>Ga0265298_10010045_pt1 | contig 11223 bp, 5 predicted proteins | sample AusTroGonzalo_MG_3_FD_193486 | JGI IMG/M metagenome (GOLD analysis project Ga0265298, IMG submission 193486) | Bovine rumen microbial communities from tropical cattle in Woodstock, Queensland, Australia - Gonzalo_01 | ecosystem: Host-associated > Mammals > Digestive system > Stomach > Rumen ...
CAACGGAACGGCCCTGACCTACATGAACATGCTGATGCTGCCCAACTATAACATCATGAAGGATGCCGACAAGGCGAACATCCAGGACCAGACCATCAGCGACTACTGGCTGGAAAACGGCGACTACGTGAACATCGATTACATCAACGTCGGCTGGAACCTGCCCGTCCGTACCCGCTACATTCAGGGCATCAGGCTCTCTGCCTCCGTCAACAACCTCGCCACCATCACCGGCTACAGCGGACTGACGCCGATGATTAACTCCAGCGTCATCAACGGCACGCTCGGCATCGACGACAAGAACCAGCTACCCGTCTACCGCTCCTACACCATGGGAGTCAGCATTAAGTTCTAAGTGAGAAGTGAAAAAGTGAAAAGTGAAAATGAAGAAGCTATTATCTTACCTCCTATTTCTAACCCCTTACCTCTTCGTCGCTTGCTCGCTCGACGAGAACCCGCGCGACCAGATATCCGAGGAAGAAGCGTACACCAATGCCGACGCACTCTTCCGCAACACCGTCGCCACCTTATATAGTTACGTCGGAGGCTCCACCGACGGTCAGGGACTGCAAGGCACCTGCCGAGGCATCTACGACCTGCAGACCTTCGGCTCCGACGAAGCCATGATACCCACACGAGGTACCGACTGGTACGACGGCGGCATCTGGCAACAGCTGTACTGCCACTCCTGGACAGCCGGCCACGAAATGCCCAAGAACGCATGGCTCTACCTCTACAAGGTCATCACCCTCTGCAACCGCTCGCTTGAGCAGCTGGAGGCCCACAAAAACCTGATTAGCAGTACCCAGCTTATCAATTACAAGGCCGAGGTTAGAGCTCTCCGTGCCATCTACTACTGGTATCTGCTCGACCTCTTCGGACGTGTACCCATCATCACCTCCACAGACGTTGAAATCAACAAGCTGAAACAGTCGGAGCGCAGTCAGGTGTTCGACTTCGTCGTCAAGGAACTGATTGAGGCACGCACGGACCTACCCCTTGTCAACAGCGTAGCACAAGGCGAATACTACGGCAGAGTGACCTTCCCTGTGGCCACGTTTGCCCTGGCCAAGCTGATGCTCAACATCGAAATCTATGCCGATGACGACTGGACCGACGACCAACACCCCGACGGTCGCAAGATGCTGTTCTACGACGATTACGAAACAAGGAACGCATGGGAGTCAGTCATCCACTACTGCGACCAACTATACGCATTGGGTTTTAGCCTTGAGGACTCATATATCAAAAACTTCGTCGTCCACAACGAAGCCTCGAAGGAGAACATCTGGGTCATCGTCATGGACAAGGATCTCTACTACAACGAGCAGCAATACCTCTACCGCTCCTGGCACTACCGTCATGCCGCCGCCTGCGGTTTCACCGGCGAGAACGGAACCTGCGCCACCCTGCGCGCACTCGAAATCTTCGGCTACGACACGAAAGAACAGGACACCCGTTTCATTTTGAACTATTGGGCCGATGATGTCACAGACAACTATGGCAACACCGTAACCGACCGCGCGGGACTGCCCCTCGCCTACGAACCGTGGGAAGTAAAGCTCAACCTCAGCGGCAGTCCATACGTAGAGACAGCCGGAGCACGCATGAAGAAATACTCTGTCGACATAAACGCCATCAAGGACGGCAAGCTGATGGACAACGACATCGTCCTCTTCCGCTTTGCCGACGCGCTGCTGATGCGTGCCGAAGCCAAACTGCGCAACGGCATGGACGGACAGGCCGACTACGACGCCGTCCGTAAGCGTGCCGATATGCCCACCAAGAAAATCAGTCTCCAGAACCTGTTCGACGAACGTCTGCTCGAACTCTGCTGGGAGGGCTGGCGACGTCAGGACATGATTCGCTTCAGACAGTACGAGAGTCTCTTCAAAGGCGACGAATGGAATGCCAAAGTCGACGAGAGCGACGGCCACACCACCGTGTTCCCCATCCCCGCTGACATGATTACCCTCAATCCGAACCTCGTACAGAACAAAGGCTACTAAGCGCAACACCAAGATGAAAGCCCGTCATCTGTCAATCCTGCTCATCGCCACCGCGCTCTGCACCGCCTGCGTACAACGGCCACCGAAGCACTTCACCAACGAGGTACTCAACCCCATGACGCCCGTCAAGAACCAGGGGAACAGCCAGCTGTGCTGGGCCTACGCCATGCTGGCCGCCATCGAGACCGAGCACCTGCGCTGGGGCGATTCCGTCAACCTGTCGCCGGCATACATCGAGAAAATGATGAAGCAGGAGCCACAGGCTCCGCAGTCGGGGCGCGGCATGGGGGCCACGCTCATCACCCTGATACAGAAATACGGCATCGTGGGCTACGACGCCATGCGCACCGTCGACACCCCCGCCCCCCGCTGGGTCTTCATGCTCGGCGCCGAATACACGCCGCAGGAGTTTGCCCGCAGCGTCTGTGCCCCCGGCGAATACATTGCCCTGACCAGCACCGACGACCAGCCCTACTATCAGGAGGTGGACATCGACCTGCCCGACAACTGGCTTCACAACCGTTTCCTGAACATCCCCATCGACACGCTGCTGCGCCATACCGTCCACGCCGTCCGCCGCCACCACGGCGTCTGCTGGGAAAGCAAGGGTCACGCCATGTCTATCGTCGGCATTGCCCACGACGACAGCGGCCAGAAGTACTTCATCATGAAAAACTCATGGGGCACCAACCGCCCCCATCACGGTCTGGAGTACCTCTCGTTCAAGAAGTTCAGGAAAGAAACCCTGGCCGTCGAAATGCCTAAAGAGGCTTACAGTCAGTGAAGAATACCCTCCACTCTATTCCAATATAACTTCATCTATCGCTAAAGCCTGTAGCCTTAATCCTAAGATCTTAAACACAGACGAAATGTTGACAGAGATAGGAGTCATATTGAAGTATTGTGGGTAAGTGGCTTTCCACGCCTGCTCTTCCTCAGCGTCTGTATGAATGAAGAGGAAACGGGCTTGTGGCATCGTTACGGCAGTCCTCTGTATCTGACAGAAAGGATCAGACTTCGCATCCAGCAGCGGAAGCAAATTACTAGCCGATGCATATTCCTTGTCAAGGTAAGGATAGTCCTTCGTCGCATATATATGTCGGAACACCGTAAAGTTGTCCAACAGAGTTTTTATATGCACCAATATGTTCTTCTTCAAGTTCTGTTTGTATTCCATGATGCCTTTATCATCCAGACTAAACCCGCTGAAATACTCATACAGATGCATACCCTTGGTAATTTCTTCCTTGTTTTCCTCAAAATATATATTTAGCTGTTTGTTAGATAGCAGAGGGATAAATGGGTCCTTTACCAAAGGCTCCATCGTTTCGTAGTTCTTCTGTTCCTCTTTATACCAGACAGAAAGATTGCCGATGTAGGCCTTCATTCCCTGATATTTTTTGTCTAACGACGCTTTGAGGGTCAAAAGTTTATCGATAACCATTCCTGCCACATGCATCTTCATCTTCTGCTCTTTTGCCTGCATTTCTATGTTCTGCATACTCGAGGACAGATCGGCAGTCTTCCCTTCGAATTCCATTTCCATTTTGCGTCGCTGGCTCTTTGTGTACCACCAATACAACGCCAGAATGATTGAAACCAAGGCAAATACACCTATCAGCCCCCAGCACCAACTATTCTGCAACCAGTCTGTTATCTCATCATAGATGGACGCTATGACAACCCAGACAAGAAGTAGGAACGCCATGACACCCATCATGCGGAATCTGTTTTTCCATGATTCTGAGTCGAAATTCCGAAGTGCCTCTACTCTTTCTACTTCATTGATTCTATCGCGCTGCTTTTTCTGATCAGACAGTCTGCCGTCCAACACACCCATATAGCTTTCCAATATCTTGGTACGCACAGACTGCTTGCCAAGTGTTTGCATCAGTTTCTCATAATCCATCCTGAGTCTTGCATCTTCCTTTTGCATAGCCAAAAGATTGACCTGCTCTTCTTCCAGAAGATTCCTGATGACAGAAGCTTTAATGGCGGCATCGCTCATATTGAAATATACGGTCTGTCTTTTCCCCGTATTGCCACCACTGACATCAATATCTATACCTCCGGAATAATCTATCTCCTTGACGATACATGCCATACGGTTCAGCTCCGAGTCGCATATATAAGAATAAGGTATATAGCAATAACCCCTGTCGCCAAACTGCTCTCCCCAGGAGTTTCGCACGACGAAATGCTTCGTTTCGTCAGTATAACCTACCACAACCATTGCATGATAGCCGAAGTCGGCAGACTCCATCTCCTCATTCGTTGGACGGGCTACAAATCCATTTGTGGAGTGGAACGAATCGAAAATCTTCAACGATATGGCGACAGGGTACCCCTGCTGAATAGCCGACTTTATATCGTTCTCATTAATTCTGACATTGAGAACTTTAGTGACACGCCTGTTCTTTCCGTCAACAAACGCCTCATTACTTGGCTCTTGGCTGAGCGGGAGGGTATAAGGATGTAGCGACTCCTTACAGATGCCCTGTTCGCCAAGGCTCATAATGACATCCTGGAAGCTGCTTCCCGTATCCTGCAGTTCTGTTTTGTTCTTTTTACGTACATTGTAGTAGACAAACGATTCCGACAGGTCGTGTTCCTCCTGAGAGTTCCTTTTCAGAAGATACTCATAGATAGAGACAATAGAAAAGACACTACAGGCACCTATCTGACCCTGGTTCTTGACCTTTGTAAAGAACTCGCGCAGGTCCACACTATTCTCTGTTACTATGTCCGGCTCGAAGGTTTCATCAAACTTAACCTCCTCGTGCTTTATGTCAAAGCGATAAAGAGTGCCGTCAATGACGAAGCCATTCTCCGTAAGTCTTTTCTCACTGTCTGCTGCGTCTTTCTTCATGACGTCAATTTCTTCCAACTCCTTGTTCTTCTCGCGGATATAGTTGGTTGACTGACGAATCTCGTTACGGAGAGTTTGTAGTTTTTCAATGGGCAGTTCAACCATACCCGCCTCGTCAGCGCACAAATCACCCAAAGGACCATAGACGATGGTTGCTTTTTCCTCAGGCTTTTGGGCTTCTTTCTTTGTGACGCAGGCATTGTTAGCTTTAATAAAGCAGTTGGCTGCTCCCTCGTCCAGATTGTCAAGTGTCAGCTGCCTGTCGGAAAACAGATTACCTTTCAGCAAGGCGTCATCATATCCAAGAATCATGGCCAGTATCGCTTGTTTCTCAGGCAGAGAATACTGAGGGTCTTGAATGTATGATGTCAAATCCTGAGTCACCTCGTCAAAATTGGTGTCCAGCTGGTCGTCTGCCTGTGATATGATAGAATCTTGCTGAACGTTCTGCCTCCACAACGGAGTGATGGCATTGCCATAGAAATCCGTGAACAGGTTCTTGTGCTTCGCCAGACAGGCATTGGCAACGATGGCCACTTTGTTTAGGTCGACCTCCTCTGCCATGATTTCCTCACGTTCCATTATTCTTAGATAAGCACGACGCAGCAGGTAGTTCTCGAAATAATACTTGTCCAGATTCATCACAGACAAGCCAAGGGCAGTCACCAAGTGCTCCCTGTCAAAGTTTCCCGCCTGAGTGAATACCGTGTTGTATTTTTCAACGCAGATAAGAGCAAATTCTCCCATGATACGAAGCAGGGAGTCTTGGTCAAGATTCAGGGCAAAGCCATTGCTGTTGGTGTTTTGCATCACCACGATCTGCTCCAGAGTGTTTTGCCCTAACTTCAAATCGGCGAATTTCTGCAGCACTTCCTTTTGGGTGGTTTTCTTCTCAACCTCCCTTTCTGCCGTGATGTCCCGAAACACTTCGGGCGAGACGATATTACCCAGATTCTCACACAGTCCTACGATGACAATCGTATAGTGTGACTGGATGCTACTTGTTGCTTCTACAATCTTTATCGCTTCTTCACAAGCCTCTTTATCGTATAAAGGGACAAAGAGGGACAGCAACAGGCTATTACTGTCTCCCGGCATATTAACGGTAACGGTGCTCTGATGAAGATCCCGGAAGAAATGACGCATGTCCAAGGCCCTGTCAGCCCCTGTCAGCGTCTTTATCCCCTCCAGTTTTGTATTATACAAATCCTGCATGGTAGAGACAAAGCCGACTTCTCCGTCTCTGACAGCCTTCTTTATCTCGGTTTTCCCTTCTGTGAACGACCATGTCATCGAGGTGAAGTATGAAGGGGCATCACCCTCTCCATACTTCAGTATATACTTGCCAAGACGGGCAGCAAACAGCTTCAGGTCCTGACCAATAAGAATCGTCGCGGAATGTCTCATAAGCAATCTTACCGCATGAGTTTTTTATTCTAAGGTCTCAATAAATCTTAATTCCTTCTCCATGAGATTGGCAACTTGTTCGTTTCCTTTGGAAAGCAATTCTTCATTATCCATATTCAGCTGCGAATACTTCTCACGATAGTTTGCCTTGACGTCAGCACGAAGTTGCTTAATGGCATCCTGTCCGTTGTTCTTCTGCCATGTTGAGATATACTCCTTGAACTGTGGACGTAAATCGAATATGTCGGTAACGAAGGCTGTAAAGGCGTCGTCACGGTATTTCGACAATTCTACCCAATAATCGAGCAGAGCCTTACCGGTTTTCTTGTTCTTGACATAATACTTGCCATTCTCGTTCTTGATCAGGCCGAAGATTAATCCACGTACCCACAGTTCAATGTCATGCGTACCATCGTCCTTGACAGGCTCCAGTGCGAAGTTCTCCCTCATCATACGGTTGTACAGGTTGAAGTCGAAGTGAGAGAATATCGAGCAGCCCTTGTACTTTTGGTAATAGTTCTCAATCGAGCCAATGAAATAGGCAGGCACCACACCCACCTGGTTGTAAATGATGATGCGGTCGTTCACACCAAGGCGTGTGAAATTGATTTTCTCCCCACCGGCCAGACTCTCCAGCCGATTGTCGTCCTTCAGGATTGTGCTGTCCATGGGGACACCGACGTAGGTAAAGTGGGCAACCTTATACCCCACCTCGCCACGCGTGTTAATCTTCAGCAGCGGAGAAGCCTTGCTCAGGGCCAGACGCAGCAGGCGGTTCAACTCCTCGGGATTCTCCTTGTCCATCTGCTTCATCACGTCGTCGATGGTCATCCTTTCCCATTTCTTAGCCGTAGGCAGCGTCCTTGTATAATCTTCCAAAGCCTTCTCTATCTTCTCTGTCGGCTTGGTATCTATTACGTAGAAACTCTCTTGATAAGGCAGTCGGTTCAGGAAGTCAATAATCTGTATTTCCTCATCGTTGATGCCAATCGTATTGATGACCTGCTTGGCAAGGTCAATCTGGAACGAAGCGGCATTGTTGCGGCTCACATTATTCTGCAAGGCCGTAATCCTGTTGATGAGTGCCGTGTTTACTGCCTTCAGCTTGTTCTCAATGTTACTGATCTTGAGCTTCTCCTCGCTAATGGCCTGAAGAAGGGCGCTGAAGAATATAATGGCCCCGTCTCTGCGCTTGATTTCACGGATATTGACAGCAAGCGCCATTCCTGCATCGCAAACACACTGGCGGAGTTCCTCAACCTTACCCCTCGTCTTGAAGAATCTGTCACTATACTCCTTCAGGTCAACACTGGCGACCTTCACCGAGTTTTGCAGTCGAGGCTGCATCTCTGTCAGGTCGTCCTTCTCGTTGTTCATTTCTCCGAGGAAGAGGTTAATCTGACTCTGCAGTTCCTCCAGGACATCTTTTGCAAGCCCGACGCCACACTCCTGGTTGATGCTCTTGACAACAAGCTTGTGCAACTCCGAGAAGACACGGTCTTTGAGTTCTTTCACCTTGGCCTGTACCTCTTCATCCTTCGGACGGGCGACAGCCTCAATGTAAGAGTTGACAGAACTTTCTGCCGACTGGTCGTCATCAATGTCTTCAAGCGGGAACTTCGGAGTCTTCGACAACAGGAAGTCAATGACATTGTCGTTCTCAGCGCCACCATTCTCGCGTATGTTAACATCCGGAGAGTCAATCCAGTTGTTCACAACCATGTTGGCATCCAGGCAGCTGTTGAGCATCCGCTGGATAATACGCTGTGCATTCTTCAAGGCATTAACCTCAGACATGTCCTTACCGCGGAACAGAATCTCACAGGCTCCCATGCCACTAACCCATGCACGCTTGTTGCCCACGATGCCGTCGCCGTTCATAATGCTCTTTTCAACATTGTCGGTCACGGAATCGACAGAGCTCGAGAGTTCGCCTGACGACGTGACCAGAGCCAGCGACACCATTTCGGCCAGCTGCTCAATGTGGCTGTACCTGTCGCCTCCCTTGTTGGTGTTGTCAATAAAGAAGAATGCCGTATAGGGGCGGCTCTTTATCTCCTGTGTACTGGTGACATAGTCGAACTGCAAACCCTCGGTACCATTAAGATGCATAAAATAGTCAAGGTCGAAAATACTGCCATAGGTATTGGGCTTGACACGCTCCATACCGTAACGCGACATCGACTCAAACACGTCGGGAAGCACCGCATAGCCCGTCACCTTGCACTTGCCCAGCGCATGGCGGATGACATAAGCCATGTCGAGAAAGGTTCCTGCGCCAGTACCGCCACCCAAGGAAAACACGACATGTACCTCAACATCTCCGACGAAGTCGGCATCATATTTCGGATTGGTTCTGATGCTTGCGTCAGTAATACGGCCGACTATCTCGTGCACCTTGTTAGAGAGGTTATCGAAATTGCATGTGAGTGCAAAGCGTCCGTTACTGCGTATCTGTCCGGCTCCCTTCGTCATGGAAGTGAGTGCAAAGATATTGTTTTGGTGAACCCACGTAAAGTGAGACTTGCTGTTCTCATAGGCAGCCCGTGCATCTTCCACCAAGATAGGAATCTGCTCGTTGGGGTCCAGAGTCACGATACCGTTCCTACTCGGGAGTGATGCATTCTTATACTCATCGCCGTCAGTGTCGACAGCCAGGAAGCCAATCATCGGAGGAACCTCGCCGTATGTTTCGACAAACATTTTCTTTGTGTGCAGTAGGGCTTTCATTCCCGTACCGCCAAGGCCTACATAGAGGCATCTTTTGATTTTTGTAGCCATGATATTACAGTTTTTATTGTTTTCGTTAGTTGATCGTCATTTTTATCTTCGTCTTGTCATTGACATTCTCTACAACGTAGTCGTTGGGTGCGCTTAATAAAGAAGTATATGGGTCAAAGGTGTAGTCCTTTGTCCTGATAACCCTCAAAGTCCTCCTCTTGGTTCCGGCCTCAAATCCCAGGGGAGAAGTCCAGATTTCGTTCTTCTTGTAGAGTATCTCACCTGTGAAGATCCTGCTGATAATTCCCTGCTTCATATTCTTGTTCGTAAATACCACCCTGCGCTTACCCTTCACATTCACCTTGCTGAAATACGGGTCGTTAATCTGTATCGTCCTTACATTGATTGACGGGTATATCAGGCGCCTGAACATTAAGAACCACAACAGCAGGGCCGCAACAACCAGGATTCCTATCCACATCAAAATCGTTTTAAGAGGATTCCACACAACAGAATACTTCGCCCGCAAAGTGAGATTATACTGTTCTACGGGTTGGCCGTTTATCTTGTCAAGTTCATGCTTTGTCTTGGCCTTGATGGTCAGATAGCGTTTGCCCTCCTTCGCTTCTGGATTAAAAACGAGAGACAGGATGCTTGGAGCTCCATCTCCGCTGCGAAGAACAATCCTGCCGTTCTCCGCCTCTTGTCCGTTATAAAGCAACAGGAAGTCCTTTCCTCCGTCCTCGTCAGCCACCAGCAGCTCAACAGTGGAGCCGTCCTTCTTGGCTTCGTCATTGAAAACGGCCTTCAGGTCAACATGCAGGGTGTCCGGTTTACTGGCTCCCCAGAACAGGAAACCGTCATACCACTTCGCCTTGCCCATGTCGGTTTCCTCCGAGAGCGTCTCAAGCGCACGTTCTGGCTTTTTCGTCATCTCAACCCTTATCGTCGGATTGATAATGTCAACATCCTCTGACCGTACGTCAAAAGTGAAGTTGTAAATCTCGGGGATGGCGGCATTGATTTGTGAAATGGGCGCTTTAGCATCAATCCTGATATGCACGATGCCGTTCTCTATCTTGTCGTCAACTATCTTCACATCAAAATACGGATCGTCGCAAACTGCCTTTGCCATATATTTGCCTGCCGACGAGAAGTCAATCTGATGGACCTTCTTGAGGTTGAGCGTATTGGCATAAATAACAAGTCCGTTGTCAAAGCTTCCGAATACGGGAATCCCCTTTCTGGCGTCAACAATAAACTCATTGTCGCAGATGTTAATCACCTTCGCCACCTTCTCGTCCACAGCGGCTTCTGTCAGTTGAACATAGAAGGCATAAGTGTTCGGATGTTTCCCGCACCATTCGGTCAGCTTCTTGGCTAACTCATCCCTGCCCTTGACGTTGTCTTTTCCGTCGGTTAACAGAATGATGTAGTTGTCTTTATGCGGGTCAATATAGCCGTCGGTGGCATCCCATGCGTCACAAATATTAGTGTTGGTAACGTTCTGCACCTGTTTCTCCAATTCCTTGTTTATGTCCTTCCAGCTCAAATCCTCAGCCTTGAAATTGAAGGCGGGAAGCACCTTTCCTTGGAATGGAACGACGTGCAGCGTGGTACCTGGAGCATGCTTCTCGAGCTCACTTTTCAGATACTCCTTAGTCGGCTGCCATATCTTGGGGGTTCCGCCATGCCCTATCATTGACTTTGTGCAATCAAGCAGATAAATGTAATTACGCTCACGCTGAGCCGTCGCTGATACGGAGGTCATCAGGGCAATTACAAGAAGAATTATCGATGTCCTTAGGTGTTTCATTTCGTCGTGATATTTATAGCCACAGCCGAGTCGCCAGCTGCTTATTGGTTAAACGTCCATTCCAGTTTGTTTTGACTCTCCCACCCTTTTAGGCACAGAGTCAACTGCAAAAATATGAATAATTCGTGAAACCTGCAAATAATTCGGGCAGAATTTACAAAAAATAGTAATTTCGCATGGCAAACGCATGGCAAACTTCCAGCTCTTTGGCAATGGCGATGATGCGCCGGGAGTTCCCGGGAAACAGCTTCTTATGGAGTGAGAGAAGATTAAACCCAAATTGGTCATTAGCCCGAACTTTGATCCATTTCTAATGGTCGCCATTAGAAAGTCGTTTTTGTATTTGTTTGTTTCTCAGTAATTTATTAACTTTGCCACGGATTAAGTGTCTGTATTATGCT
>Ga0265298_10010046_pt1 | contig 11222 bp, 12 predicted proteins | sample AusTroGonzalo_MG_3_FD_193486 | JGI IMG/M metagenome (GOLD analysis project Ga0265298, IMG submission 193486) | Bovine rumen microbial communities from tropical cattle in Woodstock, Queensland, Australia - Gonzalo_01 | ecosystem: Host-associated > Mammals > Digestive system > Stomach > Rumen ...
TGATGATAAAGGTTGGGCGAACATGTATGTGACACCAAAACAGCGAGATACCGCTAAAGTGCTTGATAAGCTGATGTTTGAAACATTCTCGCCGATGTTCCTGAACACAAAGATTGAAATTTATCAGCATGCAAGTAATGTTAAGGAAGTTGAGAAAGCGATTGTTTGGTCAGTCGGCAACTTTGATGTGTGCAAGTTCTATGTTGGTATAAATCCAAAACACAAGCATCGCTATCAAGTAATCATACCGTATAAAAATAGCAGACTTTCTGCATCTGAAATGACTGACGGCTTGATGGGTTCTGTATCATTTTTCCATTATGAAATCTTGAAGAGTTATGCAAGTTTCAGCTGGACACTTACAACCGGCGAAGACTTACCGGAGAATTATCCTGAGTTCATGGACACCGTAAAGCACTGGCGAGACATTATGAAAGCTGCGAATAAAGCGGCTAACATTGTTATAGATGCTAAAGCTAAGTATGAAGAATTACGCAAACAGATGGATGAAGAACATCAGCACATCATCGCAGGCTTTGTGAAAGCGATGAACTGTGTAAACGCATCATTAAAATCACTGGAGTAAGTATGCCTATTGTAGAAAAATTTTCAAAGCCAAATGACTTGAACACTTGGTGGCTCAGAGTTGACTTTGGCGAAAGAGATCCTAAGATCTTTGAATTTCGTTGCCCAGATGGCACCACAGATGCACAAGTAGACTTCTTTCAGAAGATGCTTGACCTTAACTCACTGCATCGCAGATATTTTGTAAGTCTTGTGCCTTACATTGAAAAAGCATACGGCCCAGGACACTGGCAAGTGTATCATGAAAACAGCTGGCGCTGCATTATCGGATATAAGTCAGACAGGACAGGCGAACGAGTTCGCATATTCACAACAAAAGACAATGACACGAAGAACTGCAATGACGCTGTCATAACTGGTGTTGTAATTTCTCGTTTGACTGAAAAAGAAAAATATAGCGGAAGCAGATATTCAGATTGGATAGTGCGATACATCATGAACGGCAAGAATGTGTTTAAGATGAATTCGTTAGTCATAAATCATTTCGTTGATTGGCATGATTTTGACATCAATAAGATAGGACTTATTAAAGATGAACTATCTGACGCAAAGGCTGAATGGGAAATGATCGGCGAAATCACAAAATCTTATGAAGATGAAGATAAGGAAATTCGTGAACAGATTGATAAGATAGTAGCAGATGTAAAAGAATTGAAAGACCGAATAAATGTTCTTGACACAAAGTTAGCGAAAGAGTATGAATTGCGTAAGGAACACGAAATAGGATTAAACTTGTAATTGACCCGTTGCCAAAAAGTCCGAATTTTTTTATTTTTGTTTTGACAACTAGGGAGGCCTAAGATGGAAGATGACTTTGATATAGTCAGGTCAAATGCTTACTACAAGTGGAATGCTTTTAACGGCGACTTCAACCACGATTTTAACGAATGGCATAAACAGTGGCAAGAAAGAGAAGACCTTAAGAGACGAGAAATGGAACTGCATAGACGATATGCTCGTGAATATGCAGAACAGTATGAACATCAGATGTGGTTGCCGAAGGTGAATGCAGACTCTATTCTGCAGAGAATTCGTCACATCATTTCGGAAAATGCGCCGAAGGATCTTTACACGGAATATGAATACACTAACCGTGTGACTTCTGATGAAGATTACAATTATCATTATGCATGGAAGTTCAAGGTAGGAACAAAGATCCTCACTTGCGTTTCTTTTGAAGCAACTCAAAGGCAGCATAAAGTTCATTGGTATGACTTGGTGAATGTTTATGAAGACCGTATGTGGCGCTTCATCAGAGATGTGGTTGACGAATCCCGCCGCGGTGAAGCAGAAAAGGCTTATGATACATTGGAAGGATGCATGATGCAATGTTCCGAATCGTATGCCTACAACATGCCAGATGACCATGTTGCGGGAAAGATCGTTGGAGCGATTGGTTCAATGCGCCGTGCTAACAAGTTCTTGACAAAGGCAGCAGACTTCATTAAGACTTCAGCTCTTGAAGTCAGACAGCACTACATTGAAGCTGATGCAAAGATGGAAGAAGCAAACACATTTGCTGACAGAACAAAAAATAAACTGATAAAACTATTTGGAGCAACGGCATGTTAGACTTCAGAAAGAAATTGGCGGATGTTCTTGACTCAAGAGCAAAGGCAAAAATGCGTGAATGCTGCGATAAGCAGCATGTTGCTTTGGCATCTTTGACAAATTCTCTCTTGATTGAATTGGTCGGCGATGCTACGGAACTTGGTTTTAAGTTCAACCAGAAAGAAAAGGTTAAGACTGATTTTTCTTTCAACACACTGTTTGATATGGTGAGCTTTTCTGGGCTGGGTGTCAAACTTGCTGAGGTGAATTACAACATTACCAAGCCTGATGAAGAAACGATTGACTTTATCTTCAGGGTGCCGTCAGGATTTGACGGTAAGGCAAAAATATATGACGGCAGCATCTTCGGCGAAGGGTGGTCATATCTGGATAAGAACGGATTTGACTCTGAATTGTTTGAACAGATGTTGAAGTCAAACGACCCAACCGTTATCATCAAGTACTTTTCATGGACTGATGTTAAGGTTCACGGCGTGCCATCCTTAATGAAGTCTATTGAGAAATTGAGACAAGCGATGGGTAACTGGCAGTATGTTTTTAAGTTGATGAAAAAGGTCAATGAATGGAACTTGCCAGGGCTTAGACAAAAATTACAGGAAATTAGACAAAAAGAAATTGACTTACAGAATGAAAGAAAAGGTATCTTTGAAGCACATGGAGCAAAGCTCCTGCAGATGGGTAGAGCCTTGCCTTTCTTCACACCAACTGGAGACCAGTAATGTTAAGAACAAAGAACAACAATAAGTTTGCAGATGCAGGCAACTTTCCTGAAGAAGAATTTAGGACTGCACTTATGTACATCAATAAAATGGTAAAGGAACAGTTCGGAAAGGATGTTGAACTTGCAGACATTGACCATGTGACGGCAGCTTTTAAGACAAGCTGGGTTGCAGCGTCCTTTATAGAATATAGCTGGGAATTTAGCGAAAGCGGTCAAAAGAAGTATAAGAACTATTCTGATAACTTTGACTTCGGTTCATCAGAAAGTCATTCTTATACACCGCTGATTGAAATTATTTACCAGCCTGGAAATGACAAGATGAACATTTGGATGCCGCACATGACGGAATATGGCAGTTACGGTATTGACGTTGACAATGCATGCGATGTAAAGTGTATTTTAAGAAGTGCATTCCGTCATAGCGGCGACTCGTGGAACTTAAGTGACTTTGCCAAGTGGATAAACAAAAATGACTCTGGCCTTGATGATCATTTAAGAACATCATTCATCAATGTAAAGGCAGCAAATAAGCTTGCTGATGAACTTGACAAGCGAAAGGATGAGTTCATTGAAATGCAAAAACGATATAATGAGATTGATGAAGAAATTGAAGAACTTGAAGAGTCAAAGAATGATCTAGCCAATAACCTTGAAACAAAGTTGAAGGGATGGGTTAAGCTCATAAAGGAACAGCAAGATGCTACAAAGTAGATATTATTCAGACGGTGCAGAAGTATGCTATCACTTTGATGATTACGTCGCCCGTGACTTGTTCACAATGATAAATGAAGTGCTGCATGAGGTGTTTCCGGAAGAAGACTACCTCTACCCAGAAGACTTCATTTCGGATTGTCAGCGTGCCGCTGAACATGGCGGCAATGTCACTGCGCCGTATTTCTTCAATGACCCTTACAAGTTGGATGTGTTGAAGTCATTTCATACTGACTGGCATTTGGACAGCACACCGCATGTTTATCCGTTCATCATCTCATACACGAGAAGTCGCGGCTTACAGTTTGAGTATTATCGTGCTTCAAAGAAGAGCCCTGAAAGCATGCAAGAGTCACTGAACATGCAGCTTCGTGCAGTTGAAAATCCTTCACTTATGGCTGAGGATTTGGTGGGGCAGCTAAGAAGAGGAACTATTCAAGTTCAAGGCGAGTACTTGAACATTGATGTGTTGACTGACATTCAACGAGTTCGAGAATTCTTTAAAGAAGCGCTGCAGACCCTCAAGGTCGCTGCTGAAATTTTCAATAACATACCAGCATTCGTTTCATCATTCGCCGAAGTAACGGACGAAGCCTATAAAAAGTATGTAGCTTGGAATGAAATGAAAAATGATTGGTATGCTTACAACAAAGCACAAGCTGAAAAGCTAGCAACTAAAATTCAAATCTTAATGGAGCAGAAACAATGTCAAATGATAGGCCGACTTTTACTGTAAGTGATAATCTTGCACTTACCATCATTCCTGACAAGGATGAACTTGCGAAAATCATCACAGAGATGATGAATGACAATGGCTTTGCTGTAAAGTGTGAATGGCACCAAGACGGCAGACATGCAGAGTCAGGTGTTTACATTTGGGAACTGCAAGATGAGAAATACAAGCGCTTAGCATACTGCAATAAAATCCTTAAGGATGCATGTACTTGCAACGGCGGCTTCTTGACGATGCTTTATTCACCGAATGGGCTGTTCACAAAGGGCTGCAAGTACTGCATTCAGTTCTATACGCCTTACTTTACTGACCGTTCTATAGCGGTTGCTATTGGAGATCTTAACAATGACGACAAGAGCGTTGAAGATTTCGGTAAACTTGCTCCGGCTTTCAAATGTATGCGCATTGAAACGGTCGGTGACTTGAAGCGTGCGATTGGAAAGTGGAAAGGTGCTTCTGCTTTGATTGATAGACTGTCTGAAGTTCTTAAAACTGATGATTATGACAACAAGTTAAGGACAATGCGTCGGGCGGAAGAAGAAGCACGGAAGCGGTATGAAGAATTAAATGCCGGAATTTTGAATTTCTGTAATGCGGAAGTAAAAAAGCTACAAAAAATTGCCGTAATTGAACTTGAGAAACTGGAAGGCGTAAAATAGGCGTCTTTTTTGACGAAATTTAAGCGCTTTTATTACAGTTTTTTACAGAAATCATTTTTAATTGTGTCAAAAACGTTCAACTGTATAATTATCCGAAATTTATGCAAATTCCTATTATTACAGATGGTGACCCACGAGAAGGCCGAAGCGGAATTTCAGTTTTCTGCAAGCGAGTGACCGACATTATGGGTGACTTCGCCTTCGGAAGAGTTGGCGATACATGGGCTTGTCCGATTGGCAAGATGAAATGCGTTGCTTCTACGCAGGACTTTGAAAAACTTTATCCGTTCGTCCGGCTGATAGGTGACACGACCATCTTGGAAGTCATTTCAGATGAGAAGACTTGGTCAGTTTACGGCTTTTCGCTTTACTCGCCTAAACTTGATGAAGCTACGATTAAGAATCTTTACCATCATGTTTGGGTCTATCCTGAGTTTTATCAGAATACGAACGGCACTGGCTTAAAGCAGTATGAAAGCGGGTTGCTATCTTGCTTTCAATATGAATGTGTGACAGATAATGTTCAAGGATTGATGGCAGGGCTAAGACGCTGGAGGATGTTAAGCGAGATGCTTACTGAAATCAGAAACAGTAAAGAATGTAAAGCACTCTTTGACGAGCGTCAAGCAGTCTATAAGCGTTATCAAGATGAACTGTCGGAACTTGAAAGCAGAGTCAAAACACAAACCGCCAAAATGGCAAAGAAGTTCACATTAAAGTATGAGTCAGGAGAAGGTTTACACGATGCCGATTAACTACTGGTATGAAGGGCAGCGCTTTGACACACCAAGTCAACTTAAGTGGCTTGATTTTGTCAACATCATGAAAAATACATTGGGTGTTGATGTCAAATCTCTTGACCCGGCCATTGAACTTGATGCAGAGGATGATGAAACTCTCTACATGAACAACTATTATGAAATCAAGATGAATGACTGTCAGGTTTTCAAAGAAATGTGCTTGACAGGTAATGCGATTATCGCATCATTCATTTTCAGAGGGAAGGCAGATCTGTCTGATGGGCGAGTTCTTGAGTTCACCGTCTATAAGCCGTCCTTCAAATGGTTAAACAGTCAGCCATGTCAAGAGATTGAGTTCATTCTGCGTCTTGCGACTGAACAAGCTCTTGCTTCGGCAGGCGCCAGAGAGTTTGGATTGCATGACGATGACAGATACATCTGCTGGAATGTTGCATCTCACAGCGATGAGGAATTTGAGACACCTGAAAAATCACTTGAACTTGTAAATGGACTAGTGGTTGACTTGTTGCACGATGTTCGTGACTTGTTCGGCTGGATGTCAGATGCAATTAAAGATAAGCGCATCTTGGACGGCATCAAACCGCCCACGGCGTTCACAACATTTGAAGAACGCGAAGAATATGTCAACACGCAAGTCAAAAAAGCTATGAAGAAAATGAACTTACTAGGTGAAAAAGAAAAGGGACTAGAAGATGTATGATGAACCAAAAAATTGGCGTAATGTAAATAACCGTCCTCGTGCTTACAACTGGTGCGAGGTGATTGAAGTCTTAAAAGAAGAAGGCATTGAAGTCAAAAAGGAAGATATAAAGCTGGGCGGTTATTACTGCCTGCTGGAACTTAAGTATAAGGATGTATTCAAAGGCACGCCGTATGAATACAATTCGTATAATACTCTGATACAACTGAATTGGTATAATTCAGGTGCATGGCATGCACATGTTCCTGACCAACGATGCGCAGTGACTGTCCACTTTAAGCCATACGATGACGATGCAGAGTTCGTTAAAGCACAACTTGCTCGTCCACGCAAGACACCATACGGAGTTTTTGATTATGATCTCTCGTATGATACTTGCCGGAACATTGAATCAGTAAGATGGGCAATTCGTCGTATGAAACAGCTCATCAAGGAACGAACCGATGTCGTTAGGGCAGAGGCATTTACAGATGCATCAGCCAAGATCATTGAAAACAACAGAAAGATTACGGCTATGCGAAAAGAAAATGAAGCTTTGCGTAGCGCTTATGTAAATAAGTTGGCCAAAAGAATGCAGCTCAAGCGAGAAGCAGAAAGTTTATCATGACCGCATAAAAGTTGAAAAACTTTTGTATATTTTATAAGGTCATATATAACTATGTAAACATTTTAAGGAGACAATATGAACATAGCGATTGGAAAATTTGGACGCAGCATGTTCTTTGATGAAAGCTCGTGGTCAATCTATGCGGGTGATGACTCGCCGAAGATTGTTTATCTTGAACTTGCGAGAAAACATCCGAATGACACATTCTACATCCTAGGTGCTTCTGACTTTACAAAGTGGAAGGACAAAAATTCAGGTTTCTTCGCTGAAGAAGAAGTACCGGAGAACATCGTTGATGTGTGGAACTCCGCAAAGGCCGAACTTGGACCAAAATACAATTTCGGCAAGAAGGGCTACACAGAAGAAATGATGTATAAGATTGAAGGCAAGGAACCGTGGCGCATGCTTGACGAATATGTCGAGACTCACAAGCTCACATTTGACATGGGCATCTTCATGCAGGGTCCTGATGCTCGTGTTTCAGTCATGGGCGAACATATTCCTTGTAAAAACAAGAAGGGTTCATTCTCTCAGTGCTTGATGATGGCTGCATTGTATAACGGACCGATGCGTCACCTCATCAATAAGATGAAGTTCCCTTGGTATAACATTATTGAAGATCCTCGTTATGTTCCTATTCAGGATGTTGACGTTATCCATCACGAAGAATACAATTTGTCTCAATGTAATGAAACATATATGATTTCTTCAATGGACTCTTACACACAAGATCCTGATACTTACGAAAAGAAACCGTTTATCCTGAAGTATTCTCAGACTGAACGCTGGTTCTTGCGTAATTTGAAGAAGGTTGACTTCACGAACCCAGATGCGATTAAGGTAGGCAAACATGTCTATCAGAAAAAGACACCGTTCATCCTAACATTGAACGGCGGTTATGACCGTTTGGAATTCTTGGAGAATTGGGTACTTAACAAATTGCCGGACTGCAAGGTTTACGGTAAGTGGAGCGATGAAGCTCAAGAAAAGCACCCGGGAACATTCATCAAGAAGGGTATCGTTGAAATTCAAGATAAGATGTGGGAAGCAAAGTTCACCTTTGTGCCTTCATTCATGAAGTCCAGAAAGAACTTCGTCACCCAGAAGGTCTGGAAGATGATGTATTACGGCATCATTCCGTTCTGGGACAAGAATTCATACGATGTTGACAACCTCTTCCATGATTTGCCTGACTTCTTTAAGGTTGACTCTCCAGAGCAGATGTGGGAACGCATTAAGTACTTGATGCAGAACCCTGACGAGTACCGCAAGTACCTCGGAATTATGTATAAGCTCTTGGAAGATAAATACTTTAATGGCGATTTCATTGATGAAGTCTTTAACCCTCTAATCGAGAAACATCGACCAGCTTCTGAAAAGCAATAATCAGAACAACAGAACTTAACCAATGGGTTGGCTCTTCAATGGGTCAACCCTTTTTTAACATAAGGAGAAAGAAACATGAAGATACTCAAATATATCTTGGTGTTGCTTGCACTTTGCTTTAGTGCAAGCTCGGCAGTGGGACTTGCTGAAAACGCAAGCAAGTTCGTCGGCAACATTACGACCAACGGTCAGGTAAGATCTGACTTTGGACAGTACTGGAACCAAATCACGGCGGAAAACGAATGTAAGTGGGCCTCCATTGAAGGCACACAAGGTCGTTATAATTGGAGTGGATGCGATGCCGCATACAATTGGGCAAAGCAGAACAATGCTCACTTCAAATTTCACGCCCTTGTTTGGGGTTCTCAGTATCCCAATTGGCTGAATGGAAAATCTGCGGCTGACACAAAGACAGCTATTACGAACTGGATGGACGCCGTAAAGAATCATTACCCAGATCTTGAAATGATTGACGTTGTCAATGAAGCGATTAAGTCAGGTGGTAATTATCATTCAGCCTACGGACCGCAGGGCAACAATAATATAATAGCAGCGCTTGGCGGAGATAACGGCAATTATGAATTTGTGACTACTGCATTTAAGATGGCTCGTGAACGCTGGCCCGATGCGATTTTGATTTACAATGACTATAATACCGTTCAGTGGCAGAAGAATGAAGGCATTGACCTCATCAATAAGATTAAGAAAGCTGGCGCTCCAGTTGACGCATACGGCCTACAGGCACATGACATGCAGAAGGCTGGCGGCGGTAATGGCGGTACCGGTGGTGGTGGTTCTTGTTTAGACATTAACACATTGAAGTCTGCTATTGAAGAAATTTGGACAAAGACACAGATGCCGATGTTCATTTCGGAATATGATATTGCTTCGTATGATGATAATGACCAGAAGAATTGTTATGAACAGCAAATTTCTTACTTTATGGAAAATGAACACATCGCAGGTATCACCCTCTGGGGCTATATCTATGGCTCAACATGGACCGATGGCGGAAACTCCGGCATTATTAAGGACGGTAAAGATCGTCCTGCTATGACATGGCTGAAGTCTTACTTGCCGTCTCACCCAGGTAATAACACAACTGGATTGGCGGGTGGCACAATAGTTGAACCTGAACCTCAGAAGCCGTTCAAGGGTAAGGCATTTGACTTGACTACTGCTATTGAAGCTGAAGACTTTGACATCCCAGGAAAGGGCGCCGGCAATAATTCATATGTTGCAAGTGGCTCATGTGATGATACATGGAACACAACATATCGTGAAGGCACATCTGTAAGTATCGGCGAAAAGAATGGCGGCTTGGTACTTGGATGTAACCCAACAGGCAATTATTATCAGTATACCATCAAGGTTCCTGAAGCAGGCAATTATGTTGTGAATGTGACAGTCGCTGCTGACGGCGAAGGCGCTGTTGTCTTCAAGAACGGAGACAAGGTGATTTCTGATACGATTACTTACACAGGCGACTCGTGGACAAAGTTTGAGACTGCTAAGGGTCATGTGACATTTGACGCCGATGGTGAACAGATCTTGACCCTTGAAATTGCGAAGGGCTACATTGATGTTGACAAGTTCGAGTTCTTGGTGACAGACTGCGCTCCGGGAGATACTCGTTGTGGCGGACCTTCATTTAACTGTGAAGACTTCCCCGATGACCCAGCATGCCTAACTGTCAAACTTGACCTAAATTTGACAGCACAGCAGTTGAATGACTACCGCGTCTTCAATAGCCTCGGCAAGGAAGTCGGAATAAGCACTGGCATCAATGCTAAGGAAGCGTCAAAGAACTTGAACCTAAAACCGGGTGTCTATATCTTCTTCGGAAAGAATAAAGTAGAGTACCTAATCAAGTGACCCAACAAGAAGCAAATGACATACTTGAGCAAGTTCTCAAGTTAACTAAAGATGCCGGGATTGTGTGCAGACACTTTCCCGGTAATCAGATTTTCCACCAAATATGTCAAATCAAATTTTATGCCGGCGACCCTCAAACGGAAATTGGGGACATATCGCTTTATTACAAAGATAAGGACGATTTTAACCTATATTGGCACAGTCAATGGTTTTATCAGCCAGTTCCTGAAAAGGGAGTATATAGCGGTCTATATGAACATAATGCCGGCGAAACGCATCAAATAAGCGAGTTCCTTGGGGATTTGATAAATAAAGGATTGCCTGGGGAAAAACGAAAACGAAAAGAGCTTAAGAAAAAACAACTCCGCGAAGAAAGGGAAACGCTTTAGGGCGTTTCCCTTTTTTGTTATAAATAAATTGAGAAAGATTTATAGAGAGGATTTCAAGATGCTTATAAGCGGCGGAAAGGTTTTAGCTATAGATAAGGTGCTGCATGACCAGACCTTAACTGGAGATGGACGCTTCGTTAAGCTAGGCGTAAACAGCGGTATGTTCCTTACAGAGGAAGAGGCTGACAAGCGCTACATGCCATCAGGCGACTATCCGACAACTGCGTGGATTACGGCCAGATACTTTAACAAGACTTACATCAATGACAATTATTACAAGAAAGATCAGCTTTTAAGAAAAGACGAGATTTCGGCACAGTTCCAAGCAAAGGGTGACTATGCCACAAATACTCGTGTTGACAGTCTTGAAACTTGGGTAAGCACTACCTACTGGACATCGGCATACATCAAAGATAATTATGCAACCATCGCATATGTTGATGCAGCAAAGAACGAAGCGATAAACACAATTCGTAATGAATATGATCCGCGTGTTCGTGCTGTTGAAGATCATGCTCAAGAT
>Ga0265298_10010047_pt1 | contig 11222 bp, 10 predicted proteins | sample AusTroGonzalo_MG_3_FD_193486 | JGI IMG/M metagenome (GOLD analysis project Ga0265298, IMG submission 193486) | Bovine rumen microbial communities from tropical cattle in Woodstock, Queensland, Australia - Gonzalo_01 | ecosystem: Host-associated > Mammals > Digestive system > Stomach > Rumen ...
GAGCCAGAACAGCCAGAGGCTCGCTTGGACATTCGACGAGGTCGACAACAAGCTCCACGACATCATGGTCAGCATCTACAAGCAGGCTTCCGAGGCCGCCAAGAAGTACGGCATGGAAGGCAACCTGGTCGCAGGTGCGAACATCGCCGGATTCGAGAAGGTCGCCAACGCAATGCTTTGGCAGGGAATCTCGTACTGAAACCATTCAAGGTGCCTCACGGCACCTTTTCCACCAACATCGCCGAAAGAGCACGGGTTGGCTGATACTGACAACTAACAGTCGAGTTTTCGCTGTTTTGATATGAAATGGACTGGAAATAACGTTCTGAACGGACCAGTCGATGGTATTATTATTATATGATGGGACAATATCATAAGTTCGCTAACGTGACCCGTCTATACGGGGAGTAAGTGTAAGCTGGATGGGGTGTGGACAAAACACTACATTCGGTTTGTACATTTACTGAAATCAATACCTTAACCTTTAAATATAACGTAAAACTAATGACCTTTCAAGGATGTGCCTACTGGGTTAAGATGTCGATAGTAGGTGTGTCTAACCCTAACAAACGATTTACCTGAATCCGGAGGGATCCGTGATTCGGGTTCCCCTAATATTATCCGGGTTCGGAGAAATCCGAGCCCGGATCCCCTAATTCTCTCGGAAATTGTGTCCACTGGCATCGTGCTCCATCGGCGTCCACCGTGATGGTTAAATGCCATCAATGGATACTCGTAATGCATACAGAGTATGCATTTCCTCGACAAGAGGGGGTGTGCTTCTGGCTAAGATCAAAAGGGCAGTTATCAGCGTATCTGATAAGAGCGGCATAGTGGACTTCGCGAAGGAACTGGCCGCCACCGGCGTGGACATCATCTCCACAGGCGGTACGTACAAGCTTCTGAAAAAAAGCGGTATCAAGGTTACCGAGGTATCCGACGTCACAGGGTTCCCGGAGATGCTCGACGGGCGTGTAAAGACACTCCACCCCAAAATCCATGCAGGTATCCTCGCGCGCAGGGACATTTCCGAGCACATGGACGCCATCAAGGATAAGGGAATCGAGCCCATCGACATGGTGGTCATCAACCTCTATCCGTTCAAGCAGACGGTGCTCAAGCCGGGCGTTGAGTTCGAGGACGTCGTCGAGAACATCGACATCGGCGGACCCAGCATGATCCGCGCCGCCGCCAAGAACTACCAGTCCGTCGCCGTGGTCACAGATCCCAAGCAGTATCCCGAGATCCTCGAGCAGCTCAAGACCAAGGGCGAGCTCTCACTCGATCTCCACGAGAGGCTGATGGCAGACGCTTTCGTTGCCACAGCGAACTACGATGCGATGATCGCATCCCAGATGAAGAAGAGGTTCCTCGGCAACTTCCCCGACTCCTTCCCCATACCCCTGGAGAAGGTGCAGGACCTCAGATACGGAGAGAACCCGAACCAGGCGGCCGCCTTCTACAAGGATCCCTTCACACCCGGACCCACCGTCGCTAAGGCGGAATGCCTCTGGGGAAAGGAGCTTTCCTACAACAACATCCTCGATCTCGACAAGGCTCTGGACATCTGTATGGACTTCGAGAGGCCCACAGCGGTCGTCATGAAGCACACCAACCCGTGCGGACTAGCGTCCGCCGACACGATCTTCGAGGCATTCGAGACAGCCTACAACGTGGACCCGCTCTCCGCGTTCGGATGCGTCATATGCCTCAACAGGCCCTGTACCAAGGAGTGCGCGGAGATGATCTCCAAGTACTTCGTGGAGGCCGTCCTCTGCCCCGACTTCGAGGAGGGGGCCGTCGAGATCATGGAGGCCAAGAAGAACATCCGTCTCCTGAGGACCAACTGCCCCATCGGACCCTCCGAGAGGGTCAGAGAGTACAAGATGAAGAAGGTCCAGGGCGGAATGCTCGTCCAGACCGACGAGGACGTCATCGTGGACCCCAAGAACCTGAAGGTCATCACCAAGCGTGCCCCCACGGAGGAGGAGATCCACTCCCTCCTGTTCGCATGGAAGCTCGCCAAGCACGTCACGTCCAACGCCGTCGTGTTCGTCAGGGGCGAGCGCGCGGTCGGTATCGGAGCAGGCCAGATGAGCCGTGTCGACTCCGCCAAGATCGCGACGATGAAGGCCAACGAGCCCACAGAGGGCTGCGTCATGGCATCGGATGCGTTCTTCCCGTTCAGGGACGGCGTCGACGAGGCCGCCAAGGCCGGTGTGACGGCCATCATCCAGCCCGGAGGAAGCATCAGGGACCAGGAGGTCATCGATGCCGCCAACGAGCACAACATGGCGATGGTCTTCACCGGATGCCGTGTATTCAGGCACTGAAACTCATTCCGGGCCGGGAGACCGGTCCGGTTCTTTTTCTAAAACGAAATGAACGAGGTCTGTTCGGAATTCAGACCTTCTTGTTCTCCTCTATGGCGGATTCGAGGTCCTGCGGGATGATCGGCTTTCCCTCCGCCTTCCTCTTCATGTGTCCGCCCGGCCCTCCGCGAGCTACCCTTGCCTTCTCGATGCACTCGGGATTGTCGCAGACGAATGCGGCGTAGATGACGTTCTTGCAGGGTCCTCCGCAGAATTCACAGGTATACTCATCCAGGTTGAGGGACATGATACCGATAACCGCCTACATCCTATAAAATGGATTGAGTGAAAGCGGACTCTCCAGATTGTTATCGATGCTTGCAGAAGTAAAGAATCCGGGGCAGGGCCCCGGTTCGATAGGTTAAAGCGTTTCAGAGGTCGATCTCGAATTCCTCGCCCGTCATGGGGAGGAACACCTTATAGTCGCCTTCCAGGTCGGGCAGGAACGCCTCACGGGACTCCGAGTGCATGATGATGACGTTGTCGGGGTCGCACTCCCTGATGAAGTTGACTATCTGGTTGTGATCGGCGTGGGCTGAGAAGTCGTACTTCTGCAGCTCGCAATCGATCTTCACGACCTCGCCGTCGATCTTGACGCAGCCCTCCTCGAGGAGCATCCTTCCGTTGGTGTCCTCAGCCTGGTATCCTACCAGGAGGATGGCGCTCTTGGGATCGTTCTTGATGGAGTTCAGGTATCCGAGGACCGGTCCGCCGTCCAGCATTCCGCCGGTGGTGACGATGATCTCGCCCTTGATCGCAGAGAGCCTGGAGTTGGGGTTCCTGACCTCGTTGAACTTCCTCTTGGCTGCCTTGAGGTGCTTGACGTCCTTGATGTACTCGGGATAGTCCAGGAAGAGGCGCGTGACCGATCTTCCCATTCCGTCCACCCACATCTCGTAACCGAGGTTCCTCAGCAGGAGCATGATCTCCTGCGTCCTTCCCACTGCGAAGCAGGGGATGAGGACCTTTCCGCCACGGTCGATGACCTCATCGATCTTAGCGAGGAAAGCCTCCTCTGTCGCCTTTCTGTCAGGGTGGTTGCGTCCGCCGTAGGTCCCCTCGATGAACAGCGTGCTGCAGTCATGGGGCCTTGCTCCGCCGACCAGCCTCTGGGACTCCGTGTGGATGTCCCCAGAGTAGATCACGCTGCTGTCCCTCTCGAACTGGAACATGGCCGCTCCGGGTATGTGCCCGGCATCCAGCATCGTGACGTCGATGTGTCCGATGCTTATCTGGTCCTCATAGGTCATGGGCACCACGGCCTTCATGGTCCTCTCGATGTCGCCGGTCGTGTAGGGCTGCGGATAGTCCTCTGCCTTGGCGATCTTGAGGGTATCGTACATCATGAGCTCCGAGATCTCAGCGGAGAGGGGAGTGGTGAACAGGTCGCACTCGTTCTTCCCGCATATCTGCGGGATCATACCGCAGTGATCCAGGTGGGAGTGCGTCAGGAACGCATAGTCTATGCGGGGCGCAGGGAGAGGGTACTCTGGGGGCTTAGTGGGGCTCAGACCGTACTCTATCAGTGCGGTGAGGCCGTCGCCCTCCATAGTCATCCCCATGCGTCCGACCATGTCGGCTCCGCCCAGGAATTTACATTTCATTTTCATGTGTTAGCTCCTTTTCGTTTGATTGCCTCTTTTTCTGAAGAGGACTTTGTGAAAGAAGGCCTCAATGGCCCTCTTGACTGTGATGATGATGCAGGGGTCCTCTCCCCCACATTATAAGAGTAATTCTTCCTTAATTGCGTCTGATATTTAAATCCTCATATGGGAATACTCTGCTGATTGAAACTACTTTTTCAAATGTCTGGCACATATATTTTGATATGCTGGCTCATTGAAGTTCCGATCTAAAAATCAAATGAGCCACACATTCAAAACCGTTATATGCTTCTAAAACCTTCTTCGGCACCATGGGATCACTCGATAATAAAACTGGGAATTATGTGGGGCTGCTAGCTGCAGTTCTATTCATCATTACCGCTTTCGTGATGCTGCTCGTCAAGGATTCCGAATTACCTGCAGGGACCCTTACGAGCACCGCGCTGATCGTCATGACCGTAACCGGTATAGTGACGCTCGTCGCAGGCGTCATGTCGTTACGGAACGGAGCAGGCACTGAGAAAGCCGCAGCGGCCATGATCACCATATTGGGAATCGTCGCCGCACTTAGCTATGTGCTCGTCCAATTCGCCAACGTTGGTTCCGCCACCTATATCGGGATCGTCGGAATCATCGGTTTCATCACCATGCTGGCAGGGGCCGCTGCAGATTCCGCAAGGAAGATGAAGACCTCCATGATCATCGATGTCGTCTTCGCGGTCATAGAGATCATCGTCATAGCACTCGTCTTCACGAACGTCAATGTAGCACTCTGCGAGACCGGAGCAGTCCTCGTCATAGGATTCTGGCTGGCTGAGTACATCGTGCAGGGCATGTCATACGAGCCTGCCGAGTCCGATATCGATCCTAACAGGAAGTCCGCCAAGAAGGCCCAGAAGCAGAAGTCCAAGCACGAGGCCGAGGCCAGGAAGGAGCAGGACAGGCAGGAGAGGATCGAGGCCGCCAACAAGAAGGCCAAGAAAGAGGAGAAGCACAAGGCGAAGGAGAAGTCCAAGGACGAGAAATCCAAAGAGGAGAAGCACGAATCCGCGAAGCCCGCCGCTTCCAAGCCTGTCAAGGAGGAGCCTGCGAAGGAAGCTCCCAAAGAGGAGCCCAAACCCGAACCCGAGCCCGCAAAGGAAGAACCTAAGGTCGAGGAGGCCCCCAAAGAGGAGCCTGCGAAGGAAGAACCGAAGGCTGAACCCGTGAAGGAAGAACCTAAGGAGGAACCCAAGGCAGAGCCCGCCAAGGAGGAGCCCAAACCCGAACCCGAGCCCGCAAAGGAAGAACCTAAGGTCGAGGAGGCCCCCAAAGAGGAGCCTGCGAAGGAGGCTCCCAAAGAGGAGCCCAAACCCGAGAAGAAACCTAGCAACGACTTCATGTCGAGACTGGTATCATCCAGAAACGTCAACAAGAAAGCTGCCAGTGAGGCTCCCAAAGAGGAGCCCAAACCCGAACCCGAGCCCGAGCCTGCAAAGGAAGAGCCTAAGGCCGAGGAGGCCCCCAAGGAGGAGCCCGCCAAGGAAGAACCGAAGGTCGAGGAAACCCCCAAAGAAGAACCCGAGCCCGAGCCCGAGCCCGCAAAGGAAGAACCTAAGGCCGAGGAGGCCCCTAAGGTAGAGCCTGTTCCGATCGTCGTGCCAGAGGCATCAGAGTCCGAGGATTCTTCCGAGGATGAGGACGAGGGAGAGGTGGAGGACATGTTCACCGACTACTCCCCGGAGGCCAAGGTCCGCAGGGCGGCATGGAACAAGGGAATGAGGTGCAGAAGGGACTACGGGGAGTACCACATACCCGTCGCATTCGTCAAGGGCAAGGTCGCCGTCTACGTCGAGGAGCCCGGAAACGAGGACAGGGAGGTCGAGGCCAAACTCAAGGAAGATGGCTGGGTGGTCCTCCGCTACGACATTAACAAGGTCACCGACGGATTGGCCGAGGGTGCCGAGATCACCGACGCGATCAAGGCAAACATCCGTGCCCAGAAAGCCGCCAAAAAGAAGAAGAAACCAGCCAAAAAGTAAACCTTTCAGGACGGGACATCCCGTCCGTTTTCTTACTATTTTAATACCCGCCCATTAATGTTAAAATAATATCAGCCGATGTAGTCGCAGAGGCTGATTAAGTGTTCTGCACATGCGGTTCTATGATGTTCCCGAAGGACGGGAAATATGTTTGCAATTCCTGCGGCGCCGTCAAGGATATAGGCGGCAAGGCCGAGGTCATAAAGACGGATCTGAAGGAGAAGGAGACCACGGTCATCACCGAGAATGTCGCCACCCTTCCCAAGACGCGTATCCCCTGTCCGGAATGCGGGCACACCGAGGCATTCTTCGTCATAAGGCAGACGCGTGCCGCAGATGAACCTGAGACCAGGATCTATCGTTGCTGTAAGTGCAACCATTCCTGGAGAGAGTACTGAGGTGACCGGGATGTTCTCCGCAGAGCTCAGATCCGATACGCTGAAGGGTTTGGTAAACATCATATCCACGCTCATAGACGAGGTGAAGTTCACCATCACCCCCGAGGGCATGACCCTCAAGGCGGTCGACGCCGCCCATGTGGCGATGATCGAGATGGTGGTCACGAAAGCCGCTTTCGAGTCCTTTTCAGCCGAGGACACGGAGATAGGTCTGGACCTCGAGAAGGTCAAGGGAGTCCTCAAGCTCGCGGGTGCAGGCGAGACCATAAAGATGGAGCAGGACGATTCCACAGGCAAGCTGGTCTTCAAGGTCGGCAACATCACCAGGCGCATGAGCCTCATAGACACCACCGGAATGAACGACCCCAAGGTCCCCCAGCTCAGCCTGACCGCGAAGATAGCGGTCCCCGTCGAGGAGCTCCAGAAGGGTATCCGCGCGGTGGAATCCATTTCAGACCACATCACGCTCAAGGCAGGGCCCGACTTCTTCGAACTGTCCTGCGAGGGCGACACCGATTCGGTCAGTCTCAAGCTGGACCCCTCGTCCGCGAAGATCGATACCGAGTCAGAGGTATGCAGCATGTTCCCGCCGGACTATCTGGCCAACATCATCAAGGCCATCCCTTCCGGTACGACGGTCAACATAGAGCTGGACAACGACTACCCTGTGAAGTTCGTATTTGCTCTCAGTGACGGAGCGGCCGGTGTGAACTACCTCCTCGCTCCTAGGATAGAAAGCGAGTGAGAAGATGACGGAATACACGCTGCCAGAGCTCGAGAACATCGCCAACAAGATGAGGCTGCACGTCATCGAGATGACGTACGCGGCGAACTCCGGCCACCCCGGCGGATCCCTTTCCGCAGCGGACATGATGGCCGCGCTATACTTCAGTTTCATGAGGCACGACCCCTCCAATCCCAACTGGGAGGACAGGGACAGGTTCGTGCTGTCCAAGGGCCACGTGGCCCCCATCCTGTACGCGGCACTGGCCGAGTCAGGCTACTTCCCCGTCGAGGACCTTCTATCCCTGAGGAAGCTGGGATCCAAGCTGCAGGGCCACCCCGTGCGCGGGAAGGTCCCCGGCGTCGAGATGTCCACAGGGTCCCTCGGACAGGGGCTCAGCATGGCCTGCGGAATAGCTCTGGCCGGCAAGATGGACGGGAAGGACTACAGGACCATCTGCATGCTGGGCGACGGAGAGCTCCAGGAGGGTCAGAACTGGGAGGCCGCCATGTTCGCGCGCCAGGCAGGTCTGACGAACCTCATAGCCATCGTCGACAGGAACAGGCTCCAGATCACAGGCGACACGGAGGCCGCAGTAGGCCTCGAGCCCCTTCCGGAGAAATGGAAGGCATTCGGATGGAACGTCATAGTCATAGACGGCCACAGCATGCGCCAGATACTTGAGGCGCTAGAGAAGGCCGCCAACGCCAAGACAAGGCCCACGGTCATCATCATGAAGACGGTCAAGGGCAAGGGCGTCTCGTTCATGGAGAACAACGCCGGATTCCACGGAAAGGCCTGCAACGAGGATGAGCAGAGAAGGGCCATCGAGGAGCTCAGGGCGGTGATCCAATGATGTGGGACAAGCTTGCTCAGCGCAACTTCTACGGAAAGGCACTCGCAGTGCTGGCAGAGGAGGACCCCAACGTGGTGGTCATGGACGCGGACCTCGCGGGCTCCACCAAGACATCTGAGTTCAAGGCCGTCTGCCCCGAGAGGTTCGTGGAGGTCGGTATCGCCGAATCCAACATGATCGGTATCGCCGCCGGACTGGCCGCCTCCGGGAAGACCGTGTTCGCATCCACTTTCGGCATATTCGCCACCGGCAGATGCTGGGAGCAGATCAGGCTCGCAGTGGCGTATCCGAAGCTCAACGTCAAGATAGTGGCCACCCACTGCGGAATAACGGTGGGGGAGGACGGAGCGTCCCATCAGGCCCTGGAGGATATCGCGATCATGCGCGCCATCCCCAACATGACAGTCATAGTGCCGGCCGATGCGTACGAGGCATTCGCCGCCACGAAGAAGCTCGCAGCCACGCAGGGCCCCGCATACATGAGGCTGGGCCGTGCGGAGTTCCCCGCCATAACCGAGCCCGGGGAGGACTTCCAGATTGGCAAGGCCAAGGTCCTCCGCGAGGGAGACTCGGTCACGCTCGTAGGATGCGGCCAGATGGTCGCAGCCTGTCTGGAGGCCGCGGAGCAGCTGGAGGCCGAGGGCATCAATGCCGAGGTCATCAACATGTCGACGATCAAGCCGTTCGATACGGAGACCCTTATCGAATCGGTCAAGAAGACCGGATGCTGCGTCACCGCCGAGGAGCACAGCATAATCGGAGGATTGGGATCCGCCGTTGCCGAGGCGCTGTGCGAGAACTGCTGCGTGCCTCTGGAGAGGGTGGGGACCAAGGATACATTCGGAGAATCCGGAAAGCCCGACGACCTCATGGCCAAGTACGGGCTGACACCGGCCGATGTCCGCGAAGCGGCCATGCTGGCCATCTCAAGGAAGTGACAACATGAAGATATTCATAGACACAGCGAACCTGGACATGATCAAAGAGATAAACAGCTGGGGAATCCTCGACGGAGTCACCACCAACCCCAGCCTCATAGCCAAGGAGGGCGTCGATGTGAGGACCCGCGTCAGGGAGATCGCGGAGGTCGTCGACGGACCCATCTCCGCCGAGGCCATGTCCATGACCTGCGACGAGATGGTCAAGGAGGGACGCGAGCTCGCGGCCATCCACCCCAACATCAACGTCAAGCTGCCCATGTGCGTCGAGACGCTGAAGGCGACGAAGATCCTCTCGTCAGAGGGCATCAAGGTCAACGTCACGCTCATCTTCTCGCCCCTGCAGGCACTCCTCGCAGCCAAGGCGGGAGCCGCTTTCGTATCGCCCTTCATCGGACGCCTCGACGACATCGGGGAGTTCGGAGGCAACCTGGTCGCCCAGATCCTGACGATCCTCGAGAACTACGGATATGAGACGGAGGTCATCGCAGCGTCCATCCGCGGACCCACGCATGTGCTGGAGGCCGCTCTCGACGGATGCGACATCGCCACCATCCCCTACGACACCCTGAAGAAGATGGTGAGCCACCCCAAGACCGACGAGGGCATCCAGAAGTTCATCGCGGACTACGAGAAATCCAAGAAGAACTGAGGTCCATGCACGACGTAATCATTGTCGGCGCAGGACCCGCTGGGAGCCTGGCGGCCAGATCGCTGGCGGAGCAGAAATTCGAGGTCCAGGTGCTTGAGGAGCACCCCTCGCCCGGTCTGCCGCAGCACTGCACCGGGCTGCTGACGGACGAGGTCATAAAGATGTCCGGCGTGAGGCCGGACATATACAATTCCGTGGAGTCAGCGGAGTTCATATTCCCCAACGGGCAGTCCATAACCATCAGGTCGGAGAAGCCCCTGGCACATGTGGTCGACCGTGTGGACATGGAGGTCAAGATGGCCGATGCGGCCATAAACGCCGGCGCGGACTACAGCTTCTCGGAGAAGTACGTGTCGCACGATGTCGGCGACGCGGTGCTGGTCGATTCCCAGCTGCGCACCCACAGGGGAAAGGTCCTCATCGGCGCCGACGGAGCGTCGTCGGCCGTGGCCATGACCCTGGGGGAGAACCGGCCCAAGGAATACGTCAGAGGCATTCAGGCGGATGTCAGATACACCATGGACGAACAGGACTGCATGAAGATATTCCTAGGCAGCAACGTGGCGCCTGGGTTCTTCGCCTGGATGATACCGTGCGGGTCCTTCACCCGCATCGGTCTGTGCACGTCATGGTCCGCAAACCCTCCGTCGGAGTATCTTTCCGATATACTGCTCCGCATGGGGATGAAGGACAAGGTCATGAAGCTCTATTCGGGGAAGATCCCTCTGGGCATCCGCCCGAGCACCTACGGGGACAGGGTCATACTGACCGGGGACGCGGCGGGATTCGTGAAGCCTCTTTCCGGAGGCGGGCTCTATCCGGCATTCAAGGCCAACAAGCATATCGTAGAGGCCGTCTCCACCGGATTGGATACGGACGCGTTCTATTCCAGGGACCTATCCGAGTACGGAAGGAAATGCTATGAGGACTTCGGACGCGAGCTGGACCGCTCATACTTCCTGAGGAAGAGGTTCAAGAGGCTCAGCGACGCCGATATGAACAAGGTCTACGACTACATCAAGAAGAACGATCTCGAGCCCATTCTGAACGAGATCGACCTGGACCATCCATCGGAACTGGTCAACAGGATATCCAGGAACCCGAAGGCCGTATTGTCCGTTCTGCCCCTCTTCCTGAGGACCATCAGATGAAGAGGGTCACTTTCGCGAGGATCCCCTCGGAGGAGGCGGGACCGCTAATCAAGGACCTGATGGGGAGGGACTATGTCGACCTCCATGCGAAGATAGGGAAGGATGAAACATACCGTTACGTCCCCATCCTGCCGGAGCACCTCGACGAGGTCAGATCCATGGGCATAGACACGGTCGAAGGTGACGCGCACACCCTGGACCGCAGGAGCCCCCAGGAGAAGATCGCCGACATCCTGGCAGGGAACAAGGACCTGGAGGGCATCGTGCCGGACAAGTGGGAGTACGTCGGGGACATCGTCATAGTGAGGATGGACCCCAGGTGCGCCCCGTACAAGGAGCTGATAGGAAGGACATACGCCGAGGTCCTCGGGGCCAAGACGGTCTGCGCGGACATCCGCGGCGTGTCCGGAGAGTTCAGGCAGCCCAGCATGGAGGTCATATACGGGACCGAGACGGAATCCGTCCGCCTTGAGAACGGGATAAGGTATTTCTTCGACGTCACAAAG
>Ga0265298_10010048_pt1 | contig 11222 bp, 6 predicted proteins | sample AusTroGonzalo_MG_3_FD_193486 | JGI IMG/M metagenome (GOLD analysis project Ga0265298, IMG submission 193486) | Bovine rumen microbial communities from tropical cattle in Woodstock, Queensland, Australia - Gonzalo_01 | ecosystem: Host-associated > Mammals > Digestive system > Stomach > Rumen ...
GATCCCCAGGCCGCTCATGATCAGGGTGTTGCGGAGTACCTGCAGGATCTTGGAAGAAAAGCCCGGATCGTTGATCAGCATGGTGAAGTTATTGAAGCCGACGAAGATCTCCTTTGTCAGTTCATCGCCGGCCTTGGCGTCGTAGAACGCGTAGCGCCAGCCGTAAATGGGCAGCCAGGCAAAAACGAAGGAGAGAATCAGCACCGGCAGGAACATGATGAAAAGTTTGTACTTTTCTTCCATTTCCGGCCGTGGTTCGGGGCATTTTTTCCGCCAGGCGAAAAAGGCGGCCGGCAATCCGCAGCCGAGCAGCAGTATTCCGCCGACGGTCCAGGCGGTGTTTGCGAAGGCGGGCCACTGCAGGGACAGGTTCCGCAGATGCTCTTCAATATGGGAAGCCGGCAGATCCATGCTGTTGACAAACGCATTGATGCTCTCAAAAGCAGCCCGGTTGACTGCCAGGCCGCCCAGGATCAGGGCGGCTCCGGCCAGGGGGAAGAACATGGCGATACGGCGCATCTTCCGGTTGCCGAGGCTTACGCAGGCGCCGGCGCCGGCCAGGACTGCGCCGGCCAGGATCATGGCACAGCCCGTCATGGACCGGACCATATCAGAGGAACGCAGGGCAAAACGGCTGCCGCTGGTCATATAGGCGCTGAGCTTGGTCGTCACCGTGGAATAGGAAGTAGCGGAAGTCAGCAGGGTCAGGTTTCCGCTGATCTGCGATGAAATCCGTCCCGGATTGAAAGGCGGGAAGAAGATCATCAGCAGCACCAGGATCGTGACGATGCGCAGGGCCCAGAGAGACGCGCGTTCCGCTCCGGTCTGGTCCGCGGGGGCCAGATGTTTCCGGGTGCTCTTTTCAGTCATAGGTCTGCCTCTTTCTCAAAGGAACTGTTGATGGAAATAAGGAGGGCGGCGCCGGTCCGGGGATCGGCGCCGCCGAAGGAGAAAACCGGATTACCAGCCCGATACTTCAAAGGTGACGGTGATGGTGCTGTTGGCGCCGGGAACGGTATAGCCGAAGGGCGCTTCGCCGCGGTTGTATTCGTCAATGAGGATGATCCGGGCGTAGTCGCCGCTGGTATCCACGTCGGTGTAGGCCTGTGTGGCGGCGTCACCGATCTTGACTTTGACGTTATCGATCTTCACATAACCCTGGGTAATCAGGGCGGAGGGGATTTCAGTGGAGACGAAGAGCATCCGGAAGGTTTCATCCTTGCCGAAACCCATGTCGCCGGTGGTCATGGATACGGTATATTCGCCGTCACCGGTGATCTTGGCATCCACAAAGGTCCCGCCGTAATCCACTGCGTTGTTCTCTTCATCCCAGCCGGTCAGGCGGTTGAAGAAGCCGGGGTTGTCCTGGGAATCGCGGCCGTATTTGGCTTCATCCCAGGTGTTGCGGAAGATATAGCTGGTGGTCTGGACGCCGGTGTAGGCATTGAAGCCGTTCTTCTTCATCTCGTCCACCTGCTCTTTGGTCAGCGTGTTTTCTTCAGCCGCGGCGGCAACTTCCTTGCCCTTGATCAGGGTGAAGTCCACGGTCATCTTTTTCACGCCTGTGAACAGATCCTTGTCCACCACGATGGCGGAAGCGTTATCCAGGTTGCCGGATTCGTTCCGGGCGTCCTTCGGGAGCTCGGTGACCCATTCATTGTAAATGTTGGAGCGGGTCTCCTTTTCATCATCGGAGGAGGTGTAGGGGATGCCCTTGAGGATGTTCTCTTCGCCGTCGTTCAGCTTAATGCTGTCGATCCGGATGATCCAGCCGGGCAGCACCTGCTCGCCGTTCTTGATGCCCAGGGCGGTAAAGGCCAGGCCTTCCGCAGGCTGCGCGAACTCGAGGGAGGTTGTGTAGGAGCCTTCGCCCTTGAGCAGGGCCGGGGTTACGGTGACCGTGTCGGTGCTGGTATAGCCCCAGTTGGAAACGGACCAGTCGGCATTGGCATACATGATATAGGCCGAGATCGGGCTGTAGTTGAAGTCTACTTCCACCTTGCTTACGGAAGCAAAGGCTTCCTTGTCCACCACAACGGGGGAGGCGTTCGTCAGGTCGCCGTCCAGATTGCGGGCGTCAGCCGGCACATCGGTGACCCATTCGTTGAACAGGTTCACGCGGGTTTCCTTCTGGTCATCGGAAGAGGTATAAGGCTTCTTGTCAGCCAGGAATTCGATCTTCTCGCCGTTGACGCGGACTTCCTTGATGGTCAGGTACCAGCCGGGGAAGGAGATTTCACCGTTCTTCACACCCAGGGCGGTGAAGGCCAGGCCGGCTGCGGGTGTCTTAAACTCAATGGAAGTGGTGTAGTCGCCGGCGCCCTTGATTTCGGCGGCGGTGACTTTGACATTGCCGTCTTCGCTGTCGGTGATGCCAAAGTTCTGGGCGCTCCAGTCTTCATTGGCATACATGATATAGCCGAAGTCGGTGGGACCGTCAAAGGCGGTGAAATCCACTTCAAAAGTCTTTACAGCCTCAAAGGCGGCCTTGTCCACGAACGCCGGGGCAGCGGAAGCGATATCGCCGTTCCAGACGCGGGCGTCCTTCGGCAGCTCGGTGACCCATTCGTTATAGATGTTCACGCGGGTTTCCTTCTGGTCATCAGAAGAGGTATAACCGACTTTGCCTTCCAGCCAGTTGATCTTTTCGCCGTTGATACGGATTTCGTTCACCCGCAGGAAATATCCGGGCAGGTCGATCTCGCCGTTCTTCACGCCCAGGGCAGTGAAGGCGATACCGGAAACGGGCTCGGCAAATTCGAGGCCGACGGTGTAGTCTCCGGGGCCGGCTACGGCGGCGGGAGTGACCTTGATCTTTTCATCTTCGCTGTCAGCGGTGCCCCAGTTGGAGACGGACCAGTCCGCGCTGGCAAACATGATGTAGGCGTTGCTCTTCGCGGCGGTCAGGGCGCGCTCAGTCTTCGCCAGCTTGCCTTCCAGCTCGGTGACTTTGGCGGTCAGCTCAGAGACCTTTGTTTCCAGGTCTTTCTTTGCTGTTTCCAGCTCGGAAGCTTTGGCTTCCAGATCCTTTTTTGCCGCTTCCAGATCGGCGGCCAACTGAGTTTTTTCCGCTTCAACCGCTTTGGCACCGTCATTGGCGGCGGTCAGCTCGGAAACCTTGGTTTCGAGTTCGGAAGCTTTGGTTTCCAGATCCTTTTTCGCTGTTTCCAGATCGGCGGACAGCTGGGTTTTTTCCGCTTCGAACGCTTTGGCACTGTCGTTTGCGGCTGCCAGCTCGGAAACCTTCGCTTCGAGTTCAGAGGCTTTGGCTTCCAGGTCTTTCCTGACAGTTTCCAGCTCGGCAGACAGCGCGTCCTTCTGGGCTTCGACAGCCGCGGTGTTGTCATTTGCCGTGGTCAGCGCTTTGTTTGCTTCATCCAGTTTGGTTTTGTTGTTGCCGTTCTGCACGCCGAAGATGCAGGCGCAGACGATCGCGATGACCGCCACGACGGCAAGGATGGGGGTTAGGGCCTTTTTCATGGGTTTTCCTCCTTATGCATAATGTTTCCTATACTGCTTCCGCTTTTCAGCGGGAAGGTCCTGATACGGTCTCGCCTTCGATCAGCATTCCCTGTACGGTGACCTGGCGGGGACGATGGTTTTCCGGCTGCTCTATTGCTTCCAGCAGGAGGGCAATTGTTTCCCGGGAGATTTCTGCTGTGTTCTGGCGGTATGTTGTGAGCCAGGGATGGACGATGCGGCTCATTGTGATTCCGTCATAACCAAACAGGCTCAGGTCTCCGGGGATATCTGTCCCGCTGGCTTTCAATTCCCACATGGCGCCCAGGCAGCTGTAATCATCGGGACAGAGAATACAGGTTGGCGGTTCTTTTTCCGCCAGCATTTCCCGGATGATTTTCAGGCATGTTTCCGGATCGTGGAAGGCGCCTTCCCGCACATATCCTTCGGGGACGCGGATGCCCAGCTCGGCGCAGACCTTGTAATATCCGGCCAGCCGCTCCCGGGAGACAGCGCCGGGCTGACCCGTGATGAACCCGATCCGCCGATGGCCGTGGTCATATGCACAGCGGACAATCCGTTCCACACTGGCGCGGTTGTCACTGCCTACACAGTCGCATCCTTCATACATGTGATCAATCACCACAGAGGGGATCGTACTGGTTGCCAGGCGGATGACATTTGCGGATTCAAAATCGGCCTGGATAACGATGACTCCGTCCAGATTTCGTCTTCTGGCATGTTCGTAATAATTGCCGCCGCTTTCGCTGTCTTCCTGGCCGATGAGGGTCAGGTCGTATCCCATCCGGTCCGCTTCCCGGCGCAGATCATCCAGAAGGGAACTGAAGTATTCATGGTTCATCCGGTCTTCATACAGGATACCGATATTATTGGAACGGCTGGTTTTCAGCGTCCGCGCGGCCGCGTTGGGGTAATACCCCATTTCTTTGGCTGTGCGGAAAATCAGGCTCGTTTGGTCCTTGTTTCCGCTGGTTACGCCGTTCAGCGTTCTGCTGACGGTCGCTACCGAAACGCCGCAGGCGTCGGCAATGTCTTTCAGGCGTACCATTTGCATCGCTCCTGTATATCACTCACATTGTGCAAATCGTGTAATCGTTTACAAACGAAGCATACATCAAATGCATTCGCATGTCAACCGGGATATGAAATAAAGGAATATATATTTTGATGTAACACTCGGAAAACGATATTGAAAACAAATATTTAAAAGGAAAAGGAGCAGTATGTGTAAACGGTTACAGATTTCAAAAAACGGAACCCCTTGCTGAACGGAGCTGTACGTACATCCTGATTGCATTCTTCCGGCCAAAGCGCTTTTATCAGAGTAACTTTTCATCGAAACCGGATTCCGATATAATAGGAAGAGGCAAATGATTGAAACTGCTGAAAGGGGAGGGGTACAAGGCGTGTCAGCCTATATCTGGGATTTGGATGGAACGCTGCTGGACTCTTACAATGTGATCATCAGGGCGGCCATGCAGGCGGCAGCGGAAGCAGGCATCCATGACAGTGCGGAGGATGTACTGAAAAAAGTGAAGCGCGCTTCACTCACTGCCTATCTGAAAGACGTGAGTGAACGCAGCCACAGCACGTATGAAAATCTTAACGAGGACTACCGCCGGTATACACACAGCCTGGATGAGGAAATCTGCCTGATGCCCCACGCGAAGGAAGTGCTGGAAAGACTGCAAAAAAGCGGTGCGGAACACTACGTGTTTACCCATCGCGGCGCTTCTTCGCAGCCGATACTGCAGCGGTTGGGAATTCTGGACTTTTTCCGGGAAGTGGTTACAGCGGAATACGGATTCCCGTCCAAACCTTCGGGAGACGGACTGCGTTACCTGCTGGAGAAATATGGCCTTGACCCCAAAACGACATGGTATATCGGCGACAGATCCATGGATGTCCTGTGCGCGAAAGATGCGGGTGTACGGGCGGTTCTCCTGCTGCCGGAAGATTCCTGGGTTTTACCGACAGGAAAAGAGGACCGGCTGATTCCGGACCTCGGAGCTTTGTGAGCGGTTTTCCTGGTTTTATCTGCGTCCGTTCTTATCGGCATAGAGTGAGTGATCTGCTTCAGCCAGGATCTGATCCAATGAAAGGTCGTCTCCCATACGCCGGGAGGCGGCGCCCAGGCTGGCGGAGATCAGATAATCCTTCGGCCCGCAGATTTCCCGGGCCAGGGTCTCAATCCGGCGGCGGATCGTTTCCCGCTCCGGAACCAGGGATTCTTCTTCCAGGAAAGCGAAGGCAAACTCATCCCCGCCGTAACGGGCGCAGATGCCGCGCTCTGCCGTGACCTGCTCCAGCGCCTTGGCCAGGCACTGAATGGCATAGTCTCCTTCATAATGTCCGTATACATCGTTGACAGCCTTCAGCCTGTCCATATCCATCGCAAAAAGTGTCAGGATTTTATTCCCGGAATCAGGCAGCCGCAGCCTTCGGTCTATTTCCCGCAGGAAGCCGCGGCGATTATACAGTCCGGTCAGGTAATCGTGCTCGGCGAGACGGAGGATGGCATTGTTGGCCTCCGCCAGCCGCCGGTTTCCGATGACTGCGTTGAGTGCCGCGGACAGGAAAAGCGCTTCTTCCTCAAAACGCTCCTGTTCCCGCAGATTCCAGGCCTGCATTCCGGAAACGAGATATCCCATGGTTTCTTCCTCGTTCTGCAGCAATTGAGCCATGAGGATCCGGATCGCCGGATCGCTGAGTACGGATCCGGCGTCGGGAACAGGCGATTCCCGCCAGCAAAAGGATGTGCCTGAGGCAAACAGGCCGTGCATACCGTGAAGGACGCAGTGGGCCAGGCCCCGGTCGTTCTCGTCGAGTACGGCAGCAAAATAGTAAGGATTCGGCCAGCCTGAAAAGAGGGAAGAAAGCTGCTTTGATAACAGGTCCAGCGAGTTCATGCTCAGCGTTTTGCGGATAAAATTGCCCAAAGCCCGGATATGCCGGGTATACATCAGGTTATCAATTTTCAGCTCACCGCTTTTCTTGGTGGAGAGGAAGGCATTGCCCTGCTCACAGCCGCAGGATTCACGCCGGATAAAGGTAAAGGGGATCGGCCAGACTTCTGTCAGGCCGGTTTCCTCCGGCTGCCAGGCATCGATACGGTCCAGCATTTTTCCGAACATATAGGCAAAATCCGGCCGTGCGGTGGTGATTGCCGGCACATGGCTTTCTCCGGGCAGGATACCGTCAAAACCGGCGACCCGAACCTGATCCGGGATCCGGATGTTCCGTTCAGCCAGATAAATGCATACAGCGATGGCCATCGCGTCATTGGCGCAGAGAAAAGCTTCAGGCAGACGGCCGCCGGAAGCAAAATAGGCATCCAGTACCTTGTAGGTCGGTTCGTCCCAGTATTCGCCGTAAATCACTTTTTCGGGCGGAAGTACGCCGCCGTGTTCCTCCAGGATACTGCGGCACAGGCTGATACGTTCTTCAGAAAAGGAGTTTCCGCGGATGCCGGCTACCATGACGATGTCCCGGCAGTTGTGATCTTCAATAAGATGGCGGGCAACCTGCTCAAAACCGTTCCGGTAGGTGAATGCCATATTGATACAGCCGTCATACTCACGCTCGAGCATGAAGACCGGCAGATTTTTTTGATGGGCAAGCTGAATGATATGCTGGTTGATCGCGTCGGAACGGATCATCTCGCCGAAGAGCAAAAAACCGGCCAGGTTCGGGACTTCAAAGGTATGCATGAGTTCCCGTATGCTTTCATCCCCTCTGGATTCGATGCCGCTCCGGTCAAAGGCAACGCACAGCGGCAGGTAACCGCGGGGTTCCGTGGCCTCGATCAGCCGGTTCAAAACCAGGTTCAGGTTCTCCACATCTTCCCAGGATGCGCAGACAGCGATGATTTTGCGTTCGGCACAGTTCAAATTCGACCCTCCAGCTGTTTTGACCTGTCAGTCCGCCGGGCGGGATGCAGGCCCGGAAGGATAAACCAGGTGATATGGACTCTTTTCTGTGTAGCAGAATTATACCATGCAGGCAGCGAAAAAGGCAAGAAAAACGATGAGCCTGTTCATTCAGCAGAAGTTGTGGTATAATATACATACTGATTAAGTGAAAAGAGACAAAAACGGCTGTTTTTGTTATAAGGGAGAATCGGTAAAATGATCAATGTAAGACGATCTGCAGCTGTACTGTTATGCCTGGTGACGGTGCTGTGCCTGCTGCTGCCCGTTTTTGCCCTGGCAGATACGGAACAGAAGATCGTCCGCGTCGGCTGGTATGATACGCCCTTCAACCATAAAGACGCCTTCGGCCGCCGGACCGGCTATGCCTACGAGTATCAGCGGAAGATCGCTGCATACACGGGATGGAAGTATGAATATGTGGAAGGCAACTGGCCGGAACTGCTGCAAATGCTGAAAGACGGAAAGATTGACCTGATGAGCGACGTTTCCTTTGCCGAGGACCGGACGCAGTATATGCTGTATGCATCCCTGCCCATGGGCGAGGAGTTGTATTTTCTGTACGTCAATCCGCAGAACCGGGAGATATCCGTTGAAGACTATGGCAGCCTGAACGGGAAGAAGGTCGGCGTAACGAAGGGCAGCGTGCAGAAGAATCTGTTCCTGCAGTGGGCGGAAACCCGCGGCGTAACGGTGGAAATAGAAGAACTGGAATGCTCGGAAGCAGAATCGCTGGAACTGATGCGCAAGGGGCAGATAGACGCGTTTGTGACGCTGGACACCTACAGCGATCCGCAGTTGGCAACGCCCCTGTGGAAGATCGGATCATCTGACTTTTTCTTTGCGGTGAGCAAGCAGCGGGCTGACCTGCTGCCGGAACTGGATGCCGCGCTGAACCGGATACAGGATGAAAACAAGTATTATGCCGAGCAGCTGAATGCGAAGTATTTGCAAAACACCGGAACCAACCTCTATCTGACGGCGGAGGAACGGGAATGGCTGGAGAAGCACGGACCGATCCGTGTCGGTTATCAGGACAACTACCTGGCTTTCTGTGCGGCAGATCCGAAGACCGGGGAACTGACCGGCGCGCTGAAGGATTATCTGGATTTTGCAGGGAATGTGTTTCAGAACGCCTCGCTGGTGTTTGAGACGAAGGTTTACGCGACGGCATCAGAAGCCATCAGCGCTGTGGTGAACGGTGAAGTGGACTGTATGTTTCCGGCAAACCTGACCGACTACGACGGGGAGGTTGCCGGTGTGATGATGAGCCCGCCGATGATGCGAACGGAGATGGAGGCTGTTGTGCGGGCGGATGACAGGGCGGATTTCCTGCGCAGGGACCAGGTACGCGTAGGCGTGAACCAGGGTAATCCGAATTATGAGATGTTCCTGATGGATCATTTCCCCGCATGGACCCCGGTGTACGACAAAGATACCCCGGCCTGCCTGAACGCCGTGGCGGATAAGCGGGTGGATTGTGTAATCATAAGCAATTACCGGTTCCGGGATATCGCCAAACAGTGTGACAGGCTGAACCTGACGACGGTGTATACCGGCGTGGACATGGATTATTGCCTGGCGGTGAAGGAAGGAAACACGATCCTGTATTCCATCCTGGCGAAGCTGATCAGTAACGTTCCGGAATCCACCGTCAATGCGGCACTGACGTACTATTCTTCAGACAACGCCAAGCCGGGGATCATGGATGTGATTCTGGATTACCCGATCCCGGCTGTGATTGCGGCTGTGATTGCGGTGGGGCTGATTGCACTGGCGATCCGGGGATTGCGGGTACAGAAGAAATCCTCCGGAGCATAACCCCGGAGGAAAACAGATCTGAACAGCAGAGGCAATTAAGCCTGCTGCTGTTTTCTGTTGCGTTTGTTGATGTACATAGCCTTATCGGCACGGCGCATCGTATCAGTCACAGAGTGATCCTGGGCAGGATCATATTCGGCGATGCCTATGGCAACGTGGACCTGCTCCCAGGGATTATCAAGGTTGGAGTTGATCTCATCAGAAGCCTTTTCAAGGGCGGCAACCAGTTCATTCCGATAGCGGAAGTCATCATTGCGCAGGATGACAGCAAATTCATCACCGCCGATGCGGAAGACGGGGCTGTGCTGGAAAATGCGGCAGATGAGCTGGCATGCTGATTTGAGGTAAAGGTCACCCTTATCATGGCCGTAACGGTCATTGACTGTTTTCAGGTCGTCACAATCGAGAACCCCGATGGCGAAATCCGGGTTTTCGGCGCCTTCATCCAGCTTCTTCTGCATGTCATCCAGGTAGTTCGTGAAGGCGCCTTTGTTGCGCACGGAGGTGAGAGCGTCGACATAGGCGCGGCGGTTCAGGTCGTTGATGTGTTCCTTCATATGGTCTGCCATGCGCTTGAAAGTACCTGTGAGTGTGCCGACCTCGTCTTTGCCGTTGTAGTCCAGGGTGAAATCATAGTCGCCCTGGTCTGTCTTTTTGGCGGCGTCGGTCAGCTGCCTGAGCGGCCTTGTGATACTGCGGGTAAAGAGTTGGGTCAGGATGACGGAAAGAAGAATGACACCGGCGGCGGCTATGATCAGCCAATTCAGCAGATGTTTCCAGTCGCCCTGGATCTCTGCCTTGGGAACGGTGACATAGAGCCGCATGCCGTTGGACATGCGCAGCCAGACGGATTCCTTGAGAACGCCGTCATGAGTATACTCGGTAAAGGTGCTGTTGTTCAGGAGTCCGTCCGGGACAGATAACTGCTGGCCTTCCGGGAGAGAGGCAATATCCACGCGGGGGTGATACATCAGATGGCCTTCCGAGTCGGTCAGGAAGGCATAGCCGTCACTGTAAAGCCGGATGCTGCTGACCTGCTCCGCCATGGTGGAATAATCGATTTCAATGCCGATAACGCCGACAAACTGCCCGCGGTAATAGATCGGGACGTTATAGGAGATCACCCGAACGTTATCCAGGCTGTCTGTGAGATAGGGCGGAAGCCAGATTGCGTTGCCGGTGTACTTCGGAACGGTGAACCAGACGAGTTTGCTGGTGTCGGCGGTGTCATAGAGGGTGATATCAGTGACCTCGTGTTCGACAAAGTCCGTACCGTCGAGATTGGTGAACCAGAAGCCCTTTGCTACGGAACTGACGGCAGGGTCAATCCGGTAATAATAGGTGAGGACGCCGTTGGTTTTGTTGGCGATTTCATCAAAATATTTTTCGACGCGTTTGGTATGGGCGAGGAGTTTGTCATCCTCCAGGCCGTCGATGTCCTTTTCCGTAAAGGAGGACATTTTTTTGACGGACTTTTCGACGCTGGTAAAATAATAGTCAAGGTTCCGTTCGCCTGTTTCGCACAGGAGCAGAAGCAGCTGCTCATTTTTCCCGTGCTCCGTGTTCCGTGTGAAAACAACGAAAATGAGCGAAATTACCAGTACCGCGATAACGACCATGGAGATCGCCATGAAGGCGATTTTGGTTCTCAGCGAGTGCATCAGTCATCCTCCTTTCCGGTATCATGGGGCTGCATGTTTCGGATGATCCGTTCTTCAAACTCCGGCGCGGGAAGCGGTTTGGAGAAGTAGAATCCCTGGACCAGCGGGCAGCCTAGCTTTCTGAGGAGTTTCAGCTGCTCTTCGGTTTCGACGCCTTCGGCAACCACCGGCACCTTCAGGCTCCGGGCGATACCGAGGATCAGGGCGACGAGATGGGCGTCCTTTTCGTCCTCCCCGATGCGCTGGATGAAAGCGCGGTCCATTTTCAGGACGTCGACCGGCATGGCGGAAAGCATGTTCAGGGAGGAATAACCGCTGCCGAAATCATCCA
>Ga0265298_10010050_pt1 | contig 11221 bp, 8 predicted proteins | sample AusTroGonzalo_MG_3_FD_193486 | JGI IMG/M metagenome (GOLD analysis project Ga0265298, IMG submission 193486) | Bovine rumen microbial communities from tropical cattle in Woodstock, Queensland, Australia - Gonzalo_01 | ecosystem: Host-associated > Mammals > Digestive system > Stomach > Rumen ...
TCAGTTGGGACACCCAAAGTTATCGAGAATGCTGTGATGTATCCAGCGTACGTAATATAACTAATTACCCGATAAAAATGCAATACCCATAATCAGATTTTTTAGCGGGTCTTACCCACGCCCTAAAAGGCGCGGGCTTGCGACCGCTCTTTTGTCAAATGTGGGTTCAGCGGGATTCTCGGAGCAAGCAATAAAAAGCACCGAAATCAAGATTAACAGATATTTCATACGGGCAATCCTCGGTTTAAATGGTTGTGGTCTATACCCTAATATAACAAAATATCGCCAAAGTGTCAATAGTAATTTTAAAATAATTAACCCTAGTACCGATAACCGCCACAGCCAGATATTATTTCTGTGGGGGATTATATTTCAATGTAGGGAGCATTTTATGTATAATATCTAATTTAGCTTGAGTAACATCATTTACATTAAAAAACCAATCCAATCTATCTTTCACAGATATTTTAGCAGCACCCGTAGCCCCATTATTTGAATACAAACCATTAGAAATACGGCGCTCTATATATTCCTCTATAGTCTTTGTCCCATAATGGTTAATCCGTGCGTTATCCACACAAATAGGATTAATGGACTTAGTAGGCAATCTAAAATAACCATCTGCACCACGGCATACGGCCCCAAAAAATCTCGGAGCATGCACATCTAACACAAATTCGTCATACCCTGTACGGATAAAACTTTTAACATATTGGTTCTCACAATTGTTTATGTCTGAATACTTAACATCTAAAGACGCGGGGGTCTTAAACCGAGAAACTACTGGGGAGTCTTCATAATGGACCAATCCATTATCACCATAATAACGCCAATTAAGATGCACAATATGCGTACCGTCATACATGGGATTTCCCAAAAATGAAGGAATATCTAACCCGTCGTCTATACTAACAAACTCGTCTATGTCGAAAAAACCCATCCAATCGTAATCATGCCCATAAACCTTATAAGCTTCTGTGTATACGCCTACTTGAAAACCCTTATTTTTTAAAGAGGACTCCCCGTATACAGGTATAACGGTGACTTGTGACAGTCCTGATAAACCCGACATAACTTCGGTAGCCCCATCGTTATTATCATAAATATATATGTGTGATACACCCTTAGATAAATAATACGACACCCACTCGGCTATATACTTATTTTCGTCTTTAGCAACCGCGCATATAGCTACTTTTGGCGTATGCTTTACACATGTATCGCTAAAACCAGTGAGATACAATCCTTGAAACCGCTGCTTTAGAGTTGGACAGAAATCCTTGGTATACATATAGTACGCAGAAGAATCACCCTCCATTTGGGCAATCGAATAAACTTCCTTTTCAAGGAATACTAGCGTCAAAAACATTTCAACAGTATAACGGCCACCCCACCAAATAAGTTTATCCCGTAGAGACCTATCTATATGTAACCTATCAAACGCATGTGCCAGCGCCTTACCGTCAAAACCTTGAAAACTACCGATATACTGATAACTAGGGTTTGTACTCCATGACAAGTCCCGTAACAGGTATTCTTTATTTATACGATTACTAGCTATAGGCCCAACAGCCATATACCTAGAAGAATCCTTTAAAAACAACCCTTCATACATAATGTATGACCAATACAGTACATTCAATGGATGTACATTCTCTCTACCCGATTTACAGATAATACCGTCTTTAATACGCGAAGCACCCTTAAAATGAGTATAGTAAACGAACTTTCCCGAATCCACAGCGTATTCTGCGGCTTCCTTTATAGTGTCATGCTCCCAATTTTGACGAGGAGGGACAACCTTAAAATCCACTGTAGCCTTACCACCAGACAATATATCAATAGCTTGCCTCATAGCCCCGGTAAGTTCGCACGTGGCTGCACATCTAATATGTATAACTTCAACTTTATCCAATACATTAAAGTATTGTAACATGTTTAAGTGGAATATTTCACATCTAGACAGTGTATCAGCGGACCGTGCGCAATAAAACCAATGAATGAATAATTCCCCGTGAGGCTCACCATCATAAGGCATACGAAAATTACACAGAGTCGTAAGGCGGTTCAGCAACTCTGTATCACTTGCAGATAAGGAAAAAACCATTACCTTTGGTTTTCTTCGTTTATAAACTGCATTAACGACGCCTTTACTTTTTACAGGCTTACTATTAGCGCATATAGCCTGCACAGCAGCGTTAACCACTTCGGTGCGTGTATGTGGGCGTTTCTTCAATTCTTTAAGAGTAGCAAGCAGGTTGCCACGGGTCAATCGGTTTTTCAAAATAAGGGTTCCTCTAACGCCAAAATCCACGGCCTGTGTTAGCCGCACCAAAGACAGTCCCCGGATAGAAGTAGGGCTTCGGTATTCCTGTATAGGCTTCTTTACGCAAGTCGGTTATATTTTCAGGGTCTTCATCCCTGTTAGTCATAATGAAGTTCTCCCACTCCTTACGTTCTTCCTCGCCCTTGTTCTTCAAATACTCGGCATCAAGGTCAAACGGTTGCGTGGGATATTTGGCAAATGCCAAACGCTCGCCTATCGCCTTCTTACAGTAAGCTACAAACAGGCATTCCAATTCGTGAGGCAAGCCCGCCAAGTATGCGTTGTTCGCATTCAAGGCGATGGTCACAATGATAGTTCCTGTACCATTGAACACCCTAGTTTGCGTATTCACAAACTTGGACAACTTGTCGGTCTTACCGTCAATAGTAACAACTTGGTCCATAAGGATGTCGGGCACGTAATCCCCACTCTCAATGGAGTAGTTGTAGGTATTCGTGCGGGGGAACAACCGATACTTGCGATACCAATGCACCGTCTTCTTATACATTCGGGACAATACTTTATCGGATATGAGTTCTTCGGTTTCAATATCCATTTCTTCGTCAAGAACTTCTCGCAAATCAACAGACATAGACTAGCTCCTCCCCGCCCTCTCAACCGCAACGGCACGAATATGTTGCATCGCCTGGGCAAAGTAAGCCAACAGGTCCATCTGCGTTGAGGACATAAATTCAGGTCCCAGGGTGTCAAAGACAATATAGTTCTTGATATAATGCTCATCATCTGCGGTGTTTGTTACACCTTCTAAATACAAACGAACCTTGTAATCAATTTCAACCGATGTATCAACAGTAATTTCACCCGCAACTTTAGAGATATACAGCAGAATAGGTTCTGCGTCAATAGTCTTATAATGCAAGTTTTCATTCACACTTGTATCCAGCTCACTGTACACAGTCACACGTTCCCAATGAATAGAGTCATTCTGTGGCAGTACATCAGCGCTACCAATGTATTCAATGCATCTGTAATAAGAATAGTCCCCCGTATTGTTTAAATACCACACAGTATCTCCCACCTTATACGAGGACTTTAAATTAAACGGGGCAAACATATAATAGAGGTCGGCAAGGACAGCGATGACATTGTATGTCACGGGGTCGGTGGGCATAAAGGTAAACTCTATGTCAAGAGCGGTAACAGGCTTACCTGTTTCTCCACCATCCTTTTCATACAGGCTCGGCAAATAACTTGTGCAGGGGAGTTCTGCCCCGGGAATAGCCGAAGAAGAAATGTCCGACCACTTGAGGTTGGCGACATCGGCAACCGTGGACATACCGCTAATCACCTTGCACAAGACGGCACCTCGGATGGAGAGTTTGGCTCCTGTAGCAACAGCCCTCGCCAATGCAAGGTTGCCTTCGTTTGTAAGCATATCATACTTGGTAGCCAAATATATAACCTCCTATGCAAAAGAATATCGTTTCCACTTTTGCTTGTTATAGGTTTTACTCAAGACTGCATTATGAACATAGTCCCCTAGCAGGAAGCGGTATTTGAGTTTCGCTTCTTTGATTTTTCGGAATAAGTCCTTCCAAGATTTCACTCCCGACAGCGTTTGCTTCCATTGCTCGTCTGTTCGTTCAACGTTAAACCTGGGGTAGAACCATCCCTTCTCAAACTTCTTGTATGCCCTACGGGCTATTTCAATGCTTGCAGCAACCATATCGGGAGTATTTTCATTCCCGTATGCGAAATTGCCTACAATGGATGAATAGGCGGGATTGACCTCAACCAACTCGTACTTGTGTATGCCTGTGAGCATCTTCAACTTGTTCACGAACAGCCGGTGTTCCCACTTGTTGTTACAAAGGCGATTAAGGTTTCTACCCTTATTTTGGTCTTTCGGCTTGATGGATAGGTCTTCAATGGCTAGTTTACTGCACTTCCAATAATCAACTAACTTGTTAATCTTGTGGGCAATAGCAAGCGTCTCGTGCTTCAACTTGTTAGTGTAATACTTGGATTTTTTATCTGTGCTTGCCTTACCACTAGGCTTCGTGAGAACCGTTAGGTCATATACTTCCTTGTGCAGAACCTTAAATTCGTCATCCGTGTCAAACTCAATAACAGATACCCCTATATAGTTAGGGTTCATATCTATACCTAGAATACGATTGTGTTTCAAGCCCTTGTAGGCTTCGTTATAGATAAGGCTTTCGTCATAGGTAAGATATAAGTGCTTGTCCGTGAACTTAACAGTCACAGGCATCTTCTTTTGGTTTGCAAGTTCCTGCACTATGGATAATTCGTGTGCGAGTTTCTTCTTGACAGGGCAGAATTGGATTTCTTTATGGACACCATTACTAGGTTTAAACACAACCACACGATTATCAAAATCAAAAGTTATAAGGCGATTACCTGCGTATTGTCTTTCCCCTATGCTACACAGAGGCACCTGTCGTTTCTGTTTGAATTGTTCTTTAGTAATCAACCCTTTAAGGTATTGCTTTAAATTCCACTGCCCCCCAAACAAAATCCTCTTATTCCCACTAGAATTAAGCAATCCGTGTGCCTCTTTTGCAGCAGACGAGGCAAGCCAGCAGTTTACCCCAAAAATTTCTTTGAGTTTATGCCAAGCAGTATTCTCGGAACAACCTTCTTGAAGACGATTATAAGCCATACGGAACATACTGCTATACACTCGTATAGCATCCGACAAGTCGGGATTATTCACTATGGCTAATTTCAATGTCTTCATACCGTAAATATATTAAAACCCTCCAACTCTGCGTCTATAGCCTTTTCTGCTTCGCCCTGTGACAAACCATCCACAGAAATGGACTTTATCATCACATCACCGTCATAGATGTCAATGGACACCCCATCTTCGTCTGCCGAAACAGCAGCGGAGTAACCCGCAGACAGGCTGCGGTTTGCGTACTGCTTCAATGCGTAAGCATCAAGGACATTCTTTTCGTTCTTCTTAAACTTGGGCATAACCTAAATATAACCTTTTTAGTCCGCTACTTCAAATGTGAATTTCAAGATATACTCGTCATCCCGAAGACTGTTATCTTCAAGAACCAATCTATCATTAAACGGAACAACAATCATACCACGCACAAAGCCTTGATTATCCCATAAATAGATAAACCGAGGCATATCACCTTTAATACACAGGGTATCTCCAATCCATTTACCTGTAATAGCCGTTTCGGGAGAAGTAACCTTTGTAATCGTGTTTTTAAAAGATGCCACATCACTTACCCAACATCCGTATAACTTAACCCCTTCCAATTCTTTCATTTCTGCAAACGGAGTGACTTCATCCATTCTCCAATCGGGGTCATCAAAGATGTATTGCCACATCAAGGCTTCGGCTGTCACCTTCAAGGTGCTAGTTGCGATGCGGAGAGTGATAGCAGCCATACCCTTGCACAGATAGATGTCGGAGCCGTGGCGTTCACTATCGCTACATTCCATCTGTGTAGCATCGCAGAAGCCATCGTAGCCGTGGTCGCCTTCACGAGCCTTGTAGTCATCGGTGCCCGGGGAGTTCGGGTCGCCAAGGCATCCAATAGTATAGCGGGAGGTCCAACACCACTTAAAGCGGGTCACGCCATCATCGTTATCGTAGTCAATCCCTGTCGCCACCTTGAACACATAGGATGCAGAATCCTGCGTGAACTTCAAGCGGATGTACACAGGCTTGTCAAACGGGAAATAGCGGTAGCCATCCTTCTGCACATAGTCAATGTAGGGTGTCCAATCGGAATCCTGCGAATCCACAGGAGGAGCATCATACCGATAAAGCACAGTCGGGTAGGCTTTCTGCACCGTCAAGGTCACAAAGTCAAAATACTTGCCTGGGTACAACTTCAACCCGATAGAACCACCCCACGCACCATGCAAAACAACAGACTTAGAAGCACCAATAATACGGAAGCGCCCAGCCGTAGCAAGGCGAATAGTTAGACGGAAATAAATGTAAATCGGGATTTCATAAGAAAGCAAACTTCCGAGTGCAATAGACAAGCGAACGTATGCGTTTTGGTCTATACGCTGATAACCGTCATCAAAATCTATGGCACAATCCGAAGCCAATCGTTCAAACAAGTCCACATCCGCTTTATAGTAACGATTATTAACCGTCATATCGTATTCTGCGATATCCCTATCGGAACCAATATGAACAAACTTATAAAATTTAACCCACCTACCTTGAGACTCATCGTATTTCCAAACCACGTTAGGTTCTTCACCCGCTACAGAGTAGCGAATCCACGGGAGGCTATCGTATTCTGTATCACCCGTAATAGGGCAGACCGTCGGAACCGTATCTCCGTTATACCAAATCTTATCAGCCTTTACGGACTTAGCAATTTCCTTCACCTTGGCAATTTCAGTATAAACATCTGTAATCTCGGATTCAATACCCCCAGTAGTATCATACTGTGAATAAACTACAGAAGGATACGCCCTCCGCAAGTTATTAATGTCCATACCAATAGCGTTCATAGCAGCCTTGATACCTGGGAAAGTCTCCCTCGTCCGATAGAGCAATGCCCACAAAATAACGCTATATTTAGAACCCAATGCATTCACAAGAGCAGTAGGTATACCCACCAGCTTAGCATACAAGCGGAATGCCTCTTCACGGGCAGGACAAGTCTTACAAATAACAGCATTAGCCGCATTCGTATAAGGCTTGATAATTGGGTCGCGTAACATCGTATCGTTACTTTCACTATATACCTCCGTCCAGTGCGGGTTCATATAGTGCCCAGGCCTATATGCCTCTTCAAGGTCTTTCTCCTCAATAGTAGTATAGTTACGTTGGTACAGTGAAAACACGTTATCCTTAACCACAGACACAAGGTCGCCCGAGGCATAGTCATAGAAATACTTACGGTCATAGTGACCCCAATAGCGATGAACGGGGAATGCACGGAGCAAGTCCATCTTGAACAAATACCCACTCACGTCAAGCACAGCCCACAGGGAAGTAAGTTCATACTCACCATCGGGCAAGCCGATTTCATCCACATTGTAATAAACGCCCTGCAACCAATATGCGTGGCGGGTGCCGTTTTCTTCACCATAAGAAGTCGGGAGGACACTACCTGTGATGACCTTGGTATCGTCATTCGGGTCGGGGATGTCCCTAGTCGGAATATCCTCAAGAGCATAGTAATCCGAACCGCAGTAAGTCACCAAGTCACCCTGCGTGTAGATGTCCTGCTCCGAGAACGGAGGACAGAGGACATTCACACCGAGAGTCCTTGTAATTCCGTTTACGGTCACTTCGGTGCCCACTGGTAAACGAGGTCCCGTAATAAACAAACGGTTACCCACAACGATGGCACGAGCATCACGATACTTCATCGCAGCAAATTGACTCACCGCTGCCGAAGCATTAGCCTGTTGGAAATTGTAGATGGGCACACCCGCTTCGTAGAGGGCTTCCATAAATTGCGGTTCAATTACCTGTCGGTTCAAATCCGCAACAATCCTGTTTTCCCTGTTCCAAGGAGTGATGATGTGACGGAGGACAGGGGCTTCCTCAATAGAAACCCATGACCGCCAAATAGGAGTAATCCTCTCCCCACCTGCTGAAATAGTGAAATCCAAAGCATATAGACCTGGAGTTTCAGAGTTTGGATGATTTACAGCCAATCTATCCGAAACGTCAATAGTGTAGTTACCATAGGTCACTTCGACTCTAGGATATTCAATGGTATAGTCCACATACGCGTCCACCCTCAAAACCTCTGTAGGCAACTGCGTAAGTCTAATAGCAGGCTTGACATCTTCGGGAATAGGCTCGTCGATATAACCTTCCAAAAATTCTTTCCAATATGTAGATAACTTAACATCGTCTACAGGACGGAGAACAACGCCCTCTGCTGATGCAGCCACGACTGTGTAATACTGCTTGTAAGAAGTATCAATAAATTCCGTCATCAGCCCTCCCCCTTTAAGTCTCTACTAGTCATCGGAAGCATATAAACACACAGGCTACCCCCCTTAATTTCCCATGTAAACAAAAAATCAATAGCCGAATAGGGGGGTATAATAATAGTATTTAAGGACTCAATCCCCCCTATTAAATTATCACCATCAACCGCGGGCAACCAGTCATCCAACACCCCCTGAACAGTGTTCCACACTCCGTTTGCAATGTTACCTACCAAGGGCATGTCAGTCACTTGTGAAAGCCACTGTGAAACTGTAGCCGGTCGGGTCACACCGAATGCCCATGCATTACATAAGCGCAATGCCGCACTTGTAGGATTCTCAACCATGACAATACTGTTATTATCCGTATCCGTTGGAACACCCAACGTTACAAGCATGTCCCCACCGTCTAATAAACTCATAGACTTTAACGGATATAACGTAGCAATAGAAGGAGGAGAATTTAAAGGCAGCGGTGTAGTCAAACCTTTATTAATAGTAGTAATCCCAGACCTAACGTAATCTATGGAATTTGAACTACCGTACACAGGGATATCTACAAATATCCCCTTACTTTCAGATTCAAATTTAATGGTATCACTATCGGTAGTGCTCACTCTAAAATAGCCTGTAACAAGGCACCGTGAAGGTACACGCGTATACGAACCCACGGTATACACAGACAAATCGAAAGACTGTGTATAAGGACTATAAACTTGTATAGGCGTAGTCACTCTTATACTAGACAAGTCTACCTGAAACTTACTACCACCACTTCCTGCATACCCGCTACTAAACCCCTCGCCACAATCCAAAGTTAGCGCACGAACTTCTGTACCTACATTACATGTAGTAGTATACAACTTGCCATCAACTGTCATCGTAGAGATTACTGCATTAGACGGGAGTTCCACCGTATCTGCAACCAGTCTATATATAGTACCACGAATGAACTCCAAATCCTCGGAGGCACTTCCTATCTCTTCCATATGAGCTTTAAGCGGTGCGGACTGAATAATCAAGTTCAACACTTCCTTATAATACTTACCATTTTGTATAGGAACAGAAGTAATATTCGGTATCAACTCTGCAACCCCGCCAATAATTAGCTTCATATATGTAGAGTTACATATACCCTTTACAAGTTCAAAAGTAGGCACGATGTCCACAGAACCGTCTGCCCATTTTATTTCTACCAAGCCTTTATCTTCCTGTCCGTCTATAGGAAGTAAGGCATACAGGGCATAAAGAAAAGCCTTTATGTCAAATTGCAATTCACGAAAAGTGCGTGTGGTGGTATGAGCATTAATCAAGTCAAACCCTCCTATACAGGAATCATGCGTACTCTAGAACGTATACAACTTTTCTAACGTTATTCTCGGTACTGTCTATACAATTTATAATAAATTTAGAACACGTATACGACGGAATAGTAATCATACCACCAAATTCTAAAGAGGCGGGAACGGAACTACCGTTCTCGTATGTTATCGTCATCATACGATAAATTACCCACTCACGCCCCATTACTTTATAGTAAATCTCCTTACCTATATCCGATGAAGAAAACGACGTAAGCCACCAGGTTCCGTTATCACCTTCATAGGGAGAATACGCCCCCGTAGGAAATGCCATCAGCGCTGCAAACGAATACTTCGATGTATTAAACGCAACAGGATAGAACTCCGAGCTATTTGGGGGCGCCACGTAGCATCTAGTATTAATAGGAACGTTCGCAGTTATCTTCTTAACAATACCGAGTACAGAAGCCTTAAAGTCAGTAACTTTTATATTACTGTGCAGCACAACCATATCGGGAACAGACGTAGCCGCCTGTAATTGCTGTGGAACATCCGCTTGCAAAAAACCCAAATCGGAGGGGGTAAAACACCCACCGCCTGCGTTCATATTCCATTCCCCGTTATCTATTACAAGAAGACTTGCAGCACCTTCTAACGGGGTGTTATTACGATAAAACATGTTACGGATAAATTTAGGTGCAAACTTACGTGTACCTATCGCTAAAATATAGTCACATGTAAGCGACCCTTCCACAATTAAATTTTCTGTCCTAACCCTAGTAGCATTAAGGGCCCCTACGTCAAGCTCCGAAAAATTCATAGAATCGAAGCTAACGTTGCCGCCCTTAATAGATGTCCTACCTTCAATAGAACGGATAGTCACCGATTCCGCAGTAACAACCTTAGCTACACATTTATCAATTATAGAAGCAATAAGCTTGTTACAGGAAACAGAAACGGCCTCTCCGTTACCGTCTGTAACACATAAATTACCTTCGTTGTCTACAGACAACTTCACCTGCTTACCCGAAGAAGTCTGCCCACCCAGTAAAACTGCGTCAAACTTACCGTTCTTATAATTTGTAATCAGGTCAAAAACCGTGTTCACCGTAATGGTGTACTTACCCATAGTAAAGGTGATAGGCCCCACATCGTTTAGCAAAGCCTTCAACTTTAATATAAGCTCAACAAAGTCATAGTTAGCCGACTTCATTTCTTCAAGCGTTGAGGAACTGTCTACAATACTGGACATTATGCACCACCTGTGAGGTCTGGAACGTACTCATGGACATACACGCTATTTTGACTAATGGATGCCCATACAAAGTAAGTTACAGAATAAGGATACGGAATAGCCCTTAGAACATAGCCATTAGCAGAATACGGGTCGAACACTATTTTAAGGATAACTGTGCTTTGGCTAGGACTCTTATTGACAAAAGTAACCTGTGTATAATGCTGCCGAGATTCCGACAACCTATCCGCATATTCTGCGGGTGGAGCGGATATACTAATAGTATACTCCGTAGCATACCCACCACTTCCATCCGGGGCAAAACCTAAAAAAATCAAACGTTCCAAGTTTACCATAGATACCGACATATTCACAGCATCAGGAATACACATAGTCCGCAAGTCGTTGCCTATAAACCGCCCAATGCTACGCCACCCC
>Ga0265298_10010051_pt1 | contig 11220 bp, 7 predicted proteins | sample AusTroGonzalo_MG_3_FD_193486 | JGI IMG/M metagenome (GOLD analysis project Ga0265298, IMG submission 193486) | Bovine rumen microbial communities from tropical cattle in Woodstock, Queensland, Australia - Gonzalo_01 | ecosystem: Host-associated > Mammals > Digestive system > Stomach > Rumen ...
CAGGACGGGAGGTCTTATCCAGACACCTCCCGTAGACCTCACCCGAAACCTCCCTTTCCCCAACCGTTCTATTTGTCATTTTATCCACGTCACACCCCTCAAAAGAAGGGAGGTTGACGGGAGGTCGACGGGAGGTCTCTCGCAAACACCTCCCGTGGCGCAAAGCCTTTGTACATCGGCGTTTCAGCCCTGTTAGGGGAGATGTGAGGTTAAAACTGTCAAAGAGCGATTTTTCTTCTAATGTCTCTTACGAGGCATCGGCGTCAGGCTACGGGATCCAAGCATCTGATCCGCCGAGAGAGTCATATAGAAACGGTATATCAAGTCACGTCGGTAAGCACCTCCAACGAAGAGCTTCACGCGAAACTCGTGGTAGATTTGCTTGTCTGTTCTGCTTGACGGATCGAGTGCCCACCATGCTGCATCTGGATCGGCAATATAGCCGAAGATGAAGGGATTGTAGGTAGTACCACCAGCAGGATCCCATTGGGGACTCGATGTGTTGGCATACCATACGGGTGCTCCGCCAGCATCGTCGCCATCGGTAGCGGCTGTCTGGTCGCGGTAGAAGCCGTTTGAGGTAATTCCATCAGCATCTAACCATGCCCCACCCTTCGTAGCAGCAGCCTTCCATGATCCAGCAAAGTTGGTATTAAGCGTCCATGCCGTTCCAGAGGGCGTATCAGAAGAACTATAGGGCACAACCGTGTTATCACTTATCTTCGTCACCTTGGGCACAAGGTGGAAGTGTCCATAGTCGTGGAATGTCATCTCGTAGAGGTCATCCTCAATTTCCTTCACGCTGCACGGATAGACGCCGATGGGCGGGAAGTCGTAAGGAATCAGCTCCAGCTTGTAGTCGTCGATGACGATGGGGATGATACGGTAGTCGTTGCGAGCAATGTAGTTCCAAGCATTATTGTCGACTGTTGTCTTTCCATTCTGGTTTATCAACGCATAGCGCAGCTCCGACGTTGAACCGTTGGCTAACTTTAGCGTCAGGTAGAACAGTCCGTCAGGATTCGTCGGCGTGGCACTCTCATTGACGTAGAAAGTCAACTTCTGGGCGGGTGTACCACTGGCGTATGTTGCCGTAGCTACCGCCTGCTTTTCAGTAGGAACTTCATAAGTATAATCAACCTTGGCAGGCGTACCATTCAAATTGGGCTGAATATCCTTGTGCACATATTCCATTGTATTGGCACCACTGGTAAGTTCAGGTAACAGCATCAGGTTGGCAGGGTCATCACTCAACGTTGGATTATATGTCAAGTCTGACAACGTCACCGACTGCACAGTCACCGAGCTTCCCGTCTCGTTGTATAGCTGAATCTCTATCTTGGCCAACATGCGAACTACAATAAGGTCAACATCGTCATTTCCCGTAATCTCAATTTCCTCCTGAACATTACTCATGGGAATGCCCTTAGAGTTAAAGCCATTGTCGATATTATTGTTTGGATCAAAAGCTGTAGGGTCAAAACCATTACCTTTTACTTTGGCTGTAATGCTGTTTACGCCAGTAACTTTTGATGATGAGTCCCATGAAAAGCTATAGACATTATGATCAGAAAATGTGCTGAAAGTTCCAGATGCACCTGAAGTATAACTTACATCTGTTCCATATGTGCCATCAGCGTTGACAGGCTTGATAGTGCTGCCAAGCCCACTGATTCCTAAAAGATTAATCACATAACCAGGCTCCATATTCGCAAAGGAATAGAAATTATATTCTCCTGGTTCCAGATATACGAGGTCGTCTATCTCACGATTTTCAGCTTTGGGCATGGATGCATGGATAAAAGCAATGTCACCTGCTTCAAATTGCTTTGGTGAATTTGTATCATCTTTAGCATGTACAGCTATCACCGTCCAAACATTCATCATCTCGTCATCTTTGGCGTTGGGGGTGTCTTCCCATGCACGAGTATTGGCTAATGACATGCCATCCTGCCCTGCCACACTAAGATGAAGTCTTACAGGTACTTTACCTTGCGGTTGTTCACTGACAGTTGTACTGGTTGCAGCATCATCGTCAGACGAACAGGCAGCCATGACGGCTGTCAGGGCTGCAAGCACAATCATATATGTATATCTGAATAGTTTCATAAGACTTACATATAAATTACATCGTGTTCGAACTTATCCCACTTCTTCACCTTAATCTTAAGATTTAATACTTCTTCTGTGAGACTAGAAATTTCAATACGATAGATATTATTTCGTACTACACCAAAATTCATGGCAGGCGTAGCCCCACAAGCCGCATCTTTGCTTAACGGAGACTGTAAAGCCTGATAGGCGCTACTGCTTTCTCCCTGATGACGCAGATAATGGTAATAAACTTTTCTTACTCCAGATGCATGTGAGCCGTTATGGAAATAGTAGCCCTCAAAAGCTATGCCCGTTGCATTATAATAAAGGAGCGAACCTTCTTTGAGTGTATTTTCCTTGGGATAGGCAACGATGAAATCAGCGTATCCACCTACAGATTGTTTGACTGTTTGAATCTCTGGGGATGCTAAAGTGATAGGGTTAAGAGTCACTATATTTGTAGCTGTTGACATTTGCGTTTCCACATTAGTAAGTGGGTTCGTTGTCCAAGCAAAATGGCTTGTTTGAGTGGAAATCTTTTGCGACGCATATGGATCAACAACCCAATTATCGGTTGTCTCGTCAGCCAGATAAGGAGCCGTGGCATCATTGGTACGCTTGAAAAGATATTCATCGCCTGATGCATTAACGGACCCCATATTCAGATTGAACGGAATGACTCTTGTCAGCACAAAATGGTCATTGGTTCCTATTGTATATTCATAGCCACTAACTGGAATCGATAAAATAAAAGATCCTGTAGAATATTCATCAGTTGTATACTTACCATTTTTAGCCAAGAAATCGATACGAGCAGCCATACGCTCAATATGTACCCGATCAAGACGCAATGTACGACGATGTACAGTATTATCGTAATCTGCATCTGAAAAATCTATAAGGTAATCTGGAGCCTCCTCTGACGACATAACAAATTCTGAAGCATCTGTGCTAAAACCGGTACCTTCATAGGCCTTCTTAAGTGTCATTTCACGCACTTGTGCCAATGTGGTAACTCCTGGGGTAATCATGTTTGTCAGATTGGCGTTGGCCACCACTAACATACGGTATTTCTTGTCCACCCTAAACGAAGGCGAAAGTTGCTGGTCACCTGTAGTATAGTAAACCTCACCAGGCAAATGGTGATTAGCTGGAACGTTATCGTCACGCTCAACAAAATAGTAGACGACGTGGTCGATTGTGGTATTTTGGGCATTGACTTCAGTTGCGTTTATGCCGGCTGTAGTGTTGGCAACGTCTCGATAGAAGATTAGAGTCACACCCTTCACGTAGTTTTCGCGAGTGTCGATACCCTTTTCGTTTCCGTCACCATCCTCACCACCCAACGGCATATTGGCGCGGGTCATCGCACCATTAGACGTGCTGACAGCGACTGTCACATTGATATAATTCACATTGTCCGAATTCTGCAGCTCACCCTCTTCGCCATAATCATAGCAGGAGGTCAAGGCTGGCAGCACGGTAAGTGCTATCAGCAGCAGTCGGACGATATGTGATTTATAGGCATTCATTCGCTTATTGTCAATTCAATATATATAGCGGTTTGAGTATATTCTTAATTCATGGTCTCATGCTGTTCGCGTAGTACCCACGGGATGATGTGGATATGCGTGCCGAGGAAGAGATCTATTTCTATGAGTCGTGAGTTCTTGATAATGAACTGTAGACGATAGTCGTATTCGCGGTCTAAGTATTCTTGATAGTGGTAGTTGCGCTCCACCCAGGTACGACCGCTGGCAAGGATATAGGGCAGGTTAAGCGCAAAGATGATCTTTCCTTCGCTCTTTTCACGGATAACCAGCACGGCATTGCGAGCCTTGGGCAGGTCCTCGATGTTGAGGACGGCATACTGGTCGCCATCTACCTTGGCATTCTTGTAGAGCAGACGGTTGAACATTAGGTCGTAGTGGGCAGCACTTTCGATAGCCACCTGATCGTTGCCAACGAATGTAGTGGTCCACTGACGATAGGGCTTGTAGATGAGTGTGTCTTCAGGATGAGAAAGGTTGTTGCGGCAGTCAAGCTGCGAGTTGTTGTCATAGATCTCCACCGTGTAGTCCGTATCAATGACCTGATTGTCGACAACGTTATCGTTAAGGGCACGGAGGGTCACGTTCAAGTGGTTCGTGTCGCGAATCAAGCTGACAGTGGCATAGGTAGGTTCACCCTTGACAACGGTGACCCTTTCCTGTCCGTTTGTTCTGATATTGCCATCCTGGAGCCAAGTATATTCAGTCTTGGCAGGCGTCAGCGACTGGGGATGCAGCTGCAAAGGATGCATGTCAGCCGGGGTTGTGATGGTAGTCAGCGTGTGCCACAGCGTATCCAACGGTTCAGCGTTGTTAACTGTGAAATAAGCGTGCGTATCAATCTGATCCGAGAAGGTGGCACGCGTAAGGGGCTGATGGTCGAGATCGATGAAGAACTGCGGCCACTGGGCGCCGGCTTGGTTGCCTGTGATGCGGTATTTGGCACCATTGTTTGAAAGAACCGAACGCTGGAAGGCCACGGCCATCAGTCTATAAGAATGGTCGGGGGCCAGCTCCTGTTCCGAGAAGTGGATATAGCTTCCGTATTGTGAAAGCTGACCCTCGCCCATAGTTCTTGTTGCGACAAGACGGTCCGACTCATCATACACATAGAGCGTGAGGCCACCGACATGGTCTTTGAACATGTCTGCCCGCTGAATGTTATAGTCGTAGACGAAGTTGACGTACAGGCCTGTGGGACAATCGTCCAGGTCTTCAGTCATCAAGTCGCAACTACTCAATGTCAATGCGGCCATCATGGCCAACATGCCCTTCTGTATGATGTGTCGAACGTTCATTGTCGATTAAATTAATGATTTAACTTTCAGATTAGAGAATCACAGTCTGGCTGCGAAGCACCCAAGGCACGATGTGTACGTGAACGGAGATATAGTTCTCAATCTCATCGTCGGGCGTGTCTGGATTGGTGAGTGACGGGTCCTGAGGTGTGGCACTACCAATCTTAGTGACTCCGTTGATTTCCAGCTTGTACCAGTTGTCGCGCACTACACCGTAACGGCCAAGGAATTTTTGCTGACCGGCAAGAATGTTTGCGGGAGAAGGAGTTCCATTATAGAGCGTATTGAAATAGATCTCGTTTACGTTTACACCAGAGCCGTTAGCAACGACATCGCTACCGCCCCAAGGAGTCTCAAACTCACCGAAGTGCTGAATCTTGATGTTGTAGTACATCTTACCAGATTCGTAGAAGCTCACCAGTGCAGCATCCTTAGCGAGATATGCATCAATGGCATCTGTAAGTTCCGTATAATTAGTTCCGGATTCGTAAGTGGCAGGCACAGCCATACCATCATGCGTGAACGATAAAGTACAAGTAACACCCACACCCGTTGTAGCAGTAGTAACATTAGCAATTGTAACCGTCAATACTGGGGCAATAGTTTGATTAGGATAATAGCTTGAAGACGCTAATTCTGTCATACATGCACTGAGTTTAGAAGCAACGGTAGGATCGTTCCAAATACGGTTATGAAGCTCATTCTGTGCATCAGCCTTGGTGTACATGGTCTGTCCGCCCTTACCAACGGTGTAGAAGTTGGGATTATCTCCAGCCTTTGCAAGCTGGGCTTCAACGGTAACCATGGTGGTGTTGCGCCATGTCTGGTGCTTCACGTCGAAGGTATTCTCAGTGGTATAGGCATGTTTACCTGGGTCAATCCAAGGACGAGAATCGTCAGCGGTGGTGAAGTTCAGAGTTGATGGAACTGCAGGATCACTTCCAGAAGCAGCTACTGCGGCCTGAGCGTCCACATCATAGTGTGGGTCAGCAGCAAAGTAGGTGCGGAAGCCTGTTGTGTGCTGATAAGAAGATTCTCCTGTCTGAGGAGTTAATCCTGTAGGCAGCGTGGGCAGGAACTGATAATAGCTCACGAAACGGTACTTGGCATTGGCAGGAGTGGCTCCTGGATTGGTATATCCACCCCAGTCTTCAGTTGTCCAAGTAGAAGAACCATTCTCAGTAGTGCTATAGTTGATCTGACGGGTATTGTAGTATTGCGGCTCGGTGTTGATTACCTTCCACCCATTAAGGTTCACACTATAACCGTCAATCAAAGAACTGGCCACGCCAGAACCTTGTTCAACTGTGATTTTCACGGCAGCACGCTCAACATACACACAAGCAGCAGGTTCAGCCTTTGCCTGAGCTACGCTTGAGAATATCTTGCTTTTATCAAGAGCAACGAGCGTGGAGTACTTTCGTCCATCTAAGGGAGCTGCAGCACCACCACTTTTATCGCAGATAGGCGCATTGGTCATCAACATACCGTCTGACCAGATGTTCTGCTCTAAAGCAATGTCAGCACCAATCTTGTCGAACTTCGTCCTGCTGAATTCCGCAAACGTCGTGGCAGGAGACGTAGCGGTAGCATCAGCGGCCTTGACCATTGAAGGAATCTGGCCGTTGTGATTGATAATGACGTATGCAAAGTAATCATTAGAGGCGTCATTCTTAATTTCAGCAGCCAGTTCGTTGGAGATACGCGTTGCTTCATTCAGGCTGGTCGAGGTGATGTTGGTTTCGCCAGCGTCAGGTTCAGTTGCTGCATCAGTACCATCAACAGGCTTTGTGCCAACGCCATTCTGTACTTCCCACTTGTCGGGATCAATCCCCCCCTGGGTGTCAGGATTGTACTTAGTGCCCAAAGAAACATAGTCTACAAAGACAGCGTTTGCTTCAGTTGAACCCTTGAAAATGTAGAGCGTAGCGTTATTCACTTTGAACTCAGCTTCGATACCGTTGCTGAGATCGTCATTAGCACGAGTAATACTGTTGTCTGCCGACGGCAGTGAAAGCGAAATACCAATGTAGGCACCATCCTCAAATTCGTCGGGACTGACAGCATTCTGAGCAACTTCGTCCTTGTCGGAACATGCACCGAGCAGCAATCCTGCTGCTGCAAGTGCTAAGAAACTAAATTTCTTCATAAGCTTGAAATTGTTTAAAAAGTTAATATTAAATGATAATTATAATGTTTTTATCGTAAAAGCTTGATTGCTTCGATGTTACGTTTGACATCCACGCCCTTCTGCTGAGCCTGATTCAGCAGAGCCTCAGCATCGGCATAACGCTGCTGCAGGATGGCGACAACGGCACGGGCATTGAGGGCCTCGGCACTGTTGCCGGCACGCTCCAACAGGGTCTCGGCCTTGAGCAGGTCGTGCTGACGGATGGCGACATTGGCGAGGTTGATCATAGCCTCAGGGGCATCGGGGTAGATGTTGACAGCCTGCTGCATCACCTTATTATAGTCGGCGCTATAGGGCTCCATCGTCTGGGCCACATCCCACAGTTCACGCAACGAGAGCTGATAGGGCTTGGTCTTATAGATCTCCTTGGCCTGCTCCAAAGTGAAGTCGCTGAAGTTGAACGAAATATCGTAGTCGGAACGACGCAGGCCGGGATAGACCTCCTTCAGAAGATAGCGGTACTCGTCAGGATAATTGGCACGGATAGCGTGCTCATCACGGTCGGCCTTGGTAGTGACATTGTTGTCGAGGTCGGCCAGCACCTTGTCAATCGTCTCCAGAATCTGCTGACGGTGAGGCAATGTCTGCTCGTTCATATCGACAACAGCAGCACGCAGGCCAATCCAGTTCTCTGGGGTAGCCTCAGCAGGAGCAAAGACACTGGCGGGCAGGTTATAGAGCTGGCTGACATAGTTAGTCAATGACTTGGCACGGTTGTTAGCCAGCATGCGGTTGTGCTCGTAGGGACTCTCAGGCGATGCAAAGCCATGGATCTTGACCTGACGGACAGATACATTGGGGTCGGCCACCATCACGTCGAGGGTATCGGTAATCTTGCGCAGCTCGCGACGGTTGTTCATATAGTCGGGCTTCACCTCCCACTTGTCGACAACGAAAGTAATATAGGCAGAGCCGTGGAGGTTGCGATCCTTCTTAGAAGGTGCAGGCACCACGTCGACCAGGTTGACAAGGTCATAGGGATCGGGAGGTAACAAACGACCCAAGGGAACCTGCTCGGACTTGTCAACGTCACCACAGCCACAAAGGTCGCACTCCATCACCACCTCTGCACCATTGTGCCAAGGCTGGCGCTCGGCAATGTCGGTATAGCTGTAGGACTGAGCGGTGCCGTTATAGCGGCGAACCTGTTCACAGTGGCCGGCATAAAGGGGATCGATGCCCTCACGTTCGAAGACAATCTCCTGGGTACGACCCGTCACGAGCAACGACTTGAGTCGCTGCTGCTGGGTGCCGTCCTTACTTATAATAATAGGTGTAAAGGCGCGGTAGCGATTAGAGGGGACACGGAGCGAGTCGAGAATGACGTCGAGCGATACAACGGTCTTCTCACCAGCAGCCGACACCTGAAAATTGCGGAATGACTGTGCTGAGCCAGCCGTGGCAACGGCTAACAGTGCAGCTATAATATATATACGGTGTTTCATCTTCGCTTTAGGTGTATAGTGGGGTTAGAACATATATAATAAGGAAAGGGCCGCCTTGGTGGGTCCGACATAGATCTTATGACCATCGTCGAGCTTCTTGCCACAGACGCCGCAACCAAACTTCTCGTAGTCGATATAGGCTGCACCAAAACCAATGGCTGCCTCAAAGTTCCAATGGCGCGAAAGTACCCACTGATAGCCGTAAGCCAGGCCACCGCCAATGAACCAGCCCTCGAAGCGGTAGTCCTGAAGCTCGTCCCACCAGCCGAGAGGCATCTTGATGTTGTAGGCATCGAACTGACCACCGAAGGCATGGATGCCCACGAAGGAACCATTGAAGCGCTGACAGAACCAGTAGCGGTACTCAGGGTTCAGCACCCAATGCTTGAGGAACTTTCGGTCTTCGCCGCTTCCGAACTTCCAAGGGTTGAGTCCGTAGAAGAGCTGAACGGTGCTTTTCTTGCCTAAACCCATCTCCAGACCGAGATTTGGCGTAGTGGCAGCATCGTACAGAAGATTCGTCTTCAGCGCGACCTGTTGGGCAGTGATGGTGGTTAACCGGCCAAACATTAATACAATAGCAAATACTATTGTAAGCAGTAATTTATTTCTCATGTCAGTGTTAATATGCTGTTATATTTACAACTTCAGGTTTTACTTCTGTAAACAAAAGTAGTGCAAAAGTAATAAATAATCACAAATCCCGCAAGTTTTTTATTAAAAATCTTTACTTTCGGTACAAAATTTATATAATTTGGAACATTTGAGATAATTAGAAAATCATGTTTCGCTCTCCTGAGCGGTAACGCCAAGTTTCTGAGCGGCCATGCTGAGGTAGATTTTCTCGGCCATCGTCATCTTTTCGTCCATGCTGACCAAGGCAAGCATACTGTCGTAGGTATCCTGAGCTGCCTGACGGTCGGTGGCAATAAGATCGAAATCTACATCATAACTCTTATCCGACTCGATGTTGGCAATAAGATCGAGCTTGTCCTGAGCATCCAACTTGGAAACGGCGATACGCTGCTCAATGGCCTGATATTTCTCCGTCGATACCTCGTCGTTGATTTTGGCAATATTAATCATAGCCTGGATGGTGGCCATCTCCACTAACTGCGGGTTGTGCTCTGCCTTGTTGGCCTTGACAAACGAGGTCTTGATGGTGGACAACTCAATATCATCGATGGCACCATCGTCGAAGAGGTGACGCTGGGCACTAAGCTGACGGCGCAGGCGGTTGGCACCCTTGCGGAAGGTGTAGAGCGTCAGGCCACCGGAGAACAGACCGCCGGCCAGAGGGAGGAAGCGACCCACACCCTTGGTGAAGCTGTCCTTTGTCAAGCGGGTACCAATCATACGGGCCACCTGACTGGCTATAGGATAGAGGGCTGCACGGGTCATAGCCACACGTGGCAAACGGGAGACTGCACTGCCGGCAACAGCCTTCGACAGCTCCTCGATGCCTTTCTCGGCCACAGGAGCACCCATCATGACGCCCATAAAGATGGTGAGCAGGTCGATGGCGGGGGATTCAGGCCCATTGGTTTCACCATTGGGTTCAGACTCGGTTCCATTGGTTTCACCATTGGTAGGGTCGTTGGGCACAGGTTCTGTCTCCAAATCGGCGAAGAAGTCGGGATAACCGTAGAGGTAGGCAAGCTTCTGGGAAAGCACAAAGACATGATAGAAATACTGCGTCAGGTCGGCAGGCATGGTGGCTGCCATAGCCAGTCCGCCCGGCAGGCCAACAACGGTTGAAGCTGTAGTGGCCAGTGCTGTATGATAGCGGATACACTGACGTGCAAGACGGTCGATGACCTGTTCAGACACAACGGTATAAGGACGTACACTACCTATCATCTGCAAGCGCGACTGGTTGCAGTAGGGGCGCAGCTCCTTACGCAGGAAGGCGATGCGATCGACTTTCACACTTGGCATTTTCAGTACGGTTGCCAGAATCTTATTCCAAACCAAATTCTCTTTATCCATATTCTTTATCTTTATTTTATTCTTTTGCGAAACGTTTTATCAGACTATAGGCGGTATAGAGCCCTAACTCACCCGCCTTACTCAAATCGCGTATGCCCTCTTCGGTCTTGCCGCTATCGATATAGGCCAGTCCGCGGTTATAGTAGGCTTCAGCCAGTCGAGAGTCAAGGGCAATGGCACGACTATAGTCGTCGATAGCGGCTGCGTAGTCCTTACGAGACGCGTAGACGTTGCCCTTATTATACAATAGGTACGCGTTATGAGGAGAGAGGCGTATAGCTTTCGAGAGGTCAGTCAGCACATTATTGGCCTGCAAGGCATCGGCTAATGTCTCAGAGTAAGGTGTCTTCATATCCACGCCAGTCTTGATGGCGGGATTCCCCTGAGCAGGCGCCGACTGGGAGGCATGAAAGTCGTTGAGTTTCGACTGACAGACAGCCCGATGCCATAATGCCAGCACAGAAAGGCTGTCCATGCTGAGATAGGTAGTGAGGTCATCGATGGCGCTCTCGAAATTCTGGAGCGAAGAATAAGCCACCGCCCTTAGTAGGAGGGCTTGACGGATGGAGCCTATTCTGTGCACGTCGCCAATGAGATGTCCTTGATTTTCGATATACTCGAAGTATGACTGTCCCTTCGCCTCGTTGATGGCT
>Ga0265298_10010055_pt1 | contig 11216 bp, 12 predicted proteins | sample AusTroGonzalo_MG_3_FD_193486 | JGI IMG/M metagenome (GOLD analysis project Ga0265298, IMG submission 193486) | Bovine rumen microbial communities from tropical cattle in Woodstock, Queensland, Australia - Gonzalo_01 | ecosystem: Host-associated > Mammals > Digestive system > Stomach > Rumen ...
CACCATTCACGTTGATGCTGTGAGTGCGAGGAATATCCTCTTGCTCAATCAACAGGCGGTTACCCATTGAGTAGGCCACCTTGTCGTTGTCATATCCCATAGAGAGAGGCTGTACGCCCTGAATCTTACCCAGCAAGCCCTTGGGGATAAAGGCAATGTTCTGGGGGTCGAAGTTGTCAATGCGCTCTTCAACCAAATCAGGCTCACCAGCAGCGTTGACTCCCTTCTTAGAAACAAATGCGTAAGTTTCCTGTGGTACAATCTCGTCCACCTTGATAATCTTGCGAATGGCCTCCATGAAGCCATCTTCCTTGTCCTGAATGGCATCAAGACGGGTCTGGTTATCAGTAACAGTGGGATAGAAGTAGATACCAAGACGTTTGCGAACCTTGCTGTGCAGCAGCAAATCGTCCCAAGTGTCCTGTGCAATCTCCATCTTCAACGAGCCAGAGTAGTGCAACTGTCTGCGAATAGCCTTAACTCGCTTCTGGAGGTAGTCGATTGGGTCAGACTCCTTACCCTCAACGGTGTGCTCTGCATCAGTCCAGAACTGCTTCTCGCCAGTCAGAACATCACGGTTAGCGGCGGGCATATTGAAACCGATGGTAACGCCCTTGATACCGCGTGGGTTGTTAGTAGCATCAATGGTGAAAGCACCCTTAGAAACTACCTGATGGCGTTGGTGGTTCAGGGCGTTCCAGAAAGCCTGAATCAGGCCGTCAGTACCCTCGTCCAACAGGCCAAACATGATGTCGGCCATTTCGCCATCCATAGCAGCCTTACCGAAACGCTGTACGAGCTGCATCTGCTCACGCACGATAACGCGGTTTACAGAGTAGAAGAGCTTCTGGGTAGGAATGTTACCAGTAGCACCCTCAACAGCTCCGAGAGGCATTTCGTAACCCTCACTCTCAGGGTCAACGTAGGTAGGCAGCACGGTTGCGCCAACCTTAGACAACATCTGCGCAAAAGTATAGCTTGTGCTAATGGGGTCGAAGTCGAAACCATCAATAGTGATGGCATCAAACTTCTCTTCGTAGTGGTCAACGAAAGTCTGCCAGTCCTCACCATAAAGGCCAAGCTGCATCATATCGCGCAAGGTTACTGGAATAGTTCTCATATTCTTGTTCCTTTTTAAATCGTTAAACAATTAGTCCACAACACGAATGTTAAGACCGTTCTTTTGGGTCATGCCCTTAACCGCAGCAGCGATGATGTCCGCATCCTCTGGGGTGTCACCAAGCATATAACCGTAAATCTCACCCTTTACAATCACATTGGCAGTGCCAATAGTGCTTGCACTTGCTACAGGTACGTCCTCCTGCAAGAAACCGATGATACCGAGAGAGTCAATACCCGAACCAGCAATACCTGCCTTCAACTGTGCCCAAGTGAGCACCTTGATGTCTTTCTCGTCAGCATCAGCAGTCGTGTCTTTCACGATAGCCATGCCAGAACGCACGAGGCCAGCAGATACGAAGTCAGAGATATTCTTAATCATAAAGCCGCCAGCAAGCTGCTCTTCGATTCTGCGCCACACCTTACGAGCGTGACCAACACCGAACGACTGAGTGTCGAAAGTGTTACCAGTTTGAAAAATCTGATTCTTCATCTTTTTTGACTTTAAATGTGAAACAATAGAATTTCTATCTCGCGGCCTGTACTCTACTTCTTACCCCAGCCCTCCTTGGCTTTCTTGCGCTCGAAACGTTTGTCAAGCTCCGTCTTAGCTTCACCTGACTGGCTCACGGCCTGTCTTGGAGGCACACCATCACCTCGGCACTTGGTGTATTCAGCATCATACTTAGCCAGATACTCTTTGGTTAAGTCCTCAACACTCTTAGTAGTATCAAGTTCTACACCTTTGAGAGTATTGTCAAGAACGTAATCGTCATTAGCTTTCTGCTCCTTCATGGCGGTTCTCACCTTCTGGAGTAGTTCGGCTTGCTGCTTGGCTTTATCGCCATTGTCGAGGCGGTCAGTAAGCTGCTTAATCTGCTCTTTGAGAGCTGCAACCTCTGGACTGTCAATCGGCTTTTCTACAGGCTTAACGCCCTCAATCAGCTTCTTAACCTCGGCAAGCTGCTCTGCCGACAAGTTCTTGAACGTGTCGGCAGACAGCAAGTTTTTCTTTGCTTCTGCGAACTTGGTTGAGAAGTCGTGATTAAACTGTCCCTGCATACCAACAAAGAAGTCCTTTGCTCTGGTGAAGTAAGCCTCGTCAGGCTCTTGTCCCTCCACAACAGGGTTAAGTTCTACATACTTCTGAATAGTCTGTGCTGAAAAATCGGTGTTTCCGAGTTTCTCTTGCACGGTAGAAACGATTTTTTCGATTTTCATAATTTTGTGATTAAATGTTATCCTGAAAAGGCAATCTTTTTGCCCTGTGAAAATACGTCCAATACCCTTATTGTTGATATTTCACGCCCCAAAAATAGATATTTTTTGGATATACGCAACTTTTTGGCTTAAATTTTCACCGAAAAATTAAAAAATATGCCGTTTTTTTATATTTTTGCCCCAAATATAATGATTTCAGGATAGCAATGGCGCAAAATAAGACCATACCACTCGAACCCGTGATGCAGCTTGATGAAACCTGCATCCCATACCTTGTGCAGAAACTTTCGGAGTTGACACAAGGGCTGCATATTGTTGATGAAGATGCAGTACAGGATATTCGAGAAGAGTGGGAAATTGTGCATAACGAAAACGTACTTTTCTCACAGAAAGGTGGTCAAACCGATATGCTTTGCTCCTTTGCCGATATATCTATAATAGGTGGAGGCCGTGGAGGTGGCAAGTCGTACGTTCTTCTTATGAACGCGCTATACGATGTAACTAACCCGCACTTTAGGGCTATCATATTCCGTAAGGAGTTAGATGACTTGTCAGATATTGTTGATACATCAGACGATATTTACAAGGAATACGGAACATATAACCGCGCCAAGAACGATATGACGTGGAATTTCCATAACGGAGGCTGGCTTACATTCTCGTTTCACGATATGGAGTATGCTGATTTCCACGACAGATACCAAGGTAAGCAGTACCCGTACATCGCCATTGACGAGGTAACACAGATGTCATATAAGAAGTTCAAGGTGCTCACCATGAGTAGTCGTAACGCTTATGGCATCCGAAACCGTATCGTCGGCTCATGTAACCCTGACCCAGATTCATGGGTAGCGAAATTCATTGAGTGGTGGATTGACCAAGAAACTGGCTTACCAATACCAGAGCGTTGCGGTAAGATACGTTACTGCTTCATGGACGGTGACGATGTTACACAGATTGTTTGGGGTGATACCAGAGAAGAGGTGTTCGAGAAGTGTAAGCAAACGCTTATGCAGTACTGGAAACCAGAGTACGAGCGTTACGGTACACCGCAAGACCTGTTTATTAAATCTGTAACCTTCATCCCTGCATCGTTGGCCGATAACGTTGCGCTGATGTCATCAGACCCTTCTTATCTGGCTAACCTTATCGGTCAGGACGAAGAAACACGCGCACGTTTCCTTGATGGTAACTGGAAATATAAAGCTGCTGGCCACGACCTGATTAAGATAGAGCACATGGAAAAGTTCTATGCCAACGCAGAACAAACAGATGATGGTATAAGGCGTGTGACTTGTGATGCTGCATTTGATGGAGGCGATAAGTGCGTATTCTGGCTTTGGGTAGGAAACCATATTTTCGATATTGAGGTTTGTTCTAAAGACTCACAGGAAACAATCAAGTTCGCTAAAGCCCTCCTTGCGCGTTGGCGTGTACGTGAGGAAAACTTTGCCTATGACCTTATTGGTGTAGGTCAGATATTCAAGGGCTTCTTCAAGAAAGCCATACCGTTCAACGCAAAGGAGGCTGTCAACGAAAAGTTCAAGGGTATGTACTACAATATCAAGGCACAGGCTTTCCAGTACTTTGCCGACCATATCAAGGACGGTACATACTCTATTGCGCCAGACCTGTTAGATAGGAAATTTAGCGGTAAGGGCTACAAGAATAAGACTCTGAGGGAAATCCTCAACGAAGAGAGGCGTTGCATACGTTTCCGCGAAGATGACCCAACGAGAGTAATTGACAAGGTTAAGACGATGAAGAAACTGATACATCGTTCGCCTGACTTTGTGGAGGGTGCTGCAATACGCGAGATTTGGAATATAAAACAGATACACCACAAGCCAAAGAACTTAGGGCTTGTTGGAGGTGTCAACAATAGGATAAAGAGAAAAATGAATTGTTACACAGGAAATATAAACTTCGGAGGAAGAAGATGGTAGGAAAAACCTGCTGTACGCCTACCCTCCATAAAACTTCGATATATTATGGCAGTAAGAGAGCTTTTAACAAAACAACCGTTCTACAGACTTGTAAATGGCGGTAGAGAGGCGCAAAAGTACAATAAGCCACAGTACGTTGACCAGATGAAATATACGGAACGTAGGCTTATGGGTAGTGTTATGACACAGACCGATTACCTTGAAGAGTTCTATCCGTTCTCGCACAGGGTTATGTCTGATTTCTATTTCCCTGAGTTCTATAACTACTCTACGGAAACGAAAGAGGACGGCACGGAGGAAATCAAATTCCACCGCGAGGAAACGTTCAGAATCGGCTCTACCCTCCAGTGTGTTATTACCGTACAGCAGCTCGTTCACCTTTGTGGTAACGATGTGCATTGGGAGCTGACGGACGAAGAAATATCAAGTCGTACAGAAGAGCTATTCAAGGCTTATAGAAAGGGCTGGCTAAGAAAGGATATGGAGATAGCCTTTTACGAGCTGGCCAATAGCGTGAAGATTACAGCCGATGGCGCAACCGTATTCTATATGGATAGCGGTAAACTCGGCTGGCGCACACTTTCGTTCCTGAAAGGCGATACTTTGTATCCACATTACGACCCGATTACAGGCCGCATGAATCAGTTCGCCCGCAAATTCTCTTCTTATGACGAAGTAGGTAAGGAGGTAACCGTTTGGGTTGAGGTTTGGGACGATAAGTACCTGACACGATACAAGCAGTCAAGAGTCGGCATTAAAGGTGCAGCAAACAGACTAAAGGACTACTTCGGTTTTGATGGATTTGAAGTCGTTTATCGTGGTGAGCACGGCTTCTCGCGCATACCTATAGTATATATGCGTGATAAGGATAACGGTACAGCATGGAACAATGTACAGATGCTTATCGACGATTACGAGGTTGCGCTTTCGTACTTTGCCAAGAATAATGCTGGCACTGCCCTACCCGCTTACAAGATGAAGGGCGATGATATTGATGTCGAGGGCGATATGTTGGGACGTATCAGAGCCTTTACGATGGGTAAGGACGATGATGTATCAATTATCCAGCCACAGGGCTTGTCTGAAAACTACACCAAGTATATGGATTATCTGCTGACTGAGATTTTCCAAGGTGCATTTATCGTCAAGCAGCCTGAGTTGAAATCTGGCGATACTCCTACAGGCACAATGAAACTCTACTATGCCCCATCGCTTGACAAGGCAGAGTTAGAGTGTAAAGATTACAAGCAAACGATAACCGATATGCAGTCACTCTTCTGCGAGGGTTACGGTATTCAGGAGGGCATGATTACTGAGTTCTTGGATTTGAACGACAGGCTGTACGGTTACAACGTTCCATTCATCCACGAAAACAACAGCAGCTTGATAGCTGATTTGGTTGCAGCGAAGAACGCTGGCATCTTGTCGGCAGAAACAGCCACTGAGTACAATCCCTATGCCAATACAGGTGAATACAAGCGCGTTGTTTCAGAACAGAAACAAGAACAGCAAGCCGACAGGCTTTATCAGTTGAAAGCGGCAAGAGCAACAGCGCAAGCATAAAAGAAAGGAGGGTTAAATGCCCTCCTTCTTTCTTTTGTCGTACTTTCGGATTTTTCCACCGTTTACAAGACACGTAGTACCATCGGATTTATCAAAGTAATGCAAGAACACTCTTGCAGCACCTACAGAGGTGACTCTTATGTTACTATTGTGCCTCAGATATATTGTCGCAGCACAGAATCCATCTACTGCAATATATCCAGTACAATCGCCCAAAAATACATAAAAACCACTATAAGCATGGTCAATCCTAACCTCTTCGTCAAGATAGATATTATGCTTATGCAGCAGTTCCTTATCGAAATGCTTGCGTATAAACTCCAGTGGTGGCCAGTCGCGTTCCTGTACGAAGTCAAAACCTCGGATATAACGCTCCAGACAATCATCAAGTGTATCATCATCACTCCACTCGTTAAACCACTGGTCACACAAGCCTTGCATACGCGCCATTTCGCGCAACGTGATATTTAATTCCCTATCTGTCATAACTACTTGTTTTTTATTTTTACAGCTACATCAGACTTTGCGTTCTTACCAAGAATACCCATGATGGATAGTCCTGTAGCACCGCTTTCGTCCTCTCCGTGCCTCTCCTTCCAATCCTCGGCAGCTTCTTTCAGGGCTTTCTTATCGGCAGCAGTATCATCGAACTCTCCCTTTTTGCGCTTCTTCTGCTCTTTCTTTTTCTTATGGCTTCCATAATCAACTACAGACACATCGGATGCAAGGAGTTCAAGCTGTGCGGTAGTCAGCTTCCAGTTCACATAATACATCATGCCGCTTATCGGTATGCCCAACAGCTTCAACGGGCTGGTATCTATTCCGTGTTTTTGGGCGATTTCCCATCGTTGGCCGTACGTAGTTCTTGAAGGATATGCTCTGCTTCCTTCTTCGTCATCTGCTTCTTCGTCGTGCTTAACGCGAGAATTAATGTCATAGCGTTGAAGTATGCTGGTGCTTCCACTTTGGCCGTTTTTTTTTGAGCCACCTCGAATAGCGGAGTCAGCTCAGTGGTCGTGTACTGGCGAACATAGTAATACCAACGCCATACGAAACGATAGAAAAGATGGCACTTCCAGAATCCGTTTAATCGGATAAGGGCAGCACATTTGGCCAGAACCTTATTCTCGTCACCATCGCGGATAACGAGGTTTGAAATCCAGTCCGCAACCGCAGGGTGCAGCCAGCGCACCTTTATCTTATGGCCTCTGACCTCTACAACATCGTAACTATTCTCCATAACGTCCAGTAGGGCTTGTTCATCCTCTCTGGTAACGTCCTTTACATAATCAATCCCCATAACTATAATCTTTCTACGTATGAATAAACAATATAACACTTACAATTCAGATGCAGTGGTACGATATGCTCAGTATCGTTTATCGGGTGGAACACCTCTGCTGCATCATCGCAGATTGGGCATGGATAGCTTGAACCGCGAAGAACGAAATAACCGAAAGCACCGTCATCCTTTGCCTTATCGTTCTGCCACCAAGTCCACGCATCGGCAACCGCATAGGTGAGCATTGTTTCAAGAGCACCCTTTGATGCAATCTCTACGCCCTTACCAAAGTGAGGCTCTGAAAAATCATCCACATCGGCACTAATCTCGCCTCGGTTAATCTTTTCACGAACGGCCACAAGAACCTCGTTATCCCAAGGGTGTTCAAAGTTTGCTTTTATTGACGATAGCAGCGAGTTTTCATCCCATCCAACGAGTTTCCCAGCCGTATAGACAGCAAATATCTCATTGAAGAACGTATGACAGCGTTTGTTTACGCGACCTTCAAGAGTATCGCCATTGCGCTCACCAAGCATATACAACAGGATAGCATCGCGCTTATCCTCTCTTTCGTCAACAGCCAGCAGTTTACAGTCGGCAAGCAGTTGCTCTATCAAGTCCTGAATAAGCAGCTCAATATCCTCGTCACTCTCGCCTGAGAATAGAGCTGACAGGAGGTAGCCAGCATAGGCGAGAAGTAATCTCTCCACGTCTGCTGACATACTCCTTTCGCTTTCAAGACGTTTCCTTAGAAACTCCTTTGCAGCCTCCAGCTCTTCGGGTGTATAACCATTAGTTGCCATCGGCTTCATCGAGTTTTTCAAGTTCCTCCTGAATCTCTGCCATTTCGCCAACCTCCGCAAGAGCCTTATCGTTTTCCTCCTGAGTAGCCTCTGGTTTCAGTGACAGCTCGTACTTAGCCTGTTCAGCAATCAGGCCAGCGATACCCTCCAGTACAGGCATAGTACCACGTTCAGAAACAGAAACGAGGTCGTGCGGATAGGTAGTTACGGTGAACATGATAGCAACCAGAGAGTGAAGATACTCATGCGAGTTTGGTTGCTTCATCAGGTTAATCATCAGTTGGAACATCATGGTATCATCGCGCCATGAAATCTGCCAGTTACCAGCCAGTGACTTACATACTACTCGGCTACCCAATGAATGTTTCTCTACTCCTAACAGAAAGTTGCCTACGTGCAACCACTCCTTTTTTGCTTTCTTACTCATATCATTAATCGTTTGAATTGTTATTATCCATTCCTTCTGTGAGATAGCTCAATCCGCTATCCTCAGATTTATTGAAATCATCAGCACCGCTAAAGTCCTTTTTAGCAGCCTTTGCACGGGCTTCCTCGATAGTCATTGTATCGTCAACACGGATAGAACCGTCCAGACGTGGTACGTTAGTTTTCTTGTATTTGCGGAAAGGCAGCTCATGGTATTTCATGGCTGAGTTAAACATACCGCGCATATACTTCAATTCTGCTTCTGTAGCGGCCTGTAGATGCTTCTCGCGTGTATCGAGGAAATAACCCTCCTTACGCAGAACTTCGAGCACCAGGGCAATATCGTACAGTGGACGCTCTTCCACATAGCTGATAGCGTGAGTGAGCTTTCCTTGGTCACAAAGTCTGGTAATGATTGATTGGCCGACACCGCAAGCCTTTGCAGCAGCGATACGTCCCTGTGCATAGTCCCTGCCCTCGGCACGGAAAATCTTTTCAACCATCATCTTCTCGCGCATCTTCTGAGCCTTATCGCCCTGCATTTGCAAGTCACTCAACGTTACCTTACCATAGCAGCCGAACTCTACGCCATAAGTGCTATTCTTGTGCCTCCAGCCAGCAGTACGCAGCGTACGCGAGAATACCACCTTGGTGAGCACATCGTCAACGTGATTGGCCGTACACCAGCGCAGATAACGCTCATATAGTGAAGAGAGGGACATCCATCGTGGTGTAATATCGGTCAGATTCGGGTCAGCCTGACGTTTCCAGCCCATATCCATCATAAACTTCAAAGGTGTGCTGTACTCACTCTTGTAGTCCTCCACAGCATCCTCCAAGTCATGGATAACAGGCAGCTTGTAGCTATTGGCCACGAACTGCTTGCGACCTTCCATAATCCAGTTAAAGATAGCAGGGTATTCGTCACGCAAATCCCTCGCAAGCGAACGGTTCTGCTTATCCTTCGGTATCTCGACATCAAACGACAGGACACACAATCTACGTGCCATACCATGCGACATATCTTTCAGGTAAGGCAGTTGGTTGGCGTTGGCCATCAGAAGAGGGATATTACGTGCAGTGAAGTTACTGCCATAAGGTTTACGTGCCTCGATAGGCTCACCACTGATAATAGCCTTTAGAGAGTCAGAGCCAGCACCGAACTCCTTTAGCTGAATCTCAGAACAGTAGTTCAGGCGTTTGCCGTTCATGGTGGCGATATTCATTTTGCGGTCATTACCACCCATAAGCGCACCAAGGCCGAAATTGCTTACATTATCACGCCCAAGGACACCCATAACGGTTTCAAACACGACACTCTTTCCGTTAGAGCCAGAGCCAAGCAGAATCAGCATAGACTCAATCTTTGCAATAGAACGGTCAATAAACACAGCACCAAGGAACATTTGCAGTATCATTTGGCGTGTCTTGTCTGGCAGTACCTCGTTCAAGAACTGATACCACATGAACGTTGTTGCCTCTGGGTTGTAATCGTAATCCAGTTTCGTAACCTGTACATACTCCTTAGAGTGCTCATGCGTTTCCATCGTATCGGTATCAAGAACACAATTCTCGAACACTACAATCTCGTTGCGCACCTCCAGAGGCGATTTCTCCAGAGCATCAATCACATCGCGGACGATAGCATCCTTGCGTATAAAGTCCGACATCGGGCATTTCATGCGCTTCATCAGGTCGTAAGTGACATTCTTCACATCACGCCACGTTATCTGCTCGTAAATCTGTCCTGTAAAGCACCACAGACCGCCATTCCAGCGCGATAGGGATGATTTCTCGGCAGCAGCGCGTAATATCTCAGTGATAGTGCCGATACGCTCATACTGCGAACGTATCTTAACCGCTACCTCAATATCCTTACCGTCACACTCGGACTGCATGATACCCCACAGCTCTTCAAGGAGCATATCATACTTTGCTTTTTCCATATCTTATTTAAATTCTTCAATCTCTTCTGTAACCCCTCGCCATTTAAGTTCAAGAGGTATATCAAACGGAAAGTAGACTCTATCATTCCACCATCGCTGTAGTTCGTGCATATAGCGGATTTCTTCGTTCCAGCACGTAATCTTACCGCTTATGGCGCATCTACGTGCTATCTGTACTCCAGCTTTCCATCTAAGGCCGATAGTAAGGCGCATATCGGCAATCTGCTTAACCCATACGTTATCGCCTTTGGTTTTCCTGAATCCGAAACCACGCAGCAGCTTCTCGTTAATCTGTAGAGGACAGACACTTTCAAGTCTTGACGCGAAAGGCTCTCCTTCACCTTGTAACATTACAGGCAAGGCCATCTTTGTATGCAGACCGACAACATTCAATGGCTCAAAGTAGTTCGTAAACTGCCTTACCCAAGCCCCAGCAAACAGCTCTTCAATCTTTAGATTTCTCATAGTTATTTGAGATTAAAGAGTCGTTTCCAGAAGCCGCGAGACTTGATAGCCTGTAACTCGTTATATAGTAATTTGTTCTGCTTAGACATATTAGATAGAGCCTGATGATTACGGTCACGCTCTTGCTCTAATAGTTCATTGGATTTCAGCAACGTTTTGTACTTAATTTCCAACTTACTAAGCTCTTCTTTGAGTTGACTAATTTCATTCTCCTGTGCCCTGTACGCTGTCAGAGTAGGACGAAAACGCTTTTTTGTCTCTGCCATAGTTCTATAATTTTTTAGTTATTAAACATCTTCTCGTTTTCTTTGCTCATACAATAATGGTTGTTTAACTTTCCTACTATATTGAGCCTTCTCTCTTCCTCCTTTGTTCCAGTACCAGTCAGTCCATCTGCTCATATCTTGATTGTTCAAAACGAGTTCCTACAACTTCCATCCTAATT
>Ga0265298_10010057_pt1 | contig 11215 bp, 10 predicted proteins | sample AusTroGonzalo_MG_3_FD_193486 | JGI IMG/M metagenome (GOLD analysis project Ga0265298, IMG submission 193486) | Bovine rumen microbial communities from tropical cattle in Woodstock, Queensland, Australia - Gonzalo_01 | ecosystem: Host-associated > Mammals > Digestive system > Stomach > Rumen ...
CAATCAGCAGGATGAAGAGTCCCAACGACTTGTCGATATCAGGCAGATAGGCCTTGATGAGCATCTGGAGCAGGGTGACGAAGGCAGCGATAACCACGATGAACACGGGGATGCGCACCTTGTCGGGCGTGATACTCTTGATGCATGAAATCACTACATTGGTGCAGATGAGCACAGCCATGGTGGCCAGTCCCATGGCCAGTCCGTTGGAGGCCGATGTGGTGGTGGCCAGCGTAGGACACATACCAAGCATCAGGACGAACGTGGGGTTGTCCTTGATGATGCCGTTTTTGATGATTGATATGTAATTCATAATTCTAAATTCTAAATTCTTAATTCTTAATTTGCTCACTGGCTCCTGTCTCGCCGTCGGCCTGAGGCTTCTTATAGGCATTATAGGCATTGTTGACAGCCTTCAGGAAGGCACGGCTGGTAATGGTAGAGGCGGTGATGGCATCTACCTGTCCGCCATCCTTGGATACCACGAGGGGCTCGGCAGGTGTCAGTCCGATGATGCTGCCCTTGCCGTCGGCCTGGAACCATTTGTCGGCCTTGGCACCCAGTCCCGGTGTCTCAGCATGTTCCAGGAGGGTATAGCCCAGGATGGTGCCGTCGGGATTGAATCCTACGAGGACGCGCAACTTACCGCCGAAGCCGTCGGTAGTGCTCTCTACGGCAGCACCGAGGTTCTGCTTGTCGGCATTCTGGGTGTGATAGACAACGAAAGACAGTTCCTTACCTTTATTATCTGGTTGCTTCACGGTGTCGGTACTGGTGACGGTTAACTCATCACATTGCATCACGGCCTTGATACCGTCGGCCAGAGCTTTCTCCTTCTGGTCGGCAATAGGACCGCTGGTCACGCTGTTGACCCATGCGAGGATGGCACCCATGATGACGGCCACGCCGGTGAGTACCAGCACCATATTCAGTAATGATGATTCAAGCTTCTTCATAATCTTTACCTTTTTACTTTTTGGCCGGCTCTTCACCGAAGCGCTTGGGTTTCACATAATTATTGATGAGCGGTGTGAACGCGTTCATAATCAGGATGGCGAACGACATACCCTCAGGATAAGCACCCCAGTTGCGGATGATGATGGTGAGCAGACCAATGCAGACACCATAGATAATCTGACCCTTGGGCGTCATGGGCGAGGTTACATAGTCGGTAGCCATGAAGATGGCGCCCAACAGCAGACCACCACTGAGGATTACCGTGGTAGGATCGGCATAGATGGGGTTGATGAGGTGCATGATGGCGCTGAACACAAACACGGTGCCGATGATGCTCACGGGGATGTGCCAGGTGATAATCTTACGCCAGAGCATGAAGAGGAGTCCGGCAATCAGGGCCAGACCGCAGATCTCACCAATGGTACCCGCACCACCGCCAATGGAATAGTCGCCCAGCAGCAGGCTGAACGCATCAGGCAGCTGGTTGAGCACGTTGGCATCACCATTCTGGATAGCCTGCTTCATCACAGCCAGCGGCGTGGCACCTGTAGCGGCGTCGGTATATTCCAGCAGATGACCGGGCTTGGGCCAACTGGTCATCTGGGCAGGGAAGGCAACCAGCAGCACGCAACGGCCTACCAATGCGGGGTTGAAGATATTGTTGCCCAGACCGCCAAAGGTCATCTTACCCACGCCGATAGCGAAGAGGGCACCGATGACGATGATCCAGATGGGGAGGTTTGAGGGCAGGTTCATGCCCAGAAGAAGACCCGTGAGGGCAGCCGAGCCGTCGAGGATGGTATTCTCCTTGCGGCCGAGGATAAACTTATTGATAGCCCACTCGAAGAGCACACAGGCCAATACGCTTGTGAGGCACACGATGGCTGAGCCGATGCCGAAATAGAAGAACGAGACGAGCAGCGCAGGAATCAGGGCAATGATAACCCCGTACATATTGCGCTCTACGGAGTCCGTTCCGTGGGCATGTGGCGAAAGTGATACAATTAACTTACTCATATTTCTTACCCCCCTAAGTTAGGGGGTTGGGGGTCTGAACAAGCGTTTATCAAGACCTTTTTATTTTGAATATCTTTAGTGGAGGCCTGCGCTTGTTCAGACCCCCATCCCCCTGACTCAGGGGACTAATGCTTTGCCGCCCTACTGCGGATGATGCCCATCACGGTCTGCTTGCCCTGACGGATATTGTCGAGCAGCGGACGGTGGGCAGGACAGGTGAACTGACACGAGCCACACTCGATGCAACTGGTGATATCCTCGCCCTCGGCACGCTCCCAGTTCTTGAAGGCTGAGAGCTTGGCCAGCAGATAAGGCTCCAGGCCCATAGGACAGGCACCCACACACTTGGCACAGCGGATACAGGGCTGGGGCTCCTTACGACGGGCATCATCGCCAGAGAGAATCGTCACGGAGTTGGTACCCTTGCAGATGGGCACTTCAGTAGAGGTGAGTGCCTTACCCATCATAGGACCGCCGGCGAGGAGCTTGTTGTCGCCCTCGGGCATGCCGCCGCAGAGGTCTATCAGCGTCTGCATGGGGGTACCCATACGAACGAGGTAGTTGCCTGGATTCTGGAGGCGCTTACCGGTAACGGTGGTATAGCGCTCGAAGAGAGGCTTATGCTTCATAACTGCCTGATAGACAGCGAAGGCGGTACCTACATTTTGAACTATTGCTCCAACGTTGACAGGGATGGCAGGAGGAGCAGGAACCTGACGGTTGATAACGGCATCAACCAGCTGCTTTTCACCACCCTGAGGGTAGCGCTGAGCCAGGGGAACCACCTCTACCTGGTATTCCGAGGTGGCGAACACCTCGGTACACTTTTTGGCGAGGAGGTCGATGGCGGCAGGCTTATTGGTCTCGATGCCGATATAGCCCTTTGTCACCTTCGCCCCCTTCATCAGCAGTTCCAGACCCACGAGAATCTCGTCGGCATGTTCCATCATCAGACGGTAGTCGGCTGTGATATAAGGCTCGCACTCTACGGCGTTGATAATCACGCACTCAGCCTTAGCCGTAGGGGGAGGGGTCAGTTTGATGAAGGTGGGGAAACAGGCACCGCCCATACCGACGACACCAGCCGTCTTGATGCGTGTCACAATCTCCTCGGGCGTCAGTTCGGGATGATCCTTCACCAGTTCCAGGGTCTCGGAACGGTCAATGCTCTCTTCCCATTCGTCGCCTTCCACATCGATGATAATCACGGGCTTGCGATAGCCGGTAGCGTCGATAGCGGTATCAATCTTGGCAACCGTACCACTCACGGAAGAGTGGATGGGAGCTGATACGAAACCGCCGGCCTCGGCCAGCAGCGTGCCCACCTTGACCTTGTCGCCCTTCTGGACCACAGGCGTAGCAGGTGCACCGATATGCTGTGAGAGTGGGAAAATGGCCTGTTTGGGCAGCGGAGCCACCTGTGTGGCCACCTCGTGGGTCAACTTGTTTTCCTCGGGGTGAATACCACCTATGCTAAATGTTTTGATCTTCATGCTTGAGCCTCCTTTTCTTCTTTAACAGTTTCTACGGGTTTAGGAGCGGGGAAGTTGACAGCGTGGATAGCCTGCTTGGGACAAACGGCAACGCACTTCCTGCAAAGGCGGCATTTGCTGGAGTCAATATAGGCCAGGTTGTTGCCCACGGTGATAGCGCCAAACGGACACTCCTTCTCACACTTGCCGCAACCGATACAAGCGGCCTTACAAGCCTTCATGGCCACGGCACCCTTGTCCTTGTTGACACACGACACGAACACGCGACGGCCCTTGATGCCCTTCTTGCGGAGCTCGATGATGCCGCGCGGACAAGCCTTCGTACAGGCACCGCAGGCGGTACACTTATCCTCGTCAACCTCGGGCAGACCCGTCTCGGGATTCAGGTGGATGGCGTCAAACTGGCAAGCAGCGACACAGTCGCCACATCCCAGGCAACCAAAGCCGCAGGCCGTCTCACCGGCACCGCAGGCATTCATGGCCGCACAGGTGCGCAGACCGGCATATTCGGCTATCTTGGGACGATTCTCGCAGGTGCCGTTACATCTGACAACGGCAACCTTGGGCTCGCCATTGGCAATAGCCATACCAAGGAGGTCGGCCACCTTACCCATCACGTCGGCACCACCTACAGGACAGTTCAGTCCGTCGATGCTCCCGCTGTCGGCACCTTTTACCAAGGCGTCGGCCATTCCGCCACAACCGGCGAAACCACATCCGCCGCAGTTGGCACCAGGCAACACCTCGTTGACCTGCGCAATGCGGGGATCTTCGAAGACAGCAAACTTCTTGGAACAGACGAACAGCACGATGGCTGCGATGAGTCCGATGCTTCCAAGTACAATGACTGCAATCAAGATAAAATCCATAATAGTTATTTGTTTTACTTTGTTTTGTTAGTTTGTCTATTGTAGTAGGGGAATATCTGTCTCAGACATCCTCGATGAAGAACGCAATATTGTCGGCGATACGTTGTCGAAAGATCCATAGTCCTATATAATAAGGTATGAGCGCCCCAAGGGCTGCCAATGCCGTGATGCCTTCGTTGACACCGGCTGCAAACAGGACTCCTGTCACCAGCAGAAGCAGTAATAGCGGTAAGCCGAATCCGAGTAAAAGTGCTTTTCCTACCGAATGGCTTGAAGTGCCTACTATCACAGCGTCACCGACCTTGAGATGATGTTGCCTGTAATGAAATACATCAACAATCTTCTCCTTCGATTCCGAGGCGCTACAGTGAGATGCTACCTTGCAAGCGCTGCATGCAGAATGCTGTAGGATTCTGACACGGATGTGCTCGCCGTCGACAGATTCTACTGTACCTTCGTGACGTATTGAGTTCTCCATTTGCGTGCAAAGATACGAATTATTTGCGAATTACAAATTAGGAATAACTATTTATTTTAGAAAAAAAATCACATTCGCTTGCAAATACCAATCTTTTTTGATACTTTTGCAGTGTAATTTGAGAAAGAGCATATGAATTTTACAGAGCAGACACAGCAGCAGCTTGAGCGCGCATTGCGCAAATTGGCAGAAAAGTTTCCTGCAGACCAGGAAGCTACCATGCTTTCGGATATTCATTTCCGAGTGAGTCAGGACACAGGTGAAGTCACCATCCTGGATGATGATGACCGTGAGTTGACACGCTGTGTCGTTGAGGAATGGATAGAAAACAGGGATGACGAGTTCTATGAGTCGATAACGCCCGTCATCCGTCATTGCCTGTCAGCTAATGCCCAGTTGGCTGATAACCTGTCTATCCTGAAACCCTATGCTTTCGTGCTGGAGGACGACGACCGTGAGGCAGTAGCCGAGCTCTATGTCGTGGATGGCGATACGGTGATTGTGGATCCTGACCTCATGGAGGGGCTGGACAAAGACTTGGACGACTTTTTGGAGAATCTTCTGAAATCCTAGGAGAAGGATGGCGGATACAACCATAGATTCTTCCTCGGCAAGTTGGTTGACGCGTCTGCATGAGTGGCGCGAGGAGCATATCAGCGACCGTATGTTTGTGCTGGTATTGGCTTTCTTCGTGGGCTTTTTCTCTGCTGTGGCAGCCGCGGTGCTGCACTGGCTCATTAATCAGATTGTACAATTGCTGACCAGCTCGTTTGATGCTTCTTCTTCAAACTGGCTGTATCTTGTCTATCCTGTAGTAGGTATCTATATTACGTCGCTGTTTGTGCGCTACGTGGTGAAGGATAATATCTCGCACGGTATCACGCGTATCCTCTATGCCATCAGTCAGAACCGTTCACGACTGAAACCGCACAACACGTGGTCGAGCGTTATCTCGTCGGCCATCACCATCGGTTTCGGTGGTAGTGTGGGTGCCGAGGCGCCTATTGTACTTACGGGTTCGGCTATCGGCAGTAACCTGGGAAAACTGTTCAAGATGGATAGTAAGACGCTGATGCTGCTGATAGGCTGTGGTGCCGCAGGTGCTATTGCCGGTATCTTCAAGGCGCCGATAGCAGGACTGGTGTTTACGATTGAGGTATTGATGATTGACCTGACGATGGCGTCGCTGATGCCTATCCTTGTGAGCTGCGTCACGGCGACCTGTTTCACCTATATCTTCAGTGGCGACGCGGCGCTGTTCTCATTCCATCTGGACAACCCCTGGTCCGTGGAGCGTGTTCCTGCCTGTATCGGCCTGGGCGTGTTCTGTGGCCTGGTGAGCCTGTATTTCATCAGGACGATGGGCTTCTGTGAGGATATCTTCGCACGTTTCAAGGACAAGCCCTACGTCAAACTGGCCATCGGTGGCGTGATGCTGAGCCTGTTGATCTACCTGTTCCCTTCGCTCTATGGTGAGGGATACGGTGCTATCAACCTCCTGCTGAATGGTGCCTCGGATGACGACTGGCGCCGTATCATGGATAACTCGCTGTTCTCCGGACAGATAGAGATGCTGATACCCTATATAGCCTTGGTACTGCTGACGAAGGTGTTTGCCACCTCGGCCACGAATGGTGGCGGCGGATGTGGCGGTACGTTTGCCCCCTCCCTGTTTATCGGCTGTTTCAGCGGTTTCCTGTTCTCACGTCTTTGGAACATCAACCAGATTGGCGTCTATGTGCCTGAGAAGAACTTTGCCCTGATGGGTATGGCGGGCGTGATGTCGGGTGTGATGCATGCACCGCTGACGGGTATCTTCCTGATAGCCGAACTGACGGGTGGCTATAACCTGTTCCTGCCGCTGATGATCGTGTCTATCAGTTCGTACCTGACGATAATCCTGTTTGAGCCGCACAGCATCTACAGTTCACGACTGGCCAAGCAGGGCAAACTGATTACGCACCATACAGACCATGCTGTGCTGACGCTGATGCAGATGGACAGCTATATAGAGCGCGACGTGCTGGCTGTGGGTCCTGATACCGAACTGTCGGATATCGTCAGGAAGATCAGTCGTTCGCGCAACAGCGTGATTCCCGTGCTGGATGCCGCAGGGTCTTTGTTGGGCGAGATAGATATTGCCAAGAACAGGAATGTGGTGTTCCGTACGGAGCTATACCATCATTTCACGGCCAGCCAACTGATGCAGAAGCCGTCGGCCACGCTGAGCGACCAGGCATCCATGAGTGTGGTGATGAAGACCTTCGACCAGACGCATGCCAACTGGTTGCCCGTGCTTGACAAGGACGGACACCTGAAGGGTTACCTCTCGCGTGAACGTATTTATACGCAGTACCGCAAGATGGTGGCCGATATGTCGGAAGATTAATTAACACAAAAATAACCAGTAATTAAAAGCAAAATGAGGTACACAGAGTTAGGACGTACTGGGATGAAGATTTCCCACCTGAGTTTCGGCGCTTCTTCTTTAGGCAGCGTGTTTCGTGAGACGAACGAGAGCGAGAGCTTCAAAGCCGTGGAAACAGCTGTCGAGGGAGGTATCAATTTTATTGATGTGAGTCCGTATTATGGTCATTACAAGGCTGAAACGGTATTGGGTAAGGCCCTGCGAAATATACCCCGTGATAAATATTTCCTGAGCACGAAGGTAGGCCGCTATGGTAAGGACGGCGTGAATACCTGGGACTATTCTGCCAAGCGCGTGACGGATAGTGTCTATGAGAGTATGGAACGTCTGGGTATCGACTTCATCGACCTGATTAACGTGCATGATATCGAGTTCCAGGCTGCATTGCCCGGCGGCTTGCAGAAGGTTGTTGACGAGACATTGCCCGCCCTGGTAGAACTCAAGAAGAAGGGCGTGGTAGGTCATGTGGGTATTACCGACCTGCAGTTGGAGAACCTGAAGTGGGTCGTCGAACAAAGTGAGGCTGGTACGGTAGAGAGTATCCTGAACTTCTGTCACTATACACTGAACGATGATGCCATCGTGGATTACCTGGATTTCTTTGAGCAGCATGGCATTGGAATCGTGAATGCTTCGCCCCTGTCCATGGGACTGCTGTCACAGCGTGGCGTTCCTGCCTGGCATCCGGCTCCCAAGGCTTTGGTAGAGGTTTGTCAGAAGGCTGCCCAGTATTGCAACGAGAAGCATTATCCCATTGAGAAACTCGCCGTACAGTTCTCTGTCAGCAATCCTCGCATAGCCTCTACGCTGTTCTCTTCGGCTAATCCTGAGAATGTGCGTCGCAATATCGAGTGGGCCAACGAAGAGCCCGACTGGGATTTGGTTCGTGAGGTGAAGGAGATTATCGGTAACCAGCAGCGCGTCACATGGGCAAACTCATAATCGATGCCCACAGTCATCTGTGGCTGAAACAGGATACCACCGTCGACGGGAAACGTATCTTGTCGTTGAAGAACGGCCGGAGCATCTTCATGGACGAGGAGGTGCAGATGTTGCCGCCGTTTATGATTGACGGACAGAACACGGCAGAGGTGTTCCTGTCGAACATGAACTATGCGCAGGTGGGAGCCGCTGTCGTGGTACAGGAGGTGATAGATGGTTGTCAGAACGCCTACCTGACGAAGGTGCAACAGCAATATCCCGACCGCTTTTTCTGTATGGGCATGGCCTGGAATACGGACGAGGCACAGGCTGTCATCGACGCTGGACTGAAGGGTATCGCCTTCCCTGGTCATCGTATCCACGAGTCGTTACTCACGTTGATGCCTGTCTTCAAACTCATGGAGAGCAAGGATATGGTGCTGTCCATGTGTCTGGCTGATGATGAAGAGCAGATAGGGCAGATGGCGGAGGTGATCCAGGAGTGTCCGCAGCTCAAGGTGGCCATCGGTCATTTCGGCATGCCAAATACGTCCTCGTTCCGCAGTCAGGTGCTGCTGGCCCGTCAGGGACAGAACGTGATGGTGGAGTCGGGTGGTATCACGTGGCTCTATAACTCCGAGTTCTACCCATTCCCCACGGCCATCCGCCGTATTCGTGAGGCGGCCGACCTAGTAGGTATGGAACGTTTGATGTGGGGCTCCGACTATCCTCGCACCATCACGGCTATCACGTATCGTATGTCGTATGACTTCGTGGAGAAATCGTCGGAACTGACGGATAGCGAGAAGATGATGTTCCTGGGTGGTAACGCGAAGTCGTTCTATGGCTTTGAGAACCTGCCGGAACTGCCTTATATCAAGAATATGTCAGAGTGAGGTGAAAGTTAAAGGTTTAAGGTTTAAAGTTTAAGGTTTTAAAGTTGATAGTTGAAATATAGAATTATGAAAGCAATTCAAATTACACATTCGCAAGAACTAAACATCGTAGATCTGCCAAAACCGGAGATGCCGGGCGAGGGTGAGGTGATGCTTCGCCTTTCGTATGTAGGCTTCTGTGGCTCAGATATCAATACCTTCATGGGGCGCAACACGATGGCGCTCAATCCCGTTATTCCCGGTCATGAGGTAGGTGCGGTCATCGAGGCTGTTGGTGCAAATGTACCTGAAGAACTGAAACCGGGCATGGTGGTGACATGTAACCCTTATACCAACTGTGGCAAGTGTGCCTCATGTCGCAACCAGCGCGTCAACGCATGTCAGCACAATGAGACGCTTGGCGTTCAGCGTAATGGTGCCATGAAGGAATATATCGTCCTGCCTTGGGAGAAGATTATCCCTGCAGGTTCGCTCACGCCGAAGGTGACGGCCCTGGTAGAGCCGATGAGTGTTGGCTTCCATGCCGTCAGTCGTGCGCAGGTTACTGATATCGACGTGGTGATGGTGATTGGCTGCGGTATGGTAGGTATGGGTGCCATCGTTCGCAGTGTGATGCGTGGTGCTACCGTTATTGCTGCCGATATCGATGATGAGAAGTTGGCGTTGGCCAAGAAGATGGGTGCCACCTATACGCTCAACACCAGGACCGAGGATGCGCATCAGCGTCTGTCGGAGATGACAAACGGGTTTGGTCCTGACGTGGTGATTGAGGCCGTGGGTAGTGTGCCTACCTATCAGATGGCTATCAATGAGGTGGCTTTCACGGGTCGTGTGGCTTGTATCGGCTATGCCAAGTCTGAGGTGTCGTTCCAGACGAAATACTTCGTACAGAAGGAGTTGGATATCCGTGGCTCCCGTAATGCGCAGCCTTCCGACTTCCGTGCCGTTATCCGTTATCTGGAGCGTGGCACCTGTCCGGTGGACGACCTGATCACAAAGGTTATCAAGCCCGAGGAGGCACTTGAGACGATGCGTTGGTGGAGTGAGAACCCTGGCAAGGTGTTCAGAATCCTCGTGGAATTCTAATCATCAACGTGGATTAGAACAGTTGGAAATCCTGGATATGTTGAATCTCGGGTGCCTGGCAACCTAGATCGCCCACGACGGTGATGACATCAAAACGCCAGGGGTTGTCTATCTGACGGTATTTGATGTAGTGGTTGATGGCAAGGCGCAGATTCTTCAGTTTCTGATAGTTGACAGCTGATTCTGGCTCGGCAAACAGACGGTTTTGCCGGGCCTTTACTTCTACAAAAACCGTGCATTCGCCGTCTTGTGCAATGATGTCTATGTCGCGATGGTTCGAGTGCCAGTCGCGCTCCAGTATGATGTACCCTTTCTCCCTAAGATAAACAGCAGCCAGGTCTTCGCCCCACTTGCCCAGCAGGATATGTTTCGACTCGTGCTGAGCGTCTGAATTCAGCCTGCTTTTCAGACGTTCCAGTGCCAGACCTATTTTTCTTGCTTCCTCCTGTCGTCCCTGCTCCGTGCACATCCTTTGCATGTCCATAGCAGTCAGCAGCATCGCCTGTGCCGCCTCCTTCCCTTTATCCGATGCATATAGCTCGCGAGCCGCGTTATAAGCCTCCTCCGTGCGTCCCGCTTTTCTATATGAAAGAATCTTCTCTGTTGTCATCTCACATTAAGATTATCTGATGATTATTGCTTATTGAAGGTCGTTGCAATCATTCATTTCCTATTATTTTGCTGCAAAAGTACGAAAAATCGGTCAGAATTATGTGTTTCCACCCAACAAAAAATTGATTTACTTTTTTCTATTATTGTCTGCATTCCTTTCTAAGGTCCTCCAGCGCCTTATATTCAGCCGGATCATACTTCACGATGGGAGCTATTGTCATTCTGGCAGTATTGCCCATACTTTTTTCAAGAAACTTATATTCAGTATATTGAGATAGGATTAAAGCCTTCTGCTTGTCAGTAAGGGGCAGGTCATGCTCTAAGCCCGACTCACGGAGCAGTACCCGACTCCTGGATGCAACCGACAGTTCCACATGCAGTTGCACATAGCAGATGACGTCGAAGAATTCCTCCGGCGGGAAGGCTGCCTTTACCGACTCCAGAAAAGTGCCTGTTGG
>Ga0265298_10010059_pt1 | contig 11213 bp, 6 predicted proteins | sample AusTroGonzalo_MG_3_FD_193486 | JGI IMG/M metagenome (GOLD analysis project Ga0265298, IMG submission 193486) | Bovine rumen microbial communities from tropical cattle in Woodstock, Queensland, Australia - Gonzalo_01 | ecosystem: Host-associated > Mammals > Digestive system > Stomach > Rumen ...
TCGCTCTTCTTAAAGTAACTCTTCAACTTAGCGACGTCGGCAGCAGAGATAATAGTGTCCCCCTTGTCAAGAATCCCCAAACTCTCAAAATTCTCTTTTGTGGTATTCTCGTACACCGCACCAGGCAACGCCTTATACTTCTTCATCAGTTCTTCTGCCGTCTGTCCAAATGCACTGCCCACGCAGAACAGCAATGCCAATGATAATAATAATTGTTTCATCTCTCTATGCTTTTTGATCAGTAATTTACGTCGGCATTAAACTTCACTTCATGCCACCCTGTAGCTGTTTAGCCATGTCGAATGATCCGTTAATAACTACCAGATTGGCCTCTTCGTCCTCAACTGCCAGAATGACGTTGGTAGAATGCTCACCATTCTTGGAGAGATAAATCTTTAAGATTTCGCCATCATCACCTTTGGTATCAATCAGCGGTTCCCATTCTTTACCTTCCAGCAGTTTCTGTGCCGTTTTAAGAAATTTCTTGATACTGCCTTTATCCTCACATTTGAAAACTTTTACGTCATCAAACTGATTGAGGAATTCCTCTCCATCAGCATCGGAGCCAATGTTGACCATCTCGCCCAACTGCAAGCCCTTTCCCTGCTTGGCTGAGAGCTTAATCGTTTCTTTGTCGACATGTGTATAATCCACGCCCTTAATCTTAGCCATCTTCTCAAAGTCCGTACTTTGGGCATTGGCACTGGCTACCGATAGTAGCACAACGAGTGATAAGATAATTCTTTTCATTATTGTCAATAGTTAATGTTAGATTCTTATTGTAAGGTCTCATCAATGTCCCTTCTGTTAGTACTAACGAGACTTTCTCAGGTTTTGTTACAACGAAAAACAGTTTTTCGCTACAAAGATAGTCATTTTTTTATAAAAACAATAAGGTGTGCCCAAAAGGACACACCTTATTATATATATAAGTAATTCTAAAGCTACTTACTCAGCGGTAGCCTCATCCTCACGAATGGTACGACCCATCACGAGGAATGCGGTAGGAGCAGCGATGAACAGTGACGACAGGGTACCGAAGATAACACCCAGAATCATGGCGAATGAGAAGCTGCGGATAGAGTCACCACCGAGGATGAAGATACACAGCAACACAATCAGCGTTGTTACAGAGGTGTTGATGGTACGAGCCAGCGTCTGGTTCAGCGAATCGTTGAACAGCTGCTGACGGTCACGCTTGCCATAGAGCTGGAAGTTCTCACGGATACGGTCGAATACCACCACCTTATCGTTGATAGAGTAACCAATCACTGTCAGGATAGCACCGATGAATACCTGGTCAATCTCCAGTGACATGGGAACCCAACCCCACAGTGCAGAGTACATACCAATAACTACCAAAGCGTCGAGAGCCAGGGCGATGGTGGCACCTGTAGAGTATGCGACGTTGCGGAAGCGCAACAGGATGTACAGGAAGATAGCAATCAGAGCGATGATAACACTGATGATAGCACCGTAGGTGATATCCTTAGCCACAGCAGGACCAACCTTTGCTGAGCTGATGATTGAACCACCCTCACGAACGTCGGGGTTCTTGAAGTCCTCAACATTAGCCTGGCTGATGAAGCCACCCTTCTTCAGAGCGTTGTAGAGAATAGTCTCTGCCTCGTCGTCAACAGTAGGACTGTTAGACTCGATATCCCAGTTGGTAGATACACGGATGGTCTTGCCATCAGTACCCAGGGCGATAACACTTGTGTTAGCCTCCTTGCCTGCGTTCTCACCAATGGTGTTCACGAAGGTACCAGCCAGTGCCTGACGAACCTGCTCAACGGGAGTCTCCTTGTCGAGGGTAACCACATAGTTACGACCACCAGTGAAGTCGATGCTCTGGCTCAAGCCGCGAACAGCAAATGATACACAGAACAGAACGGCAGCAACACCCCAAACGATGAATGACTTCTTATAAGTACCCATGAAGTTGTACTTAGCATTCTGCATCAGGTTCTTTGAGTAACCAGTTACGAAGGTCAGGTTCAGCCACTTGTCCTTCTTCAGGCGGTTCTCATAAACCAGACGGGTCAGGAACACAGCGGTGAAGAATGAGCAGAAGATACCGATAATCCAAGTGGTAGCGAAGCCCTTGACAGGACCTGTACCGAAGAACAATAGGATGAAACCGGTAATCAGAGAGGTAACGTTAGAGTCGAAGATAGCTGAGAAAGCGTTAGAATAACCCTTCTGCAGAGCCTCCTTCAGACCCATGCCATGCTTCAGCTCTTCCTTGATACGCTCGTAAATCAGCACGTTAGCATCCACAGCAGTACCCAGCGTCAGCACGATACCAGCGATACCAGGCATCGTCAGAGCAGCCTGGAACGAGGTCAGGATACCCAGTGTGAAGAACAGGTTGAACAGCAGGGCGATATCGGCCAGGATACCGGGGATGAAGCCGTACAGCAGAATCATGTAGACCATCAACAGCACGAAGGCGATGACGAATGACTGAATACCCTGCTTAATAGACTGTGCACCCAGTGAAGGACCAACAACCTCTTCCTGTACGATGCGGGTAGGAGCCGGCATCTTACCAGAGTTCAGCGTGTTAGCCAAGTCCTTGGTATCTTCGATGGTGAAGTTACCAGTAATCTGAGAATTACCACCATCAATCTGTGTCAGGATACGGGGAGCAGAGTAAACGGCGTCGTCGAGCACGATAGCTACACCACGGCCGATGTTCTGCTTGGTAATCTGGCTCCAACGGCGAGCACCATCAGAGTTCATCTGCATAGATACTGAGGGATGACCCATCTGGTCGAAGTCGTCCTTAGAAGAGGTGATGACGTCACCCTCCAGTGGAGCACGGCCGTTAGGCTCGGTAATCTTCAGTGCATAGAGGGCGAAGATGTCACCCTTAGTGTTCTGACCACCGAAGTCCTCAGGCTTAGCACCCCAGCGCAGCTTGCACTCAGCAGGCAGCACCTGAGCAGCGATGTCAGAATAGATAATCTTGTCGACCTCAGCGGTATCGCGGGCATTAGCATAACCAACGATAGCCAGTCCCTGACCCTGTACGGGCTGGAACACGCTGAACAGCGGATTCTGCTTCTTAGCCTCAGCAATAGCCTTGGCATCGTCAGCCTTAGCATCTTTCTTAGCCAGCTTAGCTGCCAAGTCAGTTGTAGCAGCGGCAGCAGCGGTAGTGTCAGCAGCAGCCTCAGCAACGGTAGAGTCGGCAACCTCTTCAGCAGCACCATTGGTGATGGCATACTTCTGGTTCAGCTGAACCAACATAGGAACAATCTCCTGTGTGTTATAGGTCTCCCAGAACTCGAGGTTGGCAGAACCCTGCAGCAACTTACGTACGCGCTCAGGCTCCTTCACACCAGGCATTTCAACCATGATACGGCCAGACTGACCCTCCAGCTTCTGGATGTTGGGCTGTACAACACCGAACTTATCGATACGGTTGCGAACAACATTAAACGAGTTATCAACGGCAGACTGTACCTCAGCACGCAGAGCGCTCTCAACCTCTGAGTCGCTTGACTGGGTGCTTACCTTGCCCTTCATCTGCTGGGTAGCAAACACAGCTGCCAAGGGGCGACCGTTGCTATTTTGCTTCCAATACTTGATGAAGAGTGAGATAAAGTCGTTCTGACTAGTCTCTTCTTCCTTCTTAGCCTCTTCCATTGACTTCTTGTAGGCTGCATCGGTCTTGTGGTCAGCCAGCACGTCGATAACATCGGGTACTGATACCTCAAGAATAACGTTCATACCGCCTTTCAGGTCAAGACCCAGGCCCATCTCCAGTTCACGGCACTGCTTGAAAGAATAAATTCCGCAGTACACTTTCTCGTTCATGATTGAGTCGAGGTACTCCTGACCAGCCTTCTCACCCATGGCAGCAGCCTTACTCTCGTAGTGGCGTGTTACGAAGGTGAAGGAAAGGTAGAAGCAGCAAACGAGAATCAAGACGATTGCGATAAATTTTACAATTCCTTTGTTTTGCATTGTTTGATTTTATTGTTTTATTTAATGTTTTCGCATTTTTAGCCCGCAAATATACACATTTTTCTCCACTTACGGAAATTTATTTGAAAAATTCGTGTGATTTTCATTATTTTACACCAATTTTTAACCAACAAACCATAGGATAGTGGTCGCTGGCGTCCATTTTGGAGTCAACAAAGCACTCATAAGGAGTGACGTCTGATGAGCAGAAAATATGATCGATGCGGAATGAGAAAGCTTTCTGATTATATGACAATCCAATGCCTCGGCCAGTTTCTACGAAACAGTCGTGCAAGCGTTTCGCCATCATGTAGCGTGAAAAAGAGATGGGATTGTCGTTGAAGTCACCACAGACAATGACGGGATAGCGTCCGAGGTATTGATCGATGTAGTCACACACCGTCTCTATCTGCTCAGAACGCTTGGCATTCGCCTCAGCCAACTTCACCATCAGCAGCTGTGACTCTGCACGGACAGAGTCTCTGGCTATCTCGCCCTTCAACAGCTGGCGATACTGTGCGCGGTCTTCCTGATTCAGATGGCAACTCTCGAAGTGGTTATTCACTACAATGACTGTATCGTTGTCCACCTGCAGCCACCAAGCTGCACTACCATTATTGCTGGCAGTGGGATAGTCGATGCGTTCCCTACGGATAATAGGGAAACGGGTATGGATACCCAGGCAGTTGAAACGCATAGCATCATGGCACAACACCACGGTATCATTATAGGTCAGGCCGCTCTCCTCATACTTCTTGAAACAGTAGCGGCGCCAAGAGTCGTTATCCTCCTGCAGGCACACGATGTCAGCCTTCTCATCAACCAGGTAATCGCGCACCTTCTCAAAACCCTGCTCGTACTTATAGTTGCCGCCGTAGCTGCACACATTATACGACACCAGTTTTACAGCCCCTTCAGGAGGCGACAGACTGGCGTTGATAGGCATATATATAGAAATAGGTACGTACGCTAAGATATAGCCCACCACAGGAATCCATGCCCTGGTCCACTTAAAGATGAGCCAAAACAGCAGAAAAGCCATATTGATGACCAGCAGAATCGGAAATGCCATGCCAAGGGTTGATACCAGTGGATGGTCAGCAGGATGGATACGGTCGCTAAACCCCACCAACAACATTACAACAACGGTAGCCACATTGGCTCCCGTTAGCATCTGCACGGACCATTTCTTCAACTGCTTAATCACGATGGGCGTTTCTGGTCAAACAACTTCTGCTTCTCCTCCTTCGTCAGACTGTCGTAGCCACTCTTGCGTATCTTGTCCAAGATGGCATCTACCTCTTCCTGGTTCTTACGCTGGCGCTCATTATACTCTTCATCAGTCTCACGACGTGTGTTCGTCTGTTCTGCATGCATGTCTGTATGATGCTGATTGCGCTGGCGCTCCTCATACTTGCGTCGCAGATTGTCGAAGAACTCCTGACCATAGCTGCGTCCAAAGCGCTGACTGCTGTCAGGGTGCTTGCGCCAGTAGCGTATCAGCAGGAAGCCAAAGAGCATGCCGCCCAGGTGAGCCATGTGTGCCACACCATCGCCAGGACCACTCATCGCTGAGAACAACTCAATAACGATATATCCCACGATGAGCCACTTGGCTTTGATGGGGAACGGGAACGGAATGATGAACAGACGTTCGTTGGGGAATATCATACCAAAGGCCAACAGGATACCATAAACAGCACCCGATGCACCGATAGTCGTCCACATATTGATATAACTATCCATAGATATCTGCGAACCACCCATATTGACATACTGATAAGCCGCAAGTCCCTGTGCTACATAGTTACCATACTGCACCAATTCCTGTACGATACCGGCACCGACGCCACACACAATGTAATAAAAAAGGAATTTTTTCGGACCCCATACACGCTCTATCACTGAACCGAACATCCACAGGGCAAACATATTAAAAAGGATATGTGTGAAACTGCCATGCAGGAACATATAGGTCAAAAACTGATACACGCGGAAGTCACTGGCCATGAAAAAGTGCAGGCCGAGCAGACCGTTCAGGTCTACCCCACTACCTTTCAGCACCCATGTGGCAGCATAAGCCAGAATATTAATGACCAGCAGATTCTTGGTCATGCTTGGTATATTGTTCATTACGACTGTTGACTATTTGTTGAATTACTATTTACTATTTTTCCTTGTAGCAAGAAATATGCCACTTATGGCCGCAAAATTACGAAAAATATCTGGTTTTTGGCACCAAAACAGGCCAATACACACTTTTTTTTACTAAAATAGCAATTTTTTTTGCATTTTTGTTTGTTTTTTCCCAACTTTATCCTATATTTGCGTTCAGAAATCGACTTAAACTATTTATCATTCACTTTAAAACAACAAAATTATGAACAAAACAGAATTGATCGATCAGATTGCAGCAGGTGCTGGTCTGACAAAAGTTGACGCAAAGAAGGCTCTGGACGCTACTGTAGCAGCTATCAAGGACGCTCTCGTAAAGGGTGACAAGATCCAGCTCGTTGGTTTCGGTACTTTCGCAGTTGCTGAGAAGCCTGCTCGTGAGGGTATCAACCCCGCTACCAAGCAGAAGATTAAGATTGCTGCAAAGAAGGTTGCTAAGTTCAAGGCTGGCGCTGAGCTCGCTGAGGCTGTCAACAAGTAATTCTTGTTAAGAAAAAATCATAAGAGGACTTCACTTCGGTGAGGTCCTCTTTTCGTTTCAACCATACAGCGAATACCCCTACTCCAACTTTCCATTCAATTAATTTGGTAGTTTCACTGCAAATGGCTATCTTTGTAGCATCAAATATCCATTACTAACTATTTACTTAACAACACACAACACAATGAAAAAGATCTTCCATATCCTACTATTGTTGGGTATTGCACTGACATCATGGGCACAAGGGAGCAATGCTCTGGAACAAGTGAAAGCTGACCCACGGAAAGCCTATGGTACGGACTACCCCTACTCGTATGAGGAGGTCGCACTGACAAAGGCACCCAGTGGCTACAAGGCGTTCTACATCAGCCACTACGGTCGCCACGGGTCACGCTACTACTGGAACGACGTACTGTATCGTGAGATGGACTCACTGCTCAACAAAGCCCACGCCATGCACCAGCTGACACCTGTCGGCGAGGCATTCCGTGAGAAATACAATGCCTGCAAAGACGAGCTGGCCCTAGGTGTTAGTGAGCTGAGCGACAAGGGATGGGAACAGCACCAGTACATCGCCCGCACCATGTATAACAATTTCCCTGAGGTGTTCAAGAATGGTAGTGACGTGTATGCCATCTCCTCGCTGGTAGGCCGCTGTGTGATGAGCATGGCAGCATTCTGTCTGGAGCTGAAACAATGTAACCCAAAGATAGAGATTCGTGAGGAGTCGGCACGCAAGGTATTAGACGGCGTGAAGCCCGACGACCGCCAGAACCCGCTGCGCCACCGCTGGCCACGCTCTAAGCCCCGTTACGAGAAGAACAGGAATCAGTTCTTGGGCAAGGACACACTGAGAAATGTCATCGTGCCTCGTGTATTTACCAGTACGGAGGGACTACCTGGAAACCCACACCATATCGGCAGCAACCTCATCAACCTGTATACCTCACTGCCCAGCATTGGCCATGAGGGTATCATGGAGGGCATCATCAGCGACGAAGAGCTGGCAGCACGCTGGGAGGCAGAGAACCTGGGTGGCTACTCATGGGTATTCGGACCTCGCTACGACATGATACCCATCCTGCAAGACATCATCAAAAAGGCGGATGACGTGCTAAACGGCAAGACACAACGAGCTGCAGACCTGCGCTTTGGTCACGACACCTGTCTGGGACCGCTCACCGTGCTGATGGGTATCAACGGTGCCGACAAAGACCCAGAGGACCCCTACGATGTCAAGAACTGCTACCAGACATGGGAGACCTGTAAGGCATCGAACATGCAGCTGATTTTCTACCAGAGCAAGAAACAGGGACAGGACATTCTGGTGAAGTGCTTGCTGAACGGCCAAGAGGCTACGTTGCCCCTGCCATCAGACCTGTTCCCCTACTACCGCTGGCAGGACTTTAAGAAGTTCTATACAGAGCGCTGCAACAGCGTGCAGCATCAGTAACCATACGTGAATAGTGCTCAGAACGGTTCACCCGTTCTGTTCGCTCTCGGAAACAAATAACGCCCACCATGCTACCGCAGCATGATGGGCGTTTCCTAGTATAGTAGGATGAAAATTATTCCATCACATTCTCCTCGCCAAAGTCGAGGACATTCTTCTTGTTGGCCTGCATACGCTCGTACTCTTCCTTAGAGCCGACGATAATCTTGTCGAACTCACGGAGACCAGTACCAGCAGGAATGAGGTGACCGGCAATCACGTTCTCCTTCATACCCTCCAGGTTGTCGCTCTTACCACGAATAGCGGCTTCGTTGAGCACCTTGGTAGTCTCCTGGAATGATGCGGCAGACATGAACGACTTGGTCTGCAGAGCTGCACGGGTGATACCCTGCAGAATCTGGGTAGACGTAGCGGGCACAGCATCACGAACCTGTACGAGACGGAGGTCACGGCGCTTCAGACTTGAGTTCTCGTCACGCAGCTTGCGAGCGGTAACAATCTGACCCTTCTGGAGGTTCTCAGAGTCACCAGCATCAACGACAACCTTCTTACCCCAGATGCGGTCGTTCTCCTCAGCAAAGTCGAGCTTGTCGACAATCTGCTGCTCGAGGAACGTGGTATCGCCTGGATCGTTGATTTCTACCTTACGCATCATCTGACGAACGATAATCTCAAAGTGCTTATCGTTGATCTTCACACCCTGCAAGCGGTAAACGTCCTGTACCTCGTTGACGATGTACTCCTGAACAGCCGTGGGACCCTTAATGGCCAGGATGTCGGCAGGAGTGATGACACCATCAGAGAGTGGCGTACCAGCACGTACGGCGTCGTGCTCCTGTACCAGGATCTGCTTAGACAGCGATACGAGGTACTTGCGCTGCTCACCAGTCTTAGAGGTAACGACAATCTCACGGTTACCACGCTTTACCTTACCCATGGTGACCTCACCGTCGATTTCAGATACGATAGCGGGGTTCGATGGGTTACGAGCCTCGAAGAGCTCAGTAACACGGGGCAGACCACCGGTGATATCACCACCCTTGGCAGCAGCACGTGGAATCTTGACGAGGGTCTCACCAGTCTTAACGGTCTGTCCGTCCTCAACAACTACGTGACCACCTACAGGGAAGTTATAGGTACCAACAACGTCGCCATTGGCATCGACGATATCACAGGTAGGAACCTTTGACTTATCCTTAGACTCAGTAACAATCTTCTCGGTCAAGCCGGTGGTTTCGTCGGTCTCAGCACGGAAGGTGATACCCTCAATGACGTCGTGGAACTTCAAGGTACCGGCATACTCGGTAACGATGACGGCATTGAATGGGTCCCACTGGGCAATCTTGTCGCCCTTCTTAACGGCATCACCATTCTTGAAGTAGAGTGACGAACCGTAAGGAACGTTGACGGTAGACAGCACGATGTTGGTATTCTTGTCGACGAAGCGCATTTCACCCAGACGGCTGACAACCATCTCGCACTCACGGCCATCCTCATCGAATGGAACGGTACGAACCTCTTCCAGCTCAATCTTAGAATCGTTCTTAGCAACGATGCTGGCATTAGCTGCTGCGTTGGCAGCGACACCACCAGCGTGGAACGTACGCAGAGTCAGCTGAGTACCTGGCTCACCGATAGCCTGTGCTGCGATGACACCGACAGCCTCGCCCTTCTGTACCATCTTACGGGTTGCGAGGTTACGGCCGTAACACTTCATGCAGACGCCATGCTTAGACTCACAGGTGAGCACGGAACGAATCTCGACACTCTCGATAGGTGAGTCCTCAATAGCCTGTGCGATAGGCTCGGTAATCTCCTCACCAGCGGCTACGATGAGCTCGCCAGTTGAAGGATGGATGATATCGTGAACAGAGACACGACCGAGGATGCGCTCGTAAAGCGTTGAGATGACCTCGTCGCCGTTCTTCAGCGCGGTGCAGACGAGTCCGCGGAGCGTACCGCAGTCTTCCTCATTAATAATCACGTCGTGTGAGACGTCAACCAGACGACGGGTCAGGTAACCAGCGTCGGCCGTCTTCATGGCGGTATCGGCAAGACCCTTACGGGCACCGTGAGTAGAGATGAAGTACTCAAGCACTGACATACCTTCCTTGAAGTTTGACAGAATGGGGTTCTCAATAATCTGAGCGCCCTCAGCACCTGCCTTCTGGGGCTTAGCCATCAGACCACGCATACCAGAGAGCTGGCGGATCTGGTCCTTACTACCACGGGCACCAGAGTCAAGCATCATGAATACGGCGTTGAAGCCCTGGTCAGCCTCGGTCATCTCCTTCATCAGCACATTACCCAGGTCGTTGTTGATGTGGGTCCAGGTATCGATAACCTGGTTATAACGCTCGTTGTCGGTGATGAAACCCATGTTATAGTTCTCGGTAATCTGCTGTACCTCGGCATTACCTTTCTCCACCAGGTCTTTCTTAGACTCAGGGATGATGATATCGTCAAGGTTGAATGACAGACCAGCCTCGTAAGCCATGCGGTAACCAAGGTTCTTGATACCATCAAGGAACTCACAAGCCTCAGCGAAACCTACATTCTTGATAACGTCGGCAATGATATCACGCAGTGACTTCTTAGAAACAATCTTGTTGACGTAGCCAACCTCCTTAGGAATGATGCCATTAACGATGACACGACCAACAGAGGTCTCTACCATGTGCTTGCAAGGCTTACCGTCGACGATATCATCAACCATAACCTTTACCTGAGCGTGCAGGTCGCACTTGCCCTCGTTGTGAGCAATGATAGCCTCCTCAGGACCGTAGAAGGTCAGACCCTCACCCTTAGCGCCTGGACGAATCTTAGAGATGTAGTACAGACCGAGCACCATATCCTGTGAAGGTACAGTGATAGGAGCACCGTTGGCAGGGTTCAGAATATTGTGGCTCTGGAGCATCAGAATCTGTGCCTCCAGAATAGCCTCGTTAGATAGGGGGAGGTGAACAGCCATCTGGTCACCATCGAAGTCGGCGTTGAATGCGGTACAAGCCAGTGGGTGCAGCTGGATAGCCTTACCCTCGATGAGCTTAGGCTGGAAGGCCTGGATACCCAGACGGTGCAGTGTTGGTGCACGGTTGAGGAGCACAGGATGACCCTTCATCACATTCT
>Ga0265298_10010060_pt1 | contig 11213 bp, 11 predicted proteins | sample AusTroGonzalo_MG_3_FD_193486 | JGI IMG/M metagenome (GOLD analysis project Ga0265298, IMG submission 193486) | Bovine rumen microbial communities from tropical cattle in Woodstock, Queensland, Australia - Gonzalo_01 | ecosystem: Host-associated > Mammals > Digestive system > Stomach > Rumen ...
CGAGCATTTCTTATTTTTTTCTGTACATCCTTCACAGCAGGAGCAGTGACATCCGCCCTTATGCTTTCTGGACCTAATCAATCCGAAAACCGCAGCTCCCAGAACAATTACGATGATCAAGATATCCCAGATATTCATGAAGGCCTCTCAGAAGATTAAAAGACAGATCTGTCTGACCAATAGAGCAAGAACCCAGGCCAAAGCGCACTGCCACACCACAACACCCAAGGCCCAAACCCTTCCGAGCTCACGTCTGATTGCCGCGATGGCAGCAACACAGGGAGTATAGATCAGGCTGAAGACCAGCATAGAAGCTGCAACAATTGATCCGATTGACCTGATGCCGCCGACAAACAGAGTATTCATGATGGAAACAACGCTTTCCTTTGCCAAGAATCCGCTGATGAGGGATGTGATAATTCTCCAATCTCCCAGCCCTACCGGTCTCATAATTGGAACCAACAAGCCCGCTATTGAGGCAAGCATACTGTCTCTGGAATCGGATACAAGGTTGAAGCGGAAGTTGAAGCTCTTCAGGAACCACACGACGATTGTCGCAATCAGAATGATTGAGAATGCCCTGTGAATAAAATCCTTGGATTTCTCCCAAAGAAGCTGGGCAACGTTCTTGGGACTGGGAAGTCTGTAGTTGGGAAGCTCCATGACAAACGGAACCGCCTCACCTTTGAAGAACGTCCCCTTGAAAATGAAAGCCATCAGAATACCCATAAGGATTCCGAAAAGATAAAGACATGTGATTATCAGCCAGCTGAAGCGCGGGAAGAACGCATTCACGAAGAAGCCGTAGATAGGAAGCTTCGCCGTACAGGACATAAACGGAGTCAAAAGTATCGTCATGCGTCTGTCGCGGTCACTGGGAAGAGTCCTTGTGGACATGACAGCCGGAACCGTACAGCCGAATCCTATGAGCATAGGAACGATGCTCCGACCGGAAAGACCTATCTTTCTGAGAAGCTTATCCATCACAAAGGCAACACGTGCGATATAGCCGCTGTCTTCCAGAAGCGACAGGAAGAAGAACAGAAGAACGATGATGGGCAAGAAGCTCACGACCGTTCCGACACCCTCAAAGATACCTTCGGTGACCAGACTTTGTATTGCATGGTTGACCCGTCCTCTGATCATAAGACCGCTCACAGCAGAACTCAGGGCTGCAATTCCCATCTCAAGAAGATCCTGAAGGAAAGGTCCGATGAAGAAGAATGTCAGAAAGAACACAAGTGCCATGATGGCAATGAATACAGGAATAGCTGTGTATTTTCCGGTCAGAATCTTATCCATCTTCTGACTGCGCTTGTGCTCCTTGCTCTCGCGGGGCTTTACCACACACTCTTCGCAGATCTTGTTGATGAAGTCGAATCTCATGTCCGCCATGGCTGCGCTCTTATCAAGACCGCGCTCTTTTTCCATTTGGAGCACGATATGGTCGAGCATCTCCAGCTCGTTTTGATCCAGCCCGAGCTGTTCGGCGATGAGTTTATCTCCCTCGATCAGCTTGCTGGCTGCGAATCTTACCGGAAGACCCGACATCTGGGCATGGTCCTCGATGAGGTGCACGACAGCATGAAGGGCTCTGTGAACGGCACCGCCGTCCTCATTTGCATCACAGAAATCCTGCCTCAGCGGCTTTTCCTGGTACTTGCAGATATGGTAGGCATGGCGCATTAGCTCATCGACACCCTCATTCTTGGACGCTGAAATCGGAACAACAGGAACTCCGAGCATGGCCTCCATTGCGTTCACCATTACGGTTCCGCCGTTTCCGCGCATCTCATCCATCATATTAAGGGCGATAACCATGGGCACATCCATTTCAAGAAGCTGCATGGTCAGATAAAGGTTGCGCTCTATGTTCGTGGCATCGACGATGTTGATTATCGCCTTTGGTTTTTCCTTTAAGACGAAGTTCCTGGAAACCAGCTCCTCGCTTGAATAAGGAGACATAGAATAGATTCCGGGAAGGTCGGTAATCAGAGTGTCGGGATAGCCCTTGATGACACCGTCCTTTCTGTCGACAGTGACACCGGGGAAGTTTCCGACGTGCTGATTGGAACCTGTAAGCTGATTGAAAAGCGTCGTCTTTCCGCAGTTCTGGTTTCCAACCAGAGCGAATGTAAGCTGTGTTCCGTCAGGAAGAGGCTCTCCGGTTCCCTTGGGATGGAACTTTCCTTCCTCTCCCAAGCCCGGGTGTTCTATGGGTTTCTTCGGAGCATCGTCCGTCTTTTCTCTGACTCTGTCGGTGACAAGATCGACATCGATCTTCTCGGCATCCGCAAGGCGCAGCGTGAGCTCATAACCGTGGATCATGTACTCGATGGGATCTCCCATAGGTGCATGCTTTATCATCTTTACCTTGGCACCGGGAATCATTCCCATGTCCAGAAGATGCTGTCTCAGTGCTCCCCTGCCTTTTACTGCGGTAATCACTGCCGACTGACGCGGTTTCAGCTCATTAAGTTTCATATCAACGCTCCCAGTAAATCAGACAAGAATCATGCGGTCGTTGTCCAGATCCTTTCCGGCAGCTTTCTTGAACTGTCCGAGAAGGTCCTTGACTCCCAGGTCTTTTCTCTTGTCTCCGGATACATCATATATGATTTTGCCGTGATGCATCATTATTGTTCTGTTTCCAAGCTCCAGAGCGCTCTGCATGTTATGCGTGATCATAAGACATGTCAGATGGTTGTCATCGACGATCTTCTTTGTCAGCTCAAGAACCTTCTCCGCCGTTGACGGATCCAGGGCCGCAGTGTGCTCATCCAGAAGAAGAAGCTTGGGCGGATTGAATGTGGACATCAGAAGCGTAAGAGCCTGTCTCTGTCCTCCGGAAAGAAGGCCTACAGGCTGCTTCATCCTATCCTCAAGTCCCATATCAAGAAGTGAAAGTCTTTCTCTGAAAGCTTCCTTGTCCGCCTTGGATATCTTACTCAGCCATCCGCCGTGACCGGCAGCCAATGCAAGGTTCTCCTCTATGCTCATTCCCGGAGCCGAACCTCTCATCGGATCCTGGAAAAGACGACCTATTGTCTTTGCCCTGATGTGGTCAGGTCTGAATGTGATATCCTCACCGTCCAGAATGATCTTTCCGCTGTCAGTCAGGAACGAACCGCAGATTGCGTTGAAAAGCGTGGACTTTCCGGCTCCGTTTGCTCCGATGATGGAAATGAAATCACCGTCTTCAACCTTGAGATTCACATGGTCCAGAGCAACCTTCTCGAAGATGGTCTTGGGGTTGAAGGTCTTGCAGACATCAATAAGTTCAAGCATGCCTTTCCCCCTTTGAAGCTTCTCTGATTCTCTTCAGCTCCGGAAGTCTCTGTTTGAAGTAAGGTCCGGCGATTGCGATTATGACAATGACGGACGAGACCAGCTTGAGCATATATGCCGGAAGGTTGAATCTAAGTGCAATTGTGTAGACGAGACGGAAGACGAATGCTCCCAGAACAGCTCCCACGGCCCTCTTTCCGATTCCACCCTTTCCCATGAATGCACGTCCGATCAGAAGTGAGGCAAGAGCGATTGTGACCATACCTGAACCGATTGTCACGTTCACTGATTTCTGACTCTGTGCAAGAAGACAGCCTGAAAGAGCTGTCATGGAGTTTGAAAGACAAAGCCCCACGATTGTAGTGAACGTGGGGTTGATGGAAGAGGATTTGACCATATCCGGGTTGTTTCCGGTTGCACGGATCGCAAGACCGAGCCTTGTCTTCAGGAACCAGGTCAGAAGAACAAGGGCCAGTGCAACGATGGCAATCACAACCACAAGCCTGTACTGAGGTCCCAGGAAGGTATGGGTGAAAAGAAGTTTTGCCTTGGTGAACACGGTTTCTGTCTTGTTCATGTTCAGAAGCGAAGCTCCGCCCATTATTGCGATGTTCACCGAATAAAGACCGGTGTTCACGATGATTCCGGAAAGCAGGCTGTCGATGCCCATCTTCGTCTGTAAAAGAGCTGTGACAAAGCCGGAAACCACACCGGCAAGGATCGCTGCGGCAAGCGACAGGTACGGATGACCTGCAATCGCTACAACAGCACCGACGGCCGCTCCCAGTGTGAAGCAGCCGTCAGTGGAAAGGTCACAGACATTGAGCATTGAATAGCTCAGAAATAATGCTAGTACCGTTAAGGAGCTTATCAGCCCCAGCTCCAGCGCTGTGGCGCCTAGAGCAAAGAATGTGTTGAACATCTTCTACCCTGGTATCAGAAACTTTCAGCGGTTGTGATAGGAACAACCTTTGTGCAGAACGGTGCGAACGTTGCTGCCAACGAGTCGAAATTATATCCCATTGCAGCGGCTGTCTCAACATTGATTGTTGCGGTTCCGTTATCGAATGTTCTGACTGGCATTGATGCCGGCTTCTGACCGTCCAGGAGGATCTCGGCGACCATGTCACCGGTGACTCTTCCGAGGTTTGCATAGTCAACGCCGTATCCGAGGAATGCACCGTTGAGTGCGAATGAATCGGCTCCTGCATAGTGCGGGATCTTGGCAGCTGCAAGAGTTTCATAGATCGAAAGCTCTGCTGTCATGATTGTGTTGTCTGATGGTGTGAAGATTGCATCAACCTTATCGGCAATCAGTGCGTTGGCGGCAAGAACAACCTCATCTACTGTGGTTCCCATTCTCTCCACGACTGTCACGCCCTTGGCCTTCAGATAATCCTTGGCTGTGTTGATTGCTGTTGTTGAAGAATCCTGTCCTGCATCATAGAGAAGACCGACTTTCTTTGCGCCAGGGTTCAGGGCGAAGACCAGATTCATGACTGCATTGGTGTCCAGGAAGTCAGATGTTCCTGTGATATTTGCACCAGGAGCCTCAAGTGAGGCCACGATTCCGGTTGCAAGCGGATCGGAGACAGCTGCGAAGACTACTGGAATCTTGTTGTCTTCTGTGGCAGCCTGCATCTGCATTGCAACAGGTGTTGCGATACCGACCATCACATCTACCTTGTCGGCGATGAAGTTGGCGATTATCTGGCTCATGACATTTGCATCAGCGTTGCAGTTGTCATACTTGATTTTGATTTCCACACCCCTCTTCTCGGCAATTGATGCGAGCTGATTCTGGATGTTTTCGCAGATCTGGTTGAGCGATGCATCATCTACGAAGTTACAGATTCCGACCGTGAAGGTCTTCTTTCCCGACTTTGATGCTTCCGAGCTTCCGCTTGAGAAAGCAAACGACACTGCAAGAAGCAGAACCATAAGAATGACAACTGTTTTTTTCATTTTTGTTACCTCACTTGCCCTAATGTTTCTATAAACAGAAACAAAAGTCAATAGGTTTTTCAAAAAAAAGTTTCTGTATATAGAAACAATTTCAAAAAGTTCTACTTGTTTTGCCTTATATTCAGTTTTCAGGTAGATTTTTCTACTTCTTTGCACGCTTTTGCCGAAAACAAGTAGAAATCACTGGATTCCGAACACTTTTTCAGCGGTTTTGTGGAAGATATTCTCGTATTCATCATCGGAAAGCTTCAATGAAAGCATGTTGTCCAGCTCGGGCTTTACGTTCCACATGGGGAAATCGGAGCCGAACATGACATGTTCCGAGCCATAGGTTCTGATGAACTGTTTTACAAGAGATTTTTCCACCCAATGGAAGGTTGATGATGTATCGACATAGAAATTGTCATGGCCGTGAAGAAGCTTTGTAGCCTCCTGCCAGACGGACCAGCCTCCGAAATGGGCTCCGATGAATGTGGTTTTGGGAAACATCTTAAGAAGGCGTATCATCCTGTCGGGATTAGAGCAATCATAGCGGTTGTCACCCGTATGAAGCAGGACAGGGATCCTGTTTGCGCACACTTCATATAAAGGAAAGAGTCTGGGGTCGTCTATGGCACAGCCCTGGGTCTCCGGATGAAGCTTCACTCCCTTAAGGCCGAGGGAAATGATGTTCTCGACCACAGACGGGATATCAGAGACATCCTGATGCACCGTTCCCAGGCCAGTGAAATAGCCCTGATTCTCTGAGACTGTTTTGGAAATAAAGGAATTTATGTGGTCCACCTGCTCTACTTTGGTGGCCACGGAGAAGATCACAGCATGGCTTACGCCGTACTCTGCCCACCTGGTTCTGACCGTGGAGGCAAGGCCGTCGCCATAGCTGTTTACCCCGCCATAGAAGTCAGAGACGCCTTTGACGGCCCGACTTGCTATGGCCTGGGGATAGACATGACAATGACAGTCAATTATACGAATATCCGGCATCGATTGCCTTGAGGTTCATCTCATACATCTCAGGATGCTTTGCGGAAACGACTTTCTTCAGAGCTTCCTCGATATAGCTTCTTGAGATTGCCGGACAGTCCTTCAGGACCTTTCCCAAAAGGACGATGTTGGCAAGGTTGGCAGCTCCCATGTCCTGTGCGATCTTGGTGGACGGAATGTAGAATGTCTTAACATCCGTTCTTTTGACCTTTCTCTCGATGAGAGTCGAGTCAACGAAGATCATTCCGCCCGGCTTGACGGTGCTTTCGTACTTATCAAGTGACGGAAGGTTCATGACGATCAGTACATCAGGATGGTCGATGATAGGAGATCCGACAGGCTCGTCGCTGATGGTCACTGAGCATGATGCCGTGCCTCCTCTCATCTCCGGACCGTATGAAGGAAGCCATGAAAGCTCCTTGTTCTCGGAAAGGGCCTTGTAAGCCAGAAGCTTTCCGGAAAACAGGATTCCCTGTCCTCCGAAACCTGCGATAAGAATCTGGGTTGTCATCAGTTTGCCTCCTCTGAGCGATCCTTGTAGACGCCGAGCGGATAGTAAGGAATCATCTTGTCCTCGACCCACTCAAGAGCCTTCTGAGGCGTCAGGCCCCAGTTTGTAGGACATGCGGAGACAACTTCGATAAGGGAGAATCCCTTGCCCTCGATCTGGTTGCGAAAGGCCTTCTCAATGGCCTTCTTGGCCTTCAGGACGTTCTTGACGTTGTTCACCGCGACGCGCTCGATGTAGTAAGGAGCGTCCAATGCGGACAGAAGTTCGCAGACCTTGATGGGATAGCCCTGGGTCTTGACGTCACGGCCGTACGGAGAGGTCTGTGTGACCTGGCCCGGAAGTGATGTCGGAGCCATCTGGCCGCCTGTCATTCCGTAGATGGCATTGTTAACGAAGATGACTGTGATGTTCTCGTTTCTGGTTGCGGCGTGGACTGTCTCGGCCATTCCGATGGAGGCAAGGTCTCCGTCTCCCTGGTATGTGAAGATGATGTCTTCGGGAAGGGATCTCTTGAGGCCGGTTGCGACTGCGGGGGCTCTTCCGTGGGCGGCTTCGACCATGTCGCATGTGAAGTAATCATATGCCATGACGGAGCATCCGACAGGAGCAACACCGATTGTGCGTCCTTCGATTCCGAGATTATCTATTGCCTCGGCGACCAGACGGTGAATGATTCCGTGTGGGCAGCCCGGGCAGTAATGAAGTTCTTTTGATGTGAGGCTTTTCGGTTTCTGGAAAACTACTGACATATTATCTTCCTCCCTCAACCTGATTCTTCAGAGCGTTGACGCTTGAGATGACCATATCGACATTCGGAATCATTCCGCCTGCTCTGTTGCAAAGCAGAACCGGGCGCTTGCACTCCTCTGCCAGTCTGACGTCCTCGATCATCTGGCCCATTGAAAGCTCGACGCTTACAAAGCCTTTGACCTTGTCCGCAGCTTCCCTGATTGCATCGGTCGGGAACGGCCAGAGTGTGATCGGTCTGATCAGGCCGACCTTCAGTCCCTGGTTTCTCAGGGCTGTGATGGCGTTCTTGGCAACACGTGCAGCAATTCCGAAGGCCACTATGCAGTACTGGGCATCATCCATCAGATAGCTTTCGTATCTGACTTCCTTTTCCTGTATGGTCTCATAGCGCTTGTAGCGCTCGAAGTTTGTCTTCTCGAGGATTTCCGGTGACAGATAGAGGGAGTTGATGATGTTGTGCTCTCTCTTCATCTGTGTTCCTGTAACGGCCCATGGCTTTTCGACAATACCGGTCCTGGGCTCAGGAAGCACTACAGGCTCCATCATCTGACCCATTGTTCCGTCAGCAAGAAGCATGGCGGGACAGCGGTACTTGTCGGCAAGATCGAAAGCCAGGCTTGTCAGATCTGCCATTTCCTGGACCGAGCTGGGAGCCAGGACAATCAGATGATAGTCTCCGTGTCCGCCGCCCTTGGTTGCCTGGAAATAGTCGGACTGTGAAGGCTGGATTCCTCCGAGTCCCGGACCGCCTCTCTGGACGTTGACGATTACAGCCGGAAGATCCGAACCTGCAATGTAGGAGATTCCCTCCTGCTTAAGTGAAATTCCGGGAGACGATGAGCTTGTCATGACGCGCTTTCCGGTTCCTGCGACACCATAGACCATGTTGATGGCGCTGATTTCGCTTTCAGCCTGCAAAAACACGCCGCCTTCCATCTTGGGAAGACGCTTTGCCATGTATGCGGTAAGCTCTGTCTGCGGAGTGATAGGATAGCCGAAATAATGGAGGCAGCCTGATCTCAGGGCAGCTTCTGCAATAGCCTCGTTACCTTTCATCAAAACTTTTTCCGACATTTCACTTCTCCACGGTAATCACGCAGTCAGGACACATGGTTGCGCAGAATGCGCATGCGATGCACTTCGACTGGTCGGTCATGACAGCAGGGTTATGGCCCTTTCTGTTGATCTTGTTCCTGTCAATGGCCAGAATGTGCTTCGGACAGGCGTCCACACACAATCCGCAGCCCTTGCAGATGTCTTCGTTGAATGTCACTTTTGCCATGGCAAAATCTCCATTTTCTTCAGGCCTCAAACGGCCTCTTCTGAAGCTTAAGAGGCATCATCCCCTCTTTCGCTATGCTCTTTTCCGCTGTTGTCGCAAAAAGCGGCAATGAGCTTCTTCTGCAAAGCTCGCCGACCTTGTCAGCTGTTGCTCTGATCGTCTCTTCCGTGGTCTCGGCTCCGAGGTTTGAGTTGTTTATAACAGATGTGAACTTAAGTCCGCATGCTGCTTCAATCTCGCCCATTACCTCAAGGGCCTGATCCACCGTCTCTGTAAGAGGTCTGTAGAAATTGACCACATAGATCATCTCATAGTCGTTCTCTTCCAGAATGTACGGTACGAAACGTCCCAGAGCATATGCTCCGCGGTCGTCTCCGCCTATGTCCAGAACCGCATAATGTGAGCGGTCCTGAACAAGCGAATATGCCGAACTGGGCAATGCCGGAAGATCTACGCTGCTGTTTGCAAACGGAAGCGCTATGACCTTCACACCGGCGCTCTCAAGCTCGGCGGTGCTGTCCTTGGACCTGAAGTACGGATTGACTATATCCAAATCCGCAAGCGTGACCTCAAGACCCTTTTTTCGGAGCTCGAGGGCATAGTTTACGGCGATGTTGGTCTTACCGCTTCCGTAATGGCCGCAGAACAGCGTGACTCTCTTCATACTTTCAGACCGAGCTTATAGACCCAACCCATGTAATCCTCGACAGTGCCAGTCTGCATTCCGTAGAGGTTGTCATAGAGCTTCTGGGCAATAGGTCCGACCTTTCCGTCGCCGACCTTGTAGTCGTCGCCCTTGACGCAGAGGGTTCCGATCGGAGAGATGACTGCGGCTGTTCCGGATGCGAAGATCTCCTTCAAAGATCCGTCGCGGCTTCCCTTCATGATCTCGTCGATAGAAAGCTTGCGCTCGGAAACCTTGACTCCCCAGTGCTTGAGAAGCTGGATGACGGAGTCTCTCGTGATACCGGGCAGAATGGTCTCGGAATCCAGCGGAGCTGTGATGACCTCGTCGTTGAGGACGAAGAAGGCGTTGGATGTTCCGATTTCCTCGACATACTTGTGCTCGGCTGCATCAAGCCACAGAACGTCCTTGCAGTCGTACTTCATGGCATCCTGGCTTGCGCGCATTCCGCCGCCGTAGTTTCCGCCGACCTTTGCATAACCGGTACCGCCCTTGGCTGCACGGATGTACTTGTCCTGGACGTAGATTCTTGTTGTTGAAAGACCGCCGTCGTTAGCTGCGTAGTAGGATCCTGTCGGTGAAAGGATGATCATGAAGCGGTAGTGCTTTGCAGGAAGGACTGAGAAGGAAACCTCATCACCGAAGATGAACGGCCTGATGTACAGAGCTGTTCCGGGTGCTGTGGGAACCCAGTCGATGTCCTCTTTGATGACAGCCTTGATTCCGGCAAGGAGGATGTCTCCGGGAAGCTCAGGGATGCACATTCTCTCGTTTGTGCGGGCCATGCGCTTTACGTTCATATCCGGTCTGAAGATCTGGATCTCTCCGTCTGCTGTTCTGTATGCCTTCATACCCTCGAACATCATCTGGGCATAGTGAAGGACACATGAAGCCGGCTCGATCTTGATTGCCTCATGCGGAACAACACGTCCGTCGTGCCAACCCTTGCCTTCGTCCCAATCCATGCAGAACATGTGATCGGTGAAGTATCTTGCGAATCCGAGCTTGGTCTGGTCTGCAGGCTTCTGCTTCGGATGTGTGGTTCTTGTCACTGGAAAGTTGTAACCATCGATATTGAACTTCATATTCATACTCCTTGCGAAATTGTATTCAAATCACTTGTCTTCGTACAGCTCAGGTCGCCTGTCTGCGAAGACGTTGATGCTATCTCTTATTCCCTTGAGAATGTTTGTATCACAATCTGCGAAAATAATCTCCTCCTCCTGGCCTTTTGCATGGGCAATTGTCACTCCCCACGGGTCATTGATAGAGGAATTACCTCCGTAGACCGTCTCCCCTGCCTTTCCTGAAGAGTTGCAGCAGACGACGAACATCTGGTTCTCAATTGCTCTGGCCTTGGTCAGGGCATCGAGATGAGGAACACGTACAAGCGGCCACTGGGATACTACAAACAGAAAGTCCAGTCCCCTGATGGCCATGTGGCGTGTCAGTTTCGGGAAGCGGATGTCATAGCAGATGATGACAGCGCACTTATGTCCGTCAAGGACGAAGGTCGACATATGGTCGCCTTTCTTGAAGTACTTGTCCTCATTCATCGGAGAGAAAAGGTGCGTCTTGTCATAAGAGGCAACGCACTCCCCGTTTCGGTTAAAGACATAGCATGTGTTGTAGACCCCGTCCTTTCTGCGGTTTGCGACGCTTCCTGCGACGATGTTGATTCCAAGCTCCTTTGCAAGGGCTCCGAAGACCTCTTTCGTCCTCTTTCCGTCATCATCTGAAAGCGATGC
>Ga0265298_10010061_pt1 | contig 11213 bp, 12 predicted proteins | sample AusTroGonzalo_MG_3_FD_193486 | JGI IMG/M metagenome (GOLD analysis project Ga0265298, IMG submission 193486) | Bovine rumen microbial communities from tropical cattle in Woodstock, Queensland, Australia - Gonzalo_01 | ecosystem: Host-associated > Mammals > Digestive system > Stomach > Rumen ...
GAGTTCGAACGACGTAGGGTCAGAGGTATAACCTCCGCTGATACTGACACGGAAGAGCGAATCGCCTTCCCACGGCGCCACGCGGAACGTGAGCACGGCGTCTCCGCTGCAAGCGATAGTCGGCGTAGTGGCCGAACCCTGTTTCTGACTCGTACCTACTTTGAGGCACTGGTAGGCGCCGTTGCAATACTCGAGACTCCACTCGGGCGAGTCCTGATAGACGACGATAGCTTTGGCGATGTCGCCTCCCCATTGGTTGTCATTTCCTCCGGTGTAACCGTAGTTTTCGCCCTCGTCGTCAATACAGCGGTCGAAGGTCTCCATAAAGACCGGCTCCATCTGGGCAGCCACACACAAGGACAACAATAGTCCTACTGTTAACAAAACGTATTTTTTCATCTTCATTTTCATTATTGCACTTTACGACCGTTGAAGTCAAATACCTCGTCGCCGGTGAGAATGTAGAAGCGACCGTAACAACAGCTCGGCTTTAAAAATCGGCTGCAAAAGTACAACTTTTTTCTTTTTCATTTCACGCTGCAAAGGTACTGCTTTTTTTTGATATATACAAAAAAATATGCATAAAAATGCGCAAAAATACATAAAATCGCATCAATACTTGCATATTCCAAAACTTTTTTGTACCTTTGCACCCAAATTCAATCCTATGACGCCCCGCTAAAGCCGCCCCTAACGCTCCAACGACTGCATACACCGCGGCACACGGAAGCATTGAACCAAAAACGTACGATTTACGTTCAGCGTAGCATCCAGCACCATAGGATACCCATAACATATCCATAAGATACCCATATGATATTTGGCTGAAAATTGCATAAATTCAACACATACTATATATATACATAGTATATATATACATTTTGATAAAAAATCATGGCAAAAGTAAAAGACAACACCTTCCCTACTACCCATGGGAAATTGGCCAAGGACGGCGATTTGGTGTACCGTACACGCAACGGCAAACAGCACTCTTATCAAATGAAACCCAACTCTGTGCCGCCCTCCAAAGCACAGAAGACACACCGCGCTTTGTTTGGTAAGACCACAGCCATCGTCAATGCCATCATGGCGGACCCTGCGCAGGTAGCCGAATGGGAGGAAAAACGGCGTGCGTACAACAACAGCCTGCCCTTTGACCCTGCCTACAAACGCTTTAAGACCCCGCGCTCTTTCGCGCATTTCGTCATTGGCGAACAACTGGCGCAGCAAGCCGCTACACGGCGCAGAAAACCCATTCCTCACGCCCTGCCCAAAGGCTTCAGACTGCATGTGAAGCACTTTGCCGAACTGAAAAACACGGAGTTATACGCCATCCTCAAAACCCGTCAGGGATGCTTCGAGATAGACGGCGTTGACCCCCGCAGCGTGCACTTGGCGCTTTTCCACGGCGGCAAAGTGATAGCCTATGCCCGTATCCGCAAAATGCGCAACGCCACTTCTTGGCTCTTGGACTGTCTGCTCTATGACGACTCTTACCCCGAATACCGCGAGTATATCCAAGAGCAGGCAGAGGCAGCCGCCAAACGCTTGGGTGCTACCGAATTGAAAACGGCCCTCTTATGATGCGCTTCGCTCCTACCCTGCTCGCCGTGTTACTCTGCTTCGCTGCCTGCGACAAGCCTTCGCGCGTAGCGCAATATAAAGCGGAGAAACATCGCCGCGACTCCGTGGCACTGGCGCAGCAGACGCAGAGCCTCGCCTATTATCAATCCCAATTGGAAGAACTGCTGCCGGTAGCCGACAGTCTGTTGCCGCTCTTCTCATATGAGAAGAATGCCCGTTTTCAAGACCACGGCTACTACATCACCAACGGCAAAAACGGCCTGCGAATTAAGGTGAAGGACGACGGAAAAGACCCCATTCTCATCTACCAAAACGGCAAACGGCTTAAAACGACCGATGACCCGATGTTCGAACGCGCACAACACCTCCAAATCGTCATTTCAGACATCCGAGAATGCGAAAAACGCATCGCTCGCACCTCCAAAGAGGTGCAAAAATACGAGAAAAGGTTACAAAAACAATAAAATATTTGCATAACTGCAAAATATTTCGTACCTTTGCACGCTCAATGTGATAAAACGATAACCAACAGCTTTATGTCCGAAACCAAATACGAAAGCAAAATAACCTCTTCTCCCTGCTCTGCCGCGCAGATTTACAGCGTGCTCAGTAACCTGCAGAACATCGAGCGCGTGCGCCAATTTATCCCGCAGGACAAAGTGCAGGAGATGGAGATAGAACCCGACCGCATCCGCATGAAAGTGGACGGTTTGGCGCAGAAAATAACCATCGCCATCGTGGACCGTATCGAAAATGATACTATTAAGTTCGGCGCAGAAGGTGTACCGATGGAGGCGAACTTCTGGATTCAACTCAAAGAACTCAACCCCACCGACACGCGTATCAAGTTGACCGTCAAAGCCGACATCCCGTTTATGTTCAAGATGATGATTGGCAAAAAACTGCAGGAAGGATTGGACCAAGCAGCAGACATGCTCGCCCAATTCCCCTACGCTCAATGGCAATAATAGAACACTTCATATGAAAAAACCAAGAATTCACAGAGAAGGACGCGGATTGATTGTAGGAACAGTACTGCTCCTCTTTATCATCAACATTCCGGTGTACTTATTCACAACAGAGGTGCACATGCAATGGGTGTTTGCCATCACGCTCATCCTCACGGCCATGCTCCTTGTCTTCGTCACCTATTTTTTCCGCAACCCCGTGCGTGTGTTGGAGATAGATGACCCCAATTTTATTATCGCGCCCGCGGACGGACGCGTGGTGGTGGTAGAACCCACCGAAGAGAACGAGTATTTCCATGACCAGCGGCTGCAAGTATCTATCTTTATGTCGCCGTTCAATGTGCACGCCAACTGGTATCCTATCGAAGGCACGGTTCTTGTGTCCGAGCACCAGAAAGGTCGTCACAAAGGCGCATGGCTTCCCAAATCGTCCACAGAAAACGAGCGTTCGCTCGTAGTCATTGAGACGCCCTCCAAAGTGCAGATAGCGCTTCGTCAGGTAGCCGGCGCCATGGCACGTCGTATTGTGACATACGCCAAACCCGGACACCAGGCGCACCGTAACACACACCTCGGCTTCATCAAACTCGGGTCGCGCGTGGATATGTACCTGCCCTTGGACACGGAGATGTTCGTCACCGTAGGCGAAGCCGTACGAGGCAACGAAACCATCATGGCGCGCCTTGCGGATGTCGAACCGGTTAAAGCCGAGAAGAAGGCTGCGGCCCCGAAAAAAGCTAAAAAAGTTTAACCCTAAAATACCTATTGTATGAATTTTCAAGAATTATTCGCGCAGTACCCCTGCCCGTTTACCGATGAGCAAGTAAAAGCTCAAGTAGCTGACATCGAAGCAAAACATTTTGCAGAGAACAACAATGTAGAGGTTTGGAAAGAATGTCTTCACCAAATCGACTACACCACCCTCAGCGCCGATGATACCATTGCCAAAGTGGAAGGTATGGCCAATGCCGTCAACACGTTCGAGCAGAAATTCCCGGGCGTGCCCAACGTAGCCGCTATCTGCGTATATCCTGCCATGGCGGAATATGTACGCAAAGCACTCAAAGACCCGAAATTCAACATCGCTTGCTGCTGTGCAGGCTTCCCCGCTGCACAGACCTTCCCCGAGGTTAAAGTAGCAGAGACCGCCCTCGCTCTCAAAGCAGGTGCTACCGAAGTGGACATCGTCCTCTCCGTAGGTAAGTTCCTCGAAGGCCGCTATCAGGAGTGCTTCGACGAAATCGCCGAAATAAAAGCCGTTTGCGGTACACACCACCTCAAAGTAATCCTTGAAACAGGTCTGCTCAAAACCGCAGAGAACATATGGAAAGCGTCCATCCTCTCGATGGCTGCCGGCTGCGACTTCATCAAGACCTCTACCGGTAAAATCAGCGTAAACGCTACCCCGGAAGCAACCTTTATCATGTGCCACGCCATCAAGGCATGGAAAGAGAAAGCAGGCATCAAGATGGGTTACAAACCTGCCGGCGGTGTTTCCACTACCGACGAAGCCGTACAACACTTCACCCTCGTGAAGGAGATTCTCGGCGAAGAGTGGCTCAACAACGAGTGGTTCCGTTTCGGCGCTTCCCGTCTGGCCAATAACCTCCTTTCCTCTATCGTAGGCAAAGAAACAAAACACTTCTAAATTCTTCTAATGAATAAGATTCTATCTAAACGATTCTTTTCGGACAATGTAGCGGAGCTTGTAGTTGAAGCTCCGCTTATTGCCCGTAGCCGCAGAGCCGGCCATTTCGTCATCATCCGTGTGGACGCGAACTCCGAACGTATCCCGCTCACCATCTCTGCCGCAGACATTGAGAAAGGAACTATCACCCTTGTCGTTCAACAGATAGGTGTCTCGACGCATAAACTGCTGGCGCTCAACCCGGGCGACGCACTCCACGACATCGTAGGACCGCTCGGTCGCGCGACGCGCATCGAGCACTACGGCACAGTGGTCTGCGCCTGCGGCGGTGTAGGCGCTGCGCCGATGTTACCTATCGCCGAAGCCCTTAAGAAAGCCGGCAACCGCGTCATCACCGTCCTTGCAGCGCGTAACAAAGACCTGCTCATCCTGCGTGATGAACTGGCACAATGGTCGGACGAGGTCATCATTATGACCGATGACGGCTCTGCCGGACAACAGGGCGTCGTCACCGTAGGTGTAGAACAAGTCATCAACCGCGAACAGGTCGATAAATGTATCACCATCGGCCCTGCCATTATGATGAAGTTCGTCGCCCTCACGACTGCCAAATATAACATACCTACCGAAGCTTCACTCAACACCATCATGGTCGATGGTACGGGTATGTGCGGCGCGTGCCGCGTGACCGTAGGCGGTAAGACCAAATTCGTCTGCGTCGATGGACCTGAGTTCGATGCCCACGGTGTCGATTGGGACGAGATGCTCAGCCGCATGAAGTCCTATCGCGCCGAAGAATCAGCAGCGATGGAAGAATACAAAAAAGGAGAAAATCCTACAGGCGAAGCCGGTCCTACAGCGAAGCGGTCTTACAGTGCTAACGGTCTTACAGGCGAAGCCGGTCATCTTTCGGTTGAACCCTTCGAGGGAAAACCGAAAGATAGAGTAGCCATCCCCCGCGTACAGATGCCGGAGTTACGACCCGAAGTGCGCGTCAAGAGTCTGCACGAAGAGGTCAACCAAGGCCTTACCTTCGAGCAGGCCATCACCGAAAGCCATCGCTGCCTCAACTGCCCGAAACCCACTTGTGTGCAGGGCTGTCCGGTCAACATCAACATTCCGCGGTTCATCAAGACACTCGAGACAGGAGACATTCTCGGCGCCGCAGCGGTCATCAAAGAGTCGTCCTCTCTGCCCGCCGTCTGCGGTCGCGTATGCCCGCAAGAGAAACAATGCGAGAGCCAGTGTATCCACCTCAAGATGGGTCATCCGGCTGTAGCCATCGGTTACCTCGAGCGTTTCTGCGCCGACTATGCCAATAGTCATACAGGCGAAGCCGGTCTTACAGCGAAAGCGGTCCTACAGCAAAGCGGTCCTACAGCGAAGCGGTCTAAAATTGCGGTGGTTGGTTCCGGTCCTGCCGGACTGACCTTCGCCGGAGACGCTGCCAAATACGGCTACGAAGTACATGTCTTCGAGGCACTCCACGAGATAGGCGGCGTACTGAAGTACGGCATCCCGGAATTCCGTTTGCCGAATAGTATTGTGGACACCGAGATAGACGGTCTTCGTACACTCGGCGTGCAGTTCCATACAGACACCATCATCGGTAAGACCATTTCCGTCAAAGAACTGGAAGAACAAGGCTTCAAAGGCATCTTCGTCGGTTCAGGAGCAGGTCTGCCGCGCTTTATGAACATACCCGGAGAGAACCTCAACGGCGTGCTCTCGTGTAACGAGTACCTGACGCGTGTCAACCTCATGGACGCTTCCAATCCGGCTACCGACACACCGTTACTCTACGGCAAGAATGTAGCCGTCATCGGCGGAGGAAACACCGCCATGGACGCCGTGCGCACCGCCAAACGACTCGGCGCAGAACACGCGATGATTATCTATCGCCGCTCCGAAGAAGAGATGCCGGCGCGTATCGAAGAGGTACACCACGCCAAACAGGAAGGTATCGAGTTTATGACGCTTCATAACCCGATTGAATACCATGCGGATGAGAATGGGCGCGTCTGCGAAGCCGTACTGCAAGTCATGGAACTCGGCGAACCCGACGAGAGCGGTCGCCGCAGTCCGGTGCCTATAGAAGGCAAGACCGTCACCATTCCTGTCGATTTGGTCATTGTCGCCGTAGGCGTAAGCCCCAACCCGCTTATCCCCTCATCCGTAGAAGGGCTTGAGATAAGTAAGAAAGGCACCATCGTCGTCAACGAAGGTATGCAATCTAACCTGCCGATGCTTTTCGCCGGAGGCGACATCGTCCGCGGAGGTGCAACCGTCATCCTCGCGATGTCTGACGGGCGCAAAGCCGCAGCTGCCATGCACGAGTATCTTACAGGCAAAGCCGGTCCTACAGCGTAGCGGTCTTACAGTGAAACGGTCTTACAGTGTTAACGGTCATATCTTCGATATTATTATCCATTAACTTCCTGCTCAATCATCCGATTACAGGGCAGGCGAATATGTCGGTATTGGTACAGAACCTCACTACAGGTGAGGTCATCGACTCGTACCGTGCAGACAAGGTCGTACCGCCGGCGTCAGTGATGAAACTACTCACTACCGGCGCAGCACTCGACATACTCGGACCCGGATACCGCTTTCCTACTATCCTCGAATACACAGGAACAATCGAAAACGGTGTCTTGCACGGCGACCTTTATATCCACGGCAGCTGCGACCCATCCCTTGGATGGAAAGGACAGACCGCCTTCCTCGCCAAATGGGTGCGTGCCGTGCAGAAAGCGGGCATCAGTTCCATTGACGGAGGCGTCATTGCTGACATGACCATGCTTGATGGCGATGCACTGAACCCCAACTGGCTCTGCGAAGACGCAGGCAACTATTATGCGCCGGGTATATTCTCACTTAACTATTACGGTAACACGATGAATATCGTGCTCAAGAGCGGTGAGGTCGGCTCGGTAGCTACGGTCGTGAAGACCGAACCTGCGGTGGAGGACATCGTCTTCATCAACCGCGTGCGTTGCAGCAAAATAACTTACGACGGTGCGTTTGTAAGCGGCCTACCCTACAGCCGTGAACGCTATCTCACCGGCGCAGTGCCTTCGAACTTAGGCACTTTCGGTGTCAAAGGTGACATACCCAACCCGGGCTTGCTATTAGCAAGACACTTCACAAAAGCGTTGCGCGAAGCAGGCATCAAAGTTTATCGGGATGCCACCTTCGAAGCGGATTATAATCCGCTCACACCCCCGCGAAACGAGCTGTATATCCATTACTCCGAGCCGCTCTCGGAAATCATCAAAGAGACGAATGTCAACAGTAACAACCTCTACGCCGAATCCCTGTTCCGTTTCCTCGGTACGCGTTATACGCTGCCGGGCACTATTCATAACAGCCAGGACCTGCTGAAAGACTACTGGCGACGCCGCGGAGTGATGATACAAAACGCCATCATCAAAGACGGTTGCGGTTTGGCTCCCCAAGATGCCGTCAGCGCTCAGACCTTCGTACAACTGCTGACCATCATGCGGCGTAGCCCCAATGCAGACGCATGGATTGCCTCGCTGCCCGTCAGCGGACAGAGCGGTACCCTCAAGAGCTTATGTCCGGAAACACCGCTCGAAGGCCGTATCCACGCCAAAAGCGGTACGATTGCCGGCACAAAGAACTTCGCGGGATACATCGACATGCCCAACGGAGACACTTGGGTATTTGCCATCCTCATCAACTCCGCGCCCGGCAAAGCCAAACGTATCCAGTATGTGATACAACAATACCTGCTCGATGTTTATCAAGCGCACCAATAGTACCAATACCCTGCTGCGGGAACTCATCGCGCAGGGTAACCCGCCGGATTATATCTACGCGGGCTTTCAGACGGCAGGACGCGGACAGACAGGTAACGGATGGGAAAGCGAAGCGGATAAGAACTTGCTGTGCTCGATACTAATCGATTGCCAAAAGGTAACAGACAAAAATCCTTTTTATCTCAACGTAGCAGTATGTGTCGCGGTCTTTCGTACAGCGCAAGCGGTCCTACAGCGAAGCGGTCCTACAGCGAAGCGGTCCTACAGCGAAGCGCTCTCTATTAAATGGCCGAACGACATTTACTGGCAAGATAAAAAAGTAGCCGGCATATTAATCGAGAACGCCATCATCGGTAATGAAGTCAAGTACTCGATTGCCGGCATAGGACTGAATGTCAATCAGACGAAATGGCAAAGCAATGCACCCAATCCCGTCTCGCTCAAACAGATTTACGGCGCAGATTTCGAGGTGGAAGAATTGATGCAAAAGGTCTATGCCGAAGTGCAAAAAGCGTTACAGGAAGATGTGTGGGAGGAATACAAAGCGCACCTCTACCGACGCGAGGGATACTGGCCTTTTGTAGAACGCGAAGTAAATACGGCGCCAACGATGAACGCTCCATCCGACGCACAGGGACAGTTCATGGCGCGCATCATAGACGTCATTTCTTCCGGTGAAATCGTACTGGAATACACACAAGGACAACAACGAAAATATCATTTTAAGCAAATACGATACATCTTATGAACAAAAGTATCATCATCACCGGCGGAGCCGGATTTATCGGAAGCCATGTCGTTCGCCTCTTCGTGAACAAGTACCCCGAGTACCGCATCATCAATGTGGATAAATTGACATATGCAGGTAACTTGGCGAACCTCAAGGACATCGAAGACAAACCTAACTATCGCTTTGTGCGCGCAGACATTTGCGACTTTGACACCATCTATGCCCTGATGCAGGAAGAGCATGTGACGGGTGTTATCCATCTCGCCGCAGAGAGTCATGTGGACCGCTCAATAAAAGACCCGTTCACTTTCGCCCGCACGAATGTCATGGGTACGCTCTCGCTACTCCAAGCCGCCAAACTATACTGGGAGAGCTTGCCCGAGAAATACGAAGGCAAGCGTTTCTACCATATTTCTACCGATGAAGTGTATGGTGCGTTGGAGATAGAGCACCCCGAAATACTCTTCACCGAAGAGACCAAATACAACCCGCACTCCCCCTATTCGGCATCGAAGGCTTCGTCCGACCATTTCGTACGCGCCTTCCATGACACCTACGGCATGCCGACGATTGTCACCAACTGCTCGAATAACTACGGACCATACCAGTTCCCCGAAAAACTCATCCCGCTTTTCATCAATAATATCCGTCATCGCAAACCCTTACCGGTGTACGGCAAAGGCGAGAACATCCGCGACTGGCTCTTCGTCGAAGACCATGCGCGCGCGATAGACATCATCTTCCATAAAGGAAAAGTGGCAGAGACCTATAACATCGGCGGATTCAACGAATGGAAGAATATAGACATCATCAAAGTGGTCATCAAGACTGTGGACCGTCTCTTGGGTCGCCCCGAAGGCGCAGACCTCGACCTCATCACGTTCGTTACTGACCGCGCCGGACATGACTTGCGCTATGCCATCGACTCTCGTAAACTGCAACGCGAGTTAGGATGGGAACCTTCGCTCCAATTCGAAGAAGGCATCGAGAAAACCGTACGGTGGTACCTCGACAATCAAGAGTGGCTCGATAACATCACTTCCGGCGACTACGAAAAGTACTACGAAGAAATGTATAAAGGACGCTGAACAGCGTCCTTTATCTTACAGCGTAGCCGGTCTTACAACGCAGTGGTCAGAAACGCGTTACGCGTTTCTATACGCTTTCGGCGTGGCGCCTACGTGCGCTTTGAAAAAGCGGTTGAAGAACGCCACATTGTCAAAGCCCAGACTCAACGCTATCTCCTTAATCTGCAGATTGGTGATTTTCAGTTGCGATTTCGCGTCCGTGATAATCGCTTCGGTGATGATATCGCCTGCCGTGCGGTCGCCTACCGACTTTATCGTAGAGCATAAGTGCGGCAGCGTCAGACGCATAGCGTCCGCATACTGACTCACATGATGCCACTCTTGGTAATGTTGCAGCACTAACTGGCAGTAGTCCTGATAGATTTCCGTCTTGCGGTCCATCGGACGAACCAGATACTCGTCCTGCTCGTGCGCAAACTTGGCATAACTGGTGCGCAGCAGATTGAATACATGTACCATTTTCTCGGTGTCCAACATCGTCGGCTCCGCATTCAGCGCCGCCACTATCGTGTCGTACATCAGGCATAATACCTTCGCGTGATTCTCGCTCACGCTTATTTTCGGAGAGTGTAACTGCAGCGCCGAAAGCGACATGCGGTTGTTCACCGTGTATTTCTCGAGGAACTTACTGCCGAAAACTACCCAATATACCAATGCGTCATCCGAGAACTCACGAATAAGAAGGAAACTGCCCGGCTCCAAGAGCAGCACATCGTTTGCCTTGAAGTCATATTCGGTCACGTTGATGGTCGCATGCGCCGTGCCACGCACCAGGATGGCATACACACCGCAGGTGATTTTACACGGATAACGACCATATTCGTTCATCAACTTACCGCTGGCATCACCAATCATATAATCGCCGTACGGACAGTCAACAATAGGGATATTATTCTCTTTCATCTTAACAAATGTAACGAAATCGGCTGCAAAAGTACAACATTTTTTTGAAATACGCAAATAATTATACAAAAAGTTGAGTATTTTTATCTAAAATACAACAAAAAAGAAGAACCACCGAGGTGATTCTTCCGTTTGACCTAAATGCGTAATAAGCGCTTTTCTCTACTTACTTATGCAAGCTTGTTCACGAAGCGAGCCAATTTGGATTTCAAGTTAGCAGCTTTGTTGTCGTGAATGATGTTACGCTTAGCCAATTTGTCCAACATGGAGCTTACTTTCGGCAGAGCCTCAGCAGCTGCTTTTTTGTCGGTCGTCTTGCGCAAGTCGCGCACAGCGTTACGTGCGGTTTTAGCGTAGTAATGATTGTGTGCTTTGCGCGCTGCCGTCTGGCGAATACGCTTCAAAGAGCTTTTGTGATTTGCCATCTTTGTTTTCGTTTGTTTGTATCCTTCAGGCGTTGAGAGGATTGCCGTCAGGAGATTGTTTTAAAGGAAGGTCTGTGTAGTGCCA
>Ga0265298_10010064_pt1 | contig 11213 bp, 32 predicted proteins | sample AusTroGonzalo_MG_3_FD_193486 | JGI IMG/M metagenome (GOLD analysis project Ga0265298, IMG submission 193486) | Bovine rumen microbial communities from tropical cattle in Woodstock, Queensland, Australia - Gonzalo_01 | ecosystem: Host-associated > Mammals > Digestive system > Stomach > Rumen ...
GAAGCAAACAAAAAAGCGTACGAAGAAGATTTAAAATATTTAAAAAGTATAAATAAAAATAAAATTGAGAATATAACAACAAAAGTTAGATACGACAATGAATTAGAAGAAAAGATAAAAGAATTAATACATTATTATTTATACCATTAATAAGACTAGAAATAGTCTTTTTCTTTTATATATACAAGTTTACATAATAAACATTATAGGCAATTAAAGATAATACGATACAGATGCATAATATATCACTTTATTTTAGATGCATTTATTCTATGCATCTATTTTTTGCTATTTTAAGCCGTTTTAAGCCACGAAAATATCTATCTAGTATAAATACACTAGGAAGACATTTTGAGAGCAATACGGGGCGTTTATTCGTTAAATAGAGTTATATTTAATTATTAACATATCTTTATTTATTCATTTTATGCCCCTACAAGCCACAAAAAAGCAAAAGTAATATAAATATACTTGTTTAATGAATTGATTAAAATAAAGCCATTTAAAAGGTAAATAAGAGCAGATGCATAATATATGTATATATGTAAAGTAATTGTATATTGACATTAATTTTTAATAATGATAAATTATATTTACAGATTTATTTGTTTTACATTTCACACACATTTAGTTTACAAAAACAATGTAAAGTGTAAAGTAAAGCAAATGTAAAGTTGTCATTTTTTGACATACACTTTACAATATTTTTTAATATATTTTGGCAATATAAAAAGAATATCTTACGATGGATATTCTTTTATTGTTACGGCTTATTTTTCTTTTAACGCTTTTCTGTCTTTCTTAGCCTTGCTCTTGACTGGCTCAAGTTTTCTGTATTTTTTTGCATAGGCTCTTTTATACTTTCGATAATCAGCATTCTCAGCGTAGTATTCTCTTTTATCTTTGTTGTATTCTTTTTTGTTTGACTTTTGCTTTGCTTGAACTTCTGATATTATTTCTTTCTTGTGCTTCTCATAATACTTCTTATTGTATGATTTCTCTTTAGCAGTAGTCTTTGCCATATCTATATCACCACCAATTCTATATAAAACTAATAACTAGTTCTACTTTTAAGGCTAATTATATCACTTGTTTTAGATATATGCAAATTATAGTTCTACTTTAAATTTATTTACCTTCTTTCTCGCAATTATTTAAAAATCTATATAATTTAATGAAACCAAATATATAAAACAATATAAATATAGTTGCTACAATTTCTTCAGGAACTTTGTTTAGTAACTCTATTATTTGTTTCATTTTTACATCTTTTTTGATTTGTTTTCTTCGTTACCTTTTAATATTGTTGGTTTAAATGCTTCCTCATCTAATGTTGGAAATCTTCTAAACAACTCATCCTTATATTCCGTATATTTGTTTAATAATAATTGCATTTGTGTATCTATTTCTTCCATCATATTTACTAATTCAATATGTGACATTTCATTTGGCTTTTTCATTTTTCTTCTCCTTTCAATTCTTTTAATTTATCCAAAATACAATTAATAACAATAATAGTAGAATTGCTATCATATTTTTTACATTGTATTTTATATTCTTTTAACCATTTTTCTAATTCATTTATTATATTGACATATTTATTTCTTTCTAATGCTAGTTTGTTTAAATCTTCTTGTGTCATATCTTCTAGTGTATAAAACTTTGGTCTTGTGTTCATTCTTTATCACCTACTTGTTATTATAAAATATGCAATTCATAGGATGAACTTCTATTTTATTTCCATCTTTTAATTCTAATTCATAATTAGAATGTGACCATCTAGTAATTGAAACAATGTCATATTCTTCACCATTACATTTTGCTGTATTATAACTTGTATCATTACAACAACCTGTCAATAATAAAATTGGTATTACTAATATAATTATTTTTTTCATTCTTCCACCTTTTCTACTAAATCTGCTTTTATTAGGTCATATAACGTTTCAATTATTTCTTTTTCTTCTTCAATATAGCAATTAATTTTTCTATCTTCTATATAAATTTTTATATCGCTTCTTCTATTCCACCCAATAAACACTTTTTCATAACTAAATGGCTTACCATTGTTTTCGTTGTATTTCAATTTAAACCCATAATTTTCTATTTCTTTTAAATCAACATTATCTTTTATCTTTAACATATCTATTTAATCTCCTTTTTCTTTTTATGACCGCTTCTTATAACTCCTAATTTAATGTGAATAAACAATAAATTAATTTCTATAAAATATTCTCTACCTTTTAATCCATATATAAGATTTTTATTACTTGCTATCATTATTCCAAATGATATATCTTTACAACTAATATAACTATTTGACCTAAAATGATATTTAACTATATCTTCCATACTCTATTTACACCTGACTTTCTAAATCACAATCTTTAAATTCCCATATAACATATAAATTATTACTCATAGTATAAGGTACTCTTTCAAATTTACTTTTTACTACTTTACCTTTTAATAATATTTCAGGACTTTGTTTTATATTCTTTGCTAGTTCAATAATAAATTCATTATATTTATTTAATAATTCAGTTTTTGATTTTAATTCATTTTTTAATTCTTCATATTCTGTTAAAGATATATCAACTCTATCTCTTGTATTATTTATTACTATATTTTGTCGTTTTTGAATATCATTTTTCCTTTTCATTTCATATTCAATTCCTGACAAATCAACCTTTGTAATGTTATATGTATCTCTTAATAATCCCATAATCTAATTCACTTCACTTTCTAAATCTAATATTTCATCATCATTTAACCAATGAGTATAAATAGTACCTTTCTCATCTTTATAAAACCCTTTTATATGGTTGTTTTTATTTATTATGTATGTATATAACGTTAAATTATCTTTCATTTTCTTCCAATCACTTCTTTGTAATCGCTTAAATTTCCTTTTAATTTTTCTCATTGTTTTTATGATTTGCCACATACTCATCCATCATATTTCTTAAAACATCACTGTAAGAAAGACCTTGCATTTTTGTTACTTCTTTAAACTCATCTGCTTTTGCGTTGTTTACTCTAATGTTTAAATTGGAATTATAATCATTAGGTTGTTTTATCTCTCTTTCGTATATTACCCCATCTTTTCTTACTATCTTTTGTAGCACTAATCTTCATCCCTTTCTTCTGCATTTAATATTTCGTCAGTTACTATTTCACCCATAAAGCAAAATAGTCCATATACAATTAATCCAAACAATCTCATTGCTTACCTTCTTTCAACGCTTTTATTATACCCAATATTTTATCGTATAAACATATGTTATTATAAATAATTGGTTCTATACTTTTATCATATTGTATAAGTCTAGATTTTTCTTTTCTTTCTCCATCTCGGCTTTCTCGCAACCAATTTACTAACTCATCTATTATATTGTTTAATCTAGCAATTTCTTTATCTTTTTCTAAATCTTGCGACATCAAATTAGCAACATATTTCATTTGTTCTTCATTCATTCTTTATCACTTCCTTGTAAGATATTTAACATCACTTTTTGAAATTCAGGGTTTAAAGTTTCACCCCAACAATATAATTTATCTATTGCTTTATCTATTCTTCCTTGTGTTTCATACCATCTATTTAAAATTTCATCTTTATTATATACTTCTTGTTGCCAACCATTTTTCATTTCTTGTTTTTCTTGTTCTAGGTTTGTTATGTAATCATACATTGCTTTCATTTCATTATCTCTAATAGAAGCCTGTTTAGTTGCCTCTACATAATCTAAATGTCTTTTAACATCTTCTAATATTTCTTTTATTTCATCTTTCATTATTAACACCAGCCATTCTTTTTAACCACTCCATATCATTTTTGGTACAACTTTCTAATTGTCTTAAAAATTCATCATTTTCATATTCTTCGTGTTCTGTAAAATATTTATGTAATGCTTTCAAAATTAAATCTTTAAATTCTAATTGTTTATAAAGAAAATCAGCATAGTCATATCTATAAAATATATTACCATCTATTAATTTTACAATGTCTTCTTTATTCATTATTATCACTATCCTTTAATACTTCTCTTATTTCTTCATCAAGTTGATATAATAATTCTTCATAATCTACATTTCCTGAAAACATTTGTTGTAACATAATTGCTCTTTTATCATTTAAAATTTTTTCTATTTTTTCTATTTTTTCTTTTATACTCATATTACTCACCTTTGCTTTCTAAATAAGGTTTTATATCATCATAATTTCTTAATATAAAATCTAATTGTATATCTCCATCTATTGTAGGACACCAATCAAAATTATGTACTTTATCATCTTTAAATAATAAATTGTGTTTTTGCATAAAATTTCTTAAAGACATTAAATAAGGTTTTTTAATTATTATCATCAAATATTTGCCATCTTTTTTTATTGATTTTATCTTTAACATATACATACTCCTTTGCTTATTTTATTTATTGCTATTAATACTCCACACAACCAAATTAAAGTAAATATTATACATAATACTATTAAAAATGTTTTATTTCTAAATAATTTATTCATTATTACTCACCTTTGCTTTCTAAATTATCGAACATTTCATCATAATCTTTTTTATCTATTGCTTCTACTAAATATTGATTATCAGCACACAGCATTACTTGTAATACAATTATTTCTTCTAATTTATAATAATAATCATTAAATGGTTCATTATACCCTTCAAATCTATTATAATCTTTGCTTACTATTCGTGATGGTTTGTTTTCTCTAAAATAGAAATGTTCCATTGCACTACCTTTTTCAAATCTTACATAATAACTTTTTCTAAATGTTTTTTGTAATGTTCCACTAACAGCATTTATTTTAAAATTATTATTTGTAATTGGATTTGCTTCATAGTGACTATATAATAATCCCATACTCATTCTCCTTTTCTATTAAGATAATCTAAAATCCAATTAATCATCTCTCTATTTTCTTTTATGCCATCTTCTAATAAATATTCTGCTTGTGTCATTGAATACCCTGATACTTCTAAACCTTGAATATCAAATTCTTCTAATTTTTCAGGTATTTCCTTTTCTTCTTCTAGTATTTCTACTTCATCATTTATATAAATATCTTCTTCGTATAATTTATCATATAGGTCATATTCTTCTGTACTTTCTATAATTATTTCTCTTGTTATGTCTACAACTTTTTCTGGTACTTCTTCTCCATTTGCTATTTTATTTAATAAATCTATTATACGCATTTATATTCACACCTTTCAAATTGTTCTTTTGTTACTATTGATTTAAATTCCTTTTCTTTATAACTTCTCCAACCTAACATACTTTCACCATCACTACATACAACTTCAAGTCTAGTATTTCCATTTTTAGTTATAAAGAGAACTTTCTCCCCATTAATATAATCTCCAACTTCTATTAAATCTATTATATTTGGACTTGATTTGATTATAAAATCTTCAAAAACCCAATCACAGGTTTCATCAAATTCATCATCGTAATATTCTTTATTTAATTGATATATTTTATATAATTTTTCTTCATCGTCATTTCTTCTTTGGTGTCTTTCTTCGTCTATTGCTTTAATTTTATCTATATAGCCATCTTTAGTTCTTACATAATCTCCAACTTTCATATTATTACCTCTATTCCTCTTGATTTTAATGTATCAAATTCTTCTTTTGTTATTTTTTCAATTCGCCATTCTTCTGTTAAGATACCATTTTTATTCTTGTATCTGTAACTTAATGCACTTTGTGTTATATTAAGGAACAAAGCAACTGTCTTAAAGTTTTTAAATATAAATTGTTTTGTCCCATCTAAATTCCTTAAGGTACAATAATTATTTTTCTTGCAAGGGAAGAAACCACCCCTAATTTCTCTCTTTTCTTTTTGTATTTCAAGATTTTTTTCCATTTTTCTTTCTATATATTGTTGTACCATTTCATCAGTTGATTTAGACATTAATTCTTCCAGTGCAACATTATTTTCACTAACTCTATAACTATTTTCGCTAACTGTTATCCATCTACAATTATCAGGTGAATAATTTTTATCGCTGTCTATTCTATCTATAGCAAGTTGGTCTTTTCTTTCGCCATCTACAATTTTAAATCCGTTTGATATAGCCCACTCATAAAATGGTAAGAATGATTTTTGCCATTCATCACATAATTTAATACCTCTACCACCATACCATTGATAAGATTTATCATTTTTGTTGTTGCATCTCATTCTCATACCTTTCCAAGTTTTGTATAATTTTTTAAATACTTCATCGTGTTCAACTTTGTACTTTGTATGAATACATCCACAACTTATAGAGCGACCATTAATTAATGTCGGTGATTTTCTTGTAACAACTTTGCCACAATCGCATTGGCATAACCAAAAACTTTTGCCGATATATTTTATTGCTTGTAAATGACCAAATTTTTGACCTGTTAAATCTTTATAATTAGTTGCATTTTTTATCTTACATTGACGGCAAGATTTTACACCTTGTCTTAAGTTAGTACCATTGTAATATGCTATATTCCCACATTCACATTGACATTTCCATTTTTTCTTTTCTTCATCGTATCCTAGTACAGTATATTTTCCATATTTGTTTCCTGTTTCATCTACTCTTTTCATTTAACATCCCTCCTAACATACCAAATCGCCTAATGTATTTGCGATTGTACTATTTCTTTGGTTTATTTCTTTTGCATATAACATAGTTGTATTAATTGATTTATGACGCATATATTCGCTTACATCTTGTAATGCTATGCCACTTTCTAACGCTAATTCACAACTTGTGTGTCTAGTTGAGTGTGGAGATAACATTTCCATATCTAATCCTGCTCTTCTGAAAATGCTGTTTATAATTAATCTTAATGTCTTTGTTGTAACTTTACCACCTTTATTATTGTTGCTTGTGGAGTAAAATAAATAATCTTTTACGTTATATTCTTGACAATATTTCTTAATTAACTCAAATATTCTATCGTCAATTTTAACGCTATCTTGTTTTAAACCACCTCTAGCCTTACCTAAAACTTTTAACATTACTATTCCCTTATCATCATAAAAATCTTCAATTTCTATATTTGCTACCTCATTAATTCGCAAAGCACAAGTAATCATAAGTTTAATAAGTAGTTCTTCTCTTGTATCTTTACAAACTTTTAATACTTGTTTTATTTCTTCCTGAGATAAGCCTCTTTTAAGATGCTGTTTTTCTAATTTAATGCCCTTTATCTTTTTAGTAATATCCTTAGTTATACCTTCGTATTCTAACCAAGAATAGAAGTTTCTAAGTGCAATTAAATATGAATTAACTGTGTTTGGCTTATGTTGTTCTTTTAATTCTTCTCTGAAATTAATAATGTCTTCTCTTGTAGGACTTTTAATTCCGTGGAATTTCAAATATTCTCCAAATTGTATTAGTCCTACATTGTAAGATTTAATTGTGTTTTCGCTAACGTCTATATATGCTAAAAATCTTTTGATTAAAGGTTCTAGCATTAATTCATCATTTCTTTTTATAACTATTTCTTCCATAATTCCTCCTAATATGTATTATTTATTTAATATTATGCACAAACCTTCTTCGTGCCAAAATTTTATAACTTTTTCTTTGCCACTATAATTATTGAATAATTGGTCAACCGTAAATTCTTCAAACTTCCACCATTCATCAGTTGTTTCTTGGCTTTTTAAGTTTATCCAAATATTTTCGTTTTCTCTTAATTCGTTTTTAACTATCGTATATAATTCTTTCATTCATTTACTCCTTCTTTCTAAAACTTAAATATGACTTTTGTGGGACTTCTTCCCGTTCCACTATATACAATATAACACAAAAAAAGTATAATGTCAATACATTATACTAAAAATTAATTATTTTTTTATTTTTTAGTTTTTTTAGTAGCCTTATCTAAGTTTTTTCCTGCTTTTGTTGCTTCATCCATAGATATCTCGGCAAGGCTTTTAAATAATTCTTTAAGATTATCTCTTTTTTTCTTTTCTCTATAAGGAATAGTTACTATACCTATAATAAAATATAATAAAGATACTATTCCTAATATTAACAATAAACACTTAAATATATAAATTAAAATTCCCATTTACTCTACCTCCTAATCTAAGAAGTTTTCATCTATTTCTATCATATTTTCATCAACTGTTTCATTATATTCATTCAAAGCATCTTTTTCAATTTGCTCTTGGCTTTGTATCATTTCAAAATCATTTATTTGATACCATCTTATTCCGTGATATTTGTCATTTGGGTTTTCTCTTAAATTTTCTACAAATTGATTTACGATTATATCTGTTTCGTTAGGAATGTCTACACCTTTTATAAATCTCAATTCCTCATAGAATTTTGAATTAGTTTTATCATAATTTTTTTGAAGGACTTGAAATTTATAGAAATTTATATCGTTATATGTGGTTTTAAACACTCTAATTTTTTGACCCACTTCTAATTTATGATAACCATATTTTTCTTTTTTCTTTTCTTCCATATGTTAATCCTCCTTAATATACATAAATTCATCGTTAGAATACATATTTTCTATTTTAACAAGCATCCATTGGCTTGTGCTAAAATTTTTACAACATTTGTCATATAAATTTTTCGCATATTCATAGTCAAAGCAATGTATTTTGTTATCACTATGAAAATATGGTTTCCATTGTTGATTATAAAACTTTAAAAATATTGTATATTTATCCTTCAAGTTTATCATACCATTCATTAAATCTTTTGTGATATTCTTCTCTTAAGTCTTTGATTTCTTGTAATTCTTTTGAAACATCATCTTTGTTTGCTGAATTAAATATTTCTCTTTGTTTTTTGTTTAATGCATTTAATAAATGTGTAGTTTCTAATGTAGAAATATCAACTTTTTCCCCTGAACTATTTGTGTAATATTTTTTATTTTCCATAATTCCTCCTATTTGCCACTTTTTAGTGCTATTATAGAAATTACTAATATTATAAGAAGAATACTAATCCATATTGGGCTTAATACCCATAGCCAACTCCACTTAATAATTCCTATTAATTTTAATACTATGAATGCTATAGTTAGTAATCCTACAAAACCTATTCCACTATTTCCATTGTTATTTTTCATCTTTCCAATCCCCTCCAAGTTTAGTTACCATTTTTCTTAATTTAGTTCTTTCTTTTCTTAATGCATTGCTACATTCCTTTTCCATTTCTAAGAATTTTTTAGTATCTTCTAATTCAATCATAGCCTTTACTCTTTCAGCAGATAATTTGCTATTTTGAGTTATTAACTTTTTTCTATTTTCTAGTTCTGCTAGATATAATTTTTTATAATTTTTAAATAATTTCATATTAATCAACCTCTCTATAATTATAATCACTTTGGTGTATATATTCATAAGTTGAATTTTCCCCCATATTTTCAATTAAGAAACTATTGGCTTGTTCAGCCGATAGATGTGTATATGGCACTCTGTTAAGATAATATAACATATTTTTATCTTCACAATTATCAATATGTTGTTGTAGTAAACTTTCTTGATAATTGTTTTCAATCAAATACAAATCATAATTTTTGGCTTCAATGTGGTCTACTTTGCAAGTATCGACTATATATATGCCTTTTTTATTGTTTATTTGCCATTTAAGAGCATAATTTGGAGTGTCGTGGTACAATCCCTCTAATTTTACTTTAAGTAGTCCTAAATTGTATTTTTTGCCCAAATCTAGTATATATATATTTTTATTGTATACTCCTATTTTACTTAAAATGTTTACAACTTCGACACTACCAGTGACAAATTTGATTTTTGGAAAGTTAAATATTATTTTTTTTATTGTAGTAGGTAAAAGATGGTCTAGATGGTCGTGACTTATAAAAATTAATTTTACTTTCGGTAAATATTTTTTTATTTTAACATAGGTTACACCACAATCTAACATTAACGCATCTTCTACAATTATACAATTACCTTTACTTGAACTACCTATTATTTCGTATTTCATTTTTTCTTCCTTTTATTCTTTTTCTTTTCTTCTTTGTCGAATTCTTCTACTACTTTTTTACCAACTTTTTTCATTCCTTCTTTTGTATGAAAAAATTTGCGTTGTTTTGCTGATTTATAAGGCATTATTCCACCTCATCTAAACTAACTGTTTTAGGTTCTATATCTTTTTCATCAAATTCAGCATCGCCTACATTAATAACTGGTTCTAAATCTTCGTTATCTACATATTCTTTAGAACCATCTTCTTTAATGTATGCCATATCGCCTTCTAAAGCATTTTGCATATCTACACTCATAATACCCCATTTAGATATTAATTGTCTTAACATAGTTTTAAATGCCATAGCATCGAAATCTTTCTCCCAAAAAGTTGAACCTTTTTTTGCTTGATAGCCTTTTGAATATTGTAAAGCGTGGGCTTCCATCTTTGCCTTACTCCAATATAAAGTTTTTCTGAAACCATTGTTATATTCGAACATTGCATAATAACCAATAGTTTTTGTTTTTTCTCTTTTTTCTTCATCATCAATCAAATTGACTTCTATTTCTTCATTTAATGGGTCATATTTAATTAATTCTCCCTCTTTAATAGCAAGTACATTAAGTTTCTTATATTGTCCTGAACGGATTGCTAATTGAATATAACCTTTATATCCTAATTGGAATTGTGCTACTTTTCCTCTATCTTTTAAATTGAACGGAACTAAATAGTAATTTCCTAATTGTGGAGATGGGCTTAAGTTTAAACTTTCACCTAATAATGCTCCACATAAGATACTAGCATTATCACATTCTTTTAACATAGGATTAGCATTAACTGCTGATACTATACTAGAAATAAATCTAGCACCTCTTTTTTCATCTCCTAATATATCGTTTACTTTCTTTTGAACTACATTAGATGTCATAAAACTAGTAAATCCTATTTTATTACTTGCATTTGTTTTAGTAACTTCATTACTCATATTTTATACCTTCTTTCTTCATAAATTCTCTAACTTTAACTATATTTTCTTTTGTATCTTTTAATATAAATGTAACAGTTAATATTTTATCTTCTTCAATTACTTCTACTGGCTTAGTTATTTCTTCTACTTTTTCAACTATTTCGGCATCGTCATCTATTTGTAATTGAACTTCTTCTTGTTTCTTTCTAATTTCTTCTAACTGTTTTTTTCTAGTAATAACATTTAATTTTGACTGTGTGAAATCTTTAGTATTTT
>Ga0265298_10010065_pt1 | contig 11212 bp, 8 predicted proteins | sample AusTroGonzalo_MG_3_FD_193486 | JGI IMG/M metagenome (GOLD analysis project Ga0265298, IMG submission 193486) | Bovine rumen microbial communities from tropical cattle in Woodstock, Queensland, Australia - Gonzalo_01 | ecosystem: Host-associated > Mammals > Digestive system > Stomach > Rumen ...
GTCACCAGCTTGACGTAGGGCGTCTCGCCGCAGCCGGCGCAGGCGCCGGAGAACTCGAACAGGGGCTTGAGGGCCTGGCTGTTCTTGATGGTGGCCTTGTTCTCAATCCTGTCGGCAATTTCCGGCACGGTCATCGCGAACTCCCAGTTCTCCTCTTCCTTGCGCTGCGTGTCCAGCGGCTTCATCACGAGGGCTTTCTGGGTCGGATCATCCTTCTTCTTGCCCAGGCAGACGTCAACGCAGTTGCCGCAGCCGGTACAATCCAGCGGGCTGACCTGCACGCGCAGCTGCATGCCGGCGAATTCCTTGCCGACCGCCTTCTTGGTCACATAGCCTTCCGGCACCTTCATGTCGTCCGGCGTATAGATCGTGCGGATCGCGGCGTGCGGGCAGACGATGGAGCACATCGCGCAGCCCACGCAGATGTCGGGCTCCCACTCGGGAACCGTCACGGCGATGCCGCGCTTCTCGAACTTGGTGGTGCCGGTGGGCACGATACCGCGGGGATCCAGCTTGCTCACGGGCAGCTTGTTGCCTTCCTGAGCCAGGACCGGCGCGATGAATTCGTCATAGTACTCGTTGGTGCCGGGCACCTTCGCGGGCACAGCGCCTTCGGTGGTGGTCGCCCAGTCGGCGGGGATGTCAACCTTGACCAGGCCGGTCAGGGCGGCATCGATGGCGGCGTAGTTCATCTTCACGACGTCCTCGCCCTTCTTGCCGTAGGAAGCGACGACCTTTTCCTTCATATACTTGTCGGCATCCTCGTAGGGGATAATGTCGGCCAGCTTGAAGAAGGCAGCCTGCATGGTGGTGTTGGTGCGTCCGCCCATGCCGACCTTGCGGGCCAGGTCAATGGCGTTGATAATGTAGAACTTTGCGTGCTTGGCCGCCAGGCGGTTCTTCATGGAGGCGGGCAGGCGCTCGTTCAGTTCTTCAACGCTCCACTGGCAGTTCAGCAGGAACGTGCCGCCGTCCCGCAGCGGGGAAACCATGTCGTACATGGTCACGTAGGCGGGATTGGAGCAGCTGATGAAGTCAGCCACGTCAATCAGATAGGGGCTCTGGATCGGCTTGTCGCCGAAGCGCAGGTGGGAAACGGTCAGGCCGCCGGACTTCTTGGAATCATAGAAGAAATAGGCCTGAGCGTACTTCTCGGTGTGGTCGCCGATGATCTTGATGCTGTTCTTGTTGGCGCCGACCGTACCGTCGGAACCGAGGCCGTAGAACATGCAGGCGGAAGTGCCGGCGGGAGCCGCGGCAAATGTTTCGCCCAGCTTCAGGCTGGTGCCGCTCACGTCATCTTCGATACCCACGGTGAAGTGGTTCTTCATTTCACCGTCCAGGTTCGCGAAGACAGCCTTGACCATGGTGGGGGTGAATTCCTTGCTGCCCAGGCCGTAGCGACCGCCGACGACCTTGATGTCGCCGCGTCCGGCTTCCGCCAGCGCGGATACGACGTCCAGGTACAGGGGTTCGCCCAGAGAGCCGGATTCCTTTGTGCGGTCCAGCACGGCGATCTTCTTCACAGTCTTCGGGAGCACCTTCATCAGGTAGTCCACAGAGAAGGGACGGTACAGGTGGCACTTCACGACGCCGACCTTTTCGCCGCTTTCGAGCATCTTGTTCACGGTCTCATGCGCGACGTCGCAGCTGGAGCCCATGGAAAGGATGACCTTCTCGGCGTCCGGGGCGCCTTCGTACTGGAAGGGCTTGTACACACGGCCCGTCAGCTTGGCGACGGCGTCCATGCATTCTTCCACGATGGCGGGCACGGCCTTGTAGAAGTTGTTGGCAGCTTCACGGCCCTGGAAGTAGATATCGCTGTTCTGGGCGGTACCGGCCTGATGCGGATGCTCCGGATTCAGGGCGCGGGCGCGGAACTCTTCGATCTTATCCCAGGGAACGAGGGTCTTGATCTCTTCGTAGCAGTTCTTGGTGTCGATCGCGTCGATCTTCTGGATCTCATGGCTCGTGCGGAAACCGTCGAAGAAGTGCAGGAACGGAACGCTGCTCTTCAGCGTGGCCAGGTGGGCCACCAGCGCCATGTCGTGAGCTTCCTGAACGGAGTTGCTGGCCAACATGGCAAAGCCGGTCTGACGGCAGGCCATAACGTCACTGTGGTCGCCGAAAATGTTCAGCGCGTGATACGCCAGGGCGCGGGCGCTGACATGGAAGACCGCGGGCGTCAGTTCGCCGGAGATCTTGTACATGTTCGGGATCATCAGCAACAGGCCCTGGGACGCGGTGAACGTCGTGGTCAGGGCGCCGGCGGACAGGGAGCCGTGCACAGCGCCGGCGGCACCGGCTTCGGACTGCATTTCGGCGATACGGACCGTCTGTCCGAACAGATTCTTCCGGTCATGTGCAGCCCATTCATCGGCAACTTCCGCCATGGGGGAAGAAGGAGTAATGGGATAGATAGCTGCCACATCGCTGAACGCATACGCAACGTGGCTGACGGCGGTATTGCCGTCAATGGTCAGTTTGATGGACATGAACTTACCTCCTGACTTGATATGGCGGGCGAAGGATCGCCCTTGATCAATACCGTTTTTCCCGCAGAAAAGTATACGAAAAAAAGCGGTTCGTCTCTATGCTGAATTATATGCGTTATATTGGAAGATGTCAATCAATCCTGTTGCCTTTTTTCGACCTTGTGTGATATGATTTTGACGATATTCTGGAGGTTTTGCTTATGGACATGATGACAAAAATAGCCGAATTAATCTCTGAAAATATGAAAACCCTTTGGCCGGAAGTCGAAGGTCTCCCCGCCGCGGAAGAAATCCGTGGTCTGCTTGCCGTCCCGCCGGACCCCGCTCTCGGCGACTATGCCTTCCCTTGCTTCCGCCTTGCAAAGCCGCTCCGCTCCGCTCCGCCGAAAATCGCGGAAGCGCTGTGCGGCGCCTGGCAGCATGAAGAAACAGCCTCTGTGCAGCCCGTGAACGGCTATATGAACTTTTTCCTGAACCGGGCCAACTTTGCAGCGGACATTATGGCAGAGCTGAAGGAAAAGGGAGACCGCTTCGGCGCTTCCGATGAGGGAAACGGCAAAACCGTATGTCTGGACTACTCCAGCATCAACATCGCCAAGCGATTCCATATCGGCCATCTGTCGACGACCATGATCGGCCACAGCCTGAAGCGCATCTTTGATTTTCTCGGCTATACGACCGTAGGCATCAATCACCTGGGCGACTGGGGCACCCAGTTCGGCAAGATGGTCTGTGCCTATAAAAAGTGGGGTTCAAAGGAAGAGGTTGAAAAGAACGGCATTGACGCCATGTCCGCTCTCTATGTCCGCTTCCATCAGGAAGCCGAGAAGAATCCGTCCCTGGAGGACGAAGGCCGCGCCTGGTTTAAAAAAATCGAAGACAACGATCCCGAGGCCATGGAAATCTTCCGTTGGTTCAAGGAAGTCACGCTGAAGGATGCCGCCCGCGTCTACGACAAACTCGGCGTCACCTTCGACAGTTATGCCGGCGAGAGCTTTTATAACGACAAGATGGAGCCTGTAGTACAGGAACTGCGGGACAAGGGTTTGCTGGTGGAAAGCCAGGGCGCCTGGGTCGTGGATCTGGAAGAGGACAACATGCCTCCCTGCCTGATCCTTAAGAGTGACGGTGCCACGATTTACGCCACCCGCGACCTGGCTGCCGCCATCTACCGGCAGAACACCTATCATTTCTGGAAATGTCTGTACGTCGTCGCCTATCAGCAGGACCTGCACTTCCGTCAGGTGTTCCGGGTTTTGGAAAAGATGGGTTATCCCTGGGCAAAGGACTGTGTGCACGTCGCCTTCGGCATGGTCAGTTTTGAGGGCGAAGCCCTCTCCACCCGCAAGGGCAACATGATCCTGCTCGATGATCTGCTGGATCAGGCAGTCATGAAAGCCCGGGAGATTATCGAGGAAAAATCCCCGGGGCTGGAGAACAAGGACGAGGTCGCCCGTCAGGTCGGCATCGGCGCAGTGATTTATACTGATCTTTCCAACAATCGGATCAAGGATATCGACTTTCACTGGGACCGGGCTCTGAACTTCGACGGCGAAAGCGGTCCCTATGTCCAGTATACCCACGCCCGCTGTTGCAGCGTGCTGCGCAAGGCCCCCGTTTTTTCCGGCGTCGTCCCGGACTGGAATGCCCTGACCGATGATGAGGCCCAAGCCCTGCTACGGCTGATCGGCCGCTTCCCGGACGTAATCCGCGACGCCGCCGATAAATACGAGCCCAGTATGGTCACCCGGGCGGTCACCGATATCGCTCAAGCCTTCAATAAATATTACTACGAGCACCGGATCCTCGACGGAGAACCCGCCGATGTCGCCGCCCGCGTCGCTCTGACAGACGCCACCCGCTGTGTCATCAAAACCGGCCTGTACCTGATCGGCATCGAAGCCCCTGAGCGCATGTGACACAAAGTAGGACAGCCGTAACGAAAAATATGGCCAGTCAACAAAATTAATAAATAAAAAAGAAGGATTTTTAAGATTTTGTGACGAAATGTTAAAAGAATGACTTTGTGCAGTATCGTATTCTGAATTCCGATTCTGAATTGTGAACTTTGAGAAGGTTGGTGTGAGTAATGGCCAGAACGAAAAAGAAGAGCAAGGCTGTCCCGGTCGTAGCGGTGCTGACACTGCTGATCATTGCGGCTGCCGTTGTCTGCTTCCTGATCAACCCGCTGGTAATCCAGCCGCAGCGTGACGCTATCCGGAAAGCCAATGAGAACGCCAAGGCCGAAGTGGAAGCCAGAAATAAGGAGGCCGAGGCAAAATACGCCTCCGCCATCGCCGAGCTGGAAAGCCAGGCCTCCATCCCGACCAATCCAAGCTGGCCCGAGCACAAGAACGAGGGATGGGATCTCCTGGATCTGACCGGTATCCCGTTGGAAAATCAGTCAGCCGTAACCATGACCCGGGCTGAACTGATGAACAACGGTATGCTGCTGGTCAACGAATGGCATTCCCGTCCGGAAGATTTTGACGAGACCGGTGTGGTCAGCGTCGGCAAGTACTACTCCGGAGACCAGAAGATTCAAGTGAAGGATAATAACGTGACTCTCTTCCCCAATGCCATCGTAGCGCTTCGCGAAGCGTTGGACGGTGCCAAGGCAGAAGGTCTTGAGCACTATCTGGTTGAGGAAGGTTACCGCACTTATGAACAGCAGGATCAATACTTCCAGAACAAGGTAACCAAGCTCTCCTCCAAATACACGGGGGATGCCTTGATTGCCGCGGCAAAAAAGGAAGTCAACTATCCCGGCACCAGTGAGTATAATTCCGGTCTGGGCTTTGAACTTCGCCAATATGAAAAGAACGATCCGGATTTCAATTCCCAAAAGTATTCCACCACAGAGCAAGGCAAATGGATGAATGAAAACTGCTGGAAATACGGCATCGTTTTCCGCTTCCCGCAGCGCGGCTGGCCGTTGGAAACCTCCACTGACAAGAGTTTCAAGACCGGCGTCAGCAAGCATCTGAACCTCTATCGCTATGTCGGCAAAGGGAACGCGGTTATCATGCATTATCTGGATTTTACCCTTGAGGAATATATCGAATATCTGGAGGAGCATCCGCATATTGCCCTGTTTGAGGACGGTGTGTTGAAATATGAGGTCTACCGGCAGTATATCGGTGACGCCGGCTACATAGATGTCCAGCTGACCCGGAACGCCAGGAATTATTCCTCTTCCCTGGATAATATGGGCGGGATTATCACCGTCTTCGAATACTGATGAGTTCGATTCTGATTACCGGCGCTTCAAACGGTATCGGCCGGGCCTTTGCTCTTGCCTGTGCTGTCTCCGGGCGCTATACAAAGATTCTCCTGAACAGCGGCCACGATGCCGCCGCACTGGAAGAGACCGCCCGCCGCGTTTCAGCTGCGGGCGATCTTGTGTGTATCCCCGCCTTGGGCGATGTAGGCGATCTGGCCTACATCGAAGATCTTCACCACCGCTTCGGTCCGGTGGATACCCTGGTCAACAATGCGGCCGTTTCCAGCATCGGACTGCTTACGGAGACTTCCCCGGAAGAATGGGACCGTCTCATCCGGACTAACGTGACCGCCCTGTATAACACCTGCCACACCTATGTACCGGATATGGTCTCCGCGGGCGGCGGGCAGATTCTGAACGTTTCCTCCGTCTGGGGCCTGTGCGGTGCTTCCTGTGAAGTGGCCTACAGCGCAGCCAAAGGCGCAGTGAACGCTTTCACCCGGGCTCTGGCAAAGGAACTCGCGCCATCGCATATCCGTGTGAATGCAATCGCGCCGGGCATCGTCGACACCCGGATGAACGGTCACCTGTCTGAACAGGAAAAGGCAGAGATCCGTGACCAGATCCCCGCTGGTTATATTGTCTCTCCCGAAGAAGTCGCCCAGGCCATGCTACGCCTGCTTGAGATGCCGGAGTATTTTAACGGTGAGATCGTCCGTCTCGACGGAGGCTGGATATGACCGGTGAGAGTTGAGCCAGAATCACCGCGGAAAACATCAGGATACACCCGACGGTCTCACGGACCGTCATTTTTTCACCCAAAATAATCGCTCCGGTCAGTACGGCAAAGACCGACTCCAGGCACATCAGCAGGGACGCGATCGTCGGATCCGTGTCCCGTTGCCCGACAATCTGGAGCGTGTAGCCCACCGCACCGGACATGATTCCGGCATAAAGAATCGGTATTATTGCCTCGCGGATCCCCTCCATAGTAATCGATTCCGTAATCAGCGCAATCAACAGGCTCAGTCCCCCGGTCACCAGAAACTCGTCCCGGGCCAGCCTCACACCGCTTACCTTCGGGGCATAATGATCCACGCACAGGATCTGAACCGTAAAACAGACCGCGCAACCGAGCATCATCAGATCTCCGCTCTGCAGGTTGAAACCCTCCGCCGGCATACACAGCAGATAAAGCGCGATTACCGCCAGCGCTACACCCAGCCAAATAATTCGTCCTGGATTCTTTTTAAACAGTAGCCACGCTGCCACCGGTACCAGTACCACATACAGAGCCGTGATGAATCCGGCCTTGCCGGCGGTCGTTGTCACCAGCCCCATCTGCTGCAGGGAGGAAGCCGCGAAAAGCATAAAGCCGCACAAAAAGCCTGCCATCCGCTGATCCTTCGGCTCAACATGCGGCAATCCGTCTTCCTGCCGATTCTTCAGGTCCGTAGTTGAATCCGTTTCTTTGCTTTTTTCTTTCTTTTTCCATTCAATAAAAGCTGTCACCGGAATCATGACCACCCCGGCCAGCAGCATCCGGATTCCATTGAAAGAAAAAGGGCCCAGGTAATCCATCCCCACGCGCTGTGCCACAAAAGCCGCGCCCCAGATTACCGAACCCAAAAGGAGCAGTAAACTCCCCCGAAGTGCCTTACGGTCCATTTATCTGATTCCCACCTGATTTTTCCATAATATCTTTCGGCATGTATCCATAATTGGAATGTCTGCCGAAGGAACGTGAGAGCGATCGGACAGCCCTCGCATATTTACTCATTTCCCGACATAATTATGTATATCAAAAGTGTACAGCTCTTCACTTGTTTCCGGCGGAGGGTAGCCAAACAATTCACTGACTGTCACCGGCTGAAACCCTGCTTCCAGCAGCCGCGGAATCAGCTCCGTCAGGCACACATAATCCTTATGCCGTGAATGATACAGCAGGATACTGCCATTCTGCGTAGCAGCAAACGCTTTGTCCGCATCAGTATTGCTGACATCCCAGCGGAGGATATGCTCATAGCCATAGGTCCGGATCGCCCGGACCATAACGGTGGATGCACGTCCGCTGCTGTCCGATATATTCCCGAATGGTGGCCGGAACCACCTGACCTCATAATGAAACCCCAGAGTCTTGTCCAGCATTTCCTGGAATTTTCCTAACCGTCCGATGGCGATCCATTCCCCGATTCCTTTGAACTCAGCATGATAGGAACTATGGCTGCCAATCTCGCAGCCCGCCTCGATCACCGCCCGCCAGTTCTCCCGGTCCTCCTCCTTCAGACTCCGCCCGATCGGGAAAAAAGTCATTGTGATGCCGTACTCTTTGCACAGGGCAAGCGTCTTCCATGTCCATTCCGTGTCAAACATGTCGTCCATCGTGATCGCAATCTTTTTGCTGTTTCGGCTGCCATGGTTGATGGTAAACACACTCAGCGGATCCTCTTCCGCCACGTAGTTTTCCTCCGACGGATTCGTCTGCATCACCGTTTCATTTGCTGAGATTTTTTCCTTTTTCAGTGTTATTTTTCCCGGAAGCAACGGTGCCGGATCCGGTTCCCCGGAGGATTGTTCCGGAGTATCAGCCGCCGCCGGAAAAACCCCTGCTGCTGCCAGTACCAGGCAAACCAGCAGCACCGCAACTCTTTTCGGTTTTTTCATCTTAATTATTCTCATAGTTTGCCCGGTCGTATACATACAGCTCGTCGCTCGTCTCCGGCGGGTCAAAGCCGAACAGTTCACTGACGGTCACCATCTCGTACCCCATATTCTGAAGCTCGGGGATCAGTTTCTCCATAAAGTTTGAATCCTTTTTCTTTGCGTGAAACAGCAGAATACTGCCGTTTTGCACGTCCGTCAGCGCTTTCTCAAAATTCTTGGTCTCGCTCACGTCCCAATGGATAATATGCTCATATCCGTAAGTCTTCAGCGCCTTGATCACCCGGGACGTCCCCTTTTTCCCGGGCAGCTTGTCCTCGAGACTGCCGTATGGCGGGCGAGCCCAGCGGGTCTGGTAATGATATCCCAGTGTTTTATCCAGTTCCTCCTGCCAGCGGCCGAGGCGCTTGATCAGTGTCCAGCTGTCCAGAGCCCCGTAATATACATGCTGATATCCGTGACACCCGATTTCGCATCCAGCGTCCAGCACCGACTGCCACAGGTCGCGGTACTGTTCAGTCAGGCAGCCTGTTTTGTACAGTGGAAAGAAGGTCATCTTTACACCGAACTCTTTGCACAGCGCAATATCTTTCTCAATCCATTCTGTCGCGCTTTTGTAGCAGTCATCCACGGTCAGGGCAATTTTCTTGCTGTTCCGGTCCCCATGATGCAGTGCAAATTCCTGTAGAATTTCCTCGTTCCCTTCCCCGCAGGACAGCGCCGGCAGCAGCGCGCACAGGCACAGCAGCAGCGCCAGCATCTTCTTCAACTTCTTCATCCCTGTTCCTCCCCGGCGTTTCCTTCTTTATATGAGATCACGCTGCCGGCCTCCACCGACCGGGTTAGCCAGGTATTGCCGCCAATCACACAGTGATCTCCGATGACGGTATCCCCGCCCAGGATGGTCGCATTGGCATAGATCACTACATGATTCCCGATATCCGGATGCCGCTTGATGTTCTTGACGGGGTTCCCGTCCGCATCCAGTTCGAAGCTCCGAGCACCGAGCGTCACGCCCTGATAAAGTTTCACATGATCCCCGATCGTCGTGGTCTCTCCGACGACAATGCCCGTTCCGTGGTCGATGAAGAAGTACTCCCCGACTGTGGCGCCGGGGTGAATGTCGATCCCGGTCCGCTCATGAGCGTACTCCGTCATAATGCGCGGGATCAGCGGAGCATTCAGCAGGTACAATTCATGCGCAATACGATAGATCATGATTGCCCGGAAACCGGGATAGGAAATCATGACTTCCTCCCGGCTGACCGCCGCCGGGTCACCCTCGTACAGTGCTTCCAAATCCAGCAGCAGCAGACGCTTGACCTCCGGTAACCGCTGTGCAAACCGAGCGCAGATTTCCTCCGCAGCCGTTTCCGGCGCTTCCTCCGCATCCCAGCGGAACCGAAGCGCCGCGACCAGTTGGTCCCGCAGGCGGTAAAGCGCCTGACTCAGTAACGTCTCATCCGCCATATTCGGGTATTCCCGCCTGTATACCATGGGAAACAGCAAGGCCTCCAGTTCATGGATCACCTTCACGACCTCCTGCCGATCCGGCGGCGGGCAGGTATGTTCCCTGCGCAGGGCCCGGTCCGTCGAGACGGCCGAAAGTGCCTCTACCGTTCCCCTGATCTCTGCTTTCACTCCGTGTCTCCCCTTTCGCCTTCTCGCATAACAATATATTATACCCGCATTTTCGAGCTTTCCGCAAGTTTTCTGAAAAAATATGGAACTTCCCCATCCTGCCGTCGTCTGATATAATGAAGCCATGCGATCGATAAAGGAGGAACTGTCCGATGAAGAACGGTCTGATAAAGAAATTTTTTGCAATCATCCTTGCCATCATGCTCATACTCACCTCATCCCTTGCCTTGGCGGATACGGTGATCACCGTCACCGGTTCCGGGGAAACCCAGGTCAGTGCAGACACCGCAATCGTTTCCCTTGGCGTAAATGCGCGGGATAAAGACGTGCTCGCCGCGCAGCAGAAGGTGAACGGGGCCATCGCCGCCATCCGGCAGACGCTTGTAATGCTGGGTGTCCCGGAAGACTGCATCAACACGGATTACATGAACATCTATGCCGTCTATGATTATCAGGATGATCACGAGCAGGTGCAGGCCTATAATGCCGGATCGACCCTTGCAATCAAAATCACGAATATGGAAAACGTTGGAAAGGTCATAGACAGCGCTTTTGCTGCCGGCGCGAACACGCTCAACAGCATCAGCTTCTCCGCCTCAGATACCGAGGCTGCTAAAGCAGAATCCCTGAAAAAAGCCGTGTCAGATGCCAAGGCAAAAGCCGAAGTTCTGGCAGAAGCAGCCGGATTAAAGCTCACCGAAATCGAAACGATCTCCGAGGGCGGCGTTTTCAGTTATGATAACAGCGTCGGAAATTTCACTGCCAGAGGAATCGCAAAAGAAGAAGCGGTCGACACCGGCACCGTTGTGCAGGCTGCGAAGCTGATTGTCTCAGCAAGCATCACCCTCACATTCCGGGCAGAATAAGTCTGTCTCATCTTTCCGGGAAAAAGCACCTTGACCGAATCCCTTCATCATGATATAATACGCTTTGTTCCCGGAAATGGTCTGTTGGCTCAGTTGGTAGGACCAGATGGCAAGCCAATAGCTACCATGGTTTCCATCGAAACCGTGGAACCCAAACAAATCGCCCTTCCGATGCGATGAGCGTCCGTGAATGTGAGCGCGGACATGATAGCTCAGAAATCGGTTGACATATAAGGTGGCATGGCTCAGTCGGTAGAGCACATCGTTCACATCGATGGGGTCGTTGGTTCGAGTCCAACTGTCACCACTCCCTTCCGTAAAAAAGC
>Ga0265298_10010066_pt1 | contig 11212 bp, 12 predicted proteins | sample AusTroGonzalo_MG_3_FD_193486 | JGI IMG/M metagenome (GOLD analysis project Ga0265298, IMG submission 193486) | Bovine rumen microbial communities from tropical cattle in Woodstock, Queensland, Australia - Gonzalo_01 | ecosystem: Host-associated > Mammals > Digestive system > Stomach > Rumen ...
CGCCTACGAGGTGGATGACAATCCCCATGCATACTATATCCAGCAGGCCGGCAACGGACTCTTCGCCAGAGAAGCTATCTTCTGCGAGGTACTGGGCATCACCCTCGACCAGGTTAAAAACGATAAAACCATCATTGAGTGATTATTGGACCACGAATTTAACGAATTACACGAATCATGAACAAGAAAGAACGTCTGGTAGCCGCCATTGAGCACGGCACCGTCATCGACCATATACCAGCCAGCAAGACCTATCAGGTAGCCAGTCTGCTGGGACTCTTCGATCTGGACACACCTGTCACCATCGGCTTCAACTACCCCTCGAAGAAGGTGGGCAGCAAGGGCATCATCAAGGTGAGCGACAAATTCTTCACCGATGGTGAGATCTCACGTCTGTCGGTGGTAGCCCCCAACGTGATTCTCAGCATCATCCGCGACTATGAGGTGGTGGAAAAGAAGACCGTTGTGACCCCCGACGAGATACGTGGCATCGTGAAGTGCAATAATCCCAAGTGTGTGACCAACAACGAGCCGATGCCCACCCACTTCCATGTCAGCAACGGCATCCTGACCTGCCACTACTGCGAGAAGGAGCAGGACATCAACAAGGTGGAGCTGGTGTAGGTGAAAAAATGAGAAGGTGAAAAGGTGAAAAAGTGAAGAGGTAAAAAGGTAAAAGATGAAACAGGAGACACCCGTACTGCTGCTGACAGGCTATCTGGGCAGCGGCAAGACAACCTTATTAAATAGGATATTAAGCAACAAGCGCGGCATCAAGTTTGCCGTCATCGTCAACGACATCGGCGAGGTGAACATCGACGCCGACCTCATCCAGCAGGGCGGTATCGTTAACCAGCAGGATGACAGTCTCGTGGCCCTGCAGAACGGCTGTATCTGCTGCACCCTGAAGATGGACCTCGTGCAACAACTGCAGGATATCATCGCTTTAGAGAAGTTCGACTACATCGTCATCGAAGCCAGCGGCATCTGCGAGCCTGGACCCATCGCCCAGACCATCTGCAGCATCCCCACGATGGCTCCCGAAGTGACAGAGCAAGGCTATCCCCGACTCGACTGTATCGTGACCGTCGTCGATGCCCTCCGTATGAGGGACGAGTTCGGCAGCGGACTCGACCTGACTCGTCAGAACATCGACGAGGAGGACATTGAGAACCTCGTCATCCAACAGATAGAATTCTGTAACATCGTACTGCTGAACAAGGCTGCCGAAGTGAGTCCAGAAGAACTTGGACGCATTCGCGAGATTGTCCGTACCCTGCAGCCAAAGGCTGAAATCATAGATTGCAACTATGGCGATGTGGAGTTGGATAAGATACTGAATACCAACATGTTCGACTTCGACGAGGTTGCCACATCTGCCACCTGGATTCAGGAAGTCGAGAAGTATCATGACGACGAGGATGATGACGAGGATGAAGACGAGCATGAGCATCATCACGACCACGATGAAGACCATCACGAGCATCATGAGCATCATCATGAGCATGAACACGGTCATCATCATCACCACCATCATGACGAAGGTGAGGCTGAGGAGTACGGCATCGGCACCTATGTCTACTACCGTCGCCGCCCCTTCAATCTCGGGCTCTTCGATGAGTTCGTGGCCCGCAAATGGCCCAAGGGCATCATCCGCGCCAAGGGCATCTGCTACTTCCAAGACGAGAAAGATGTCTGCTACGTCTTTGAGCAAGCCGGCAAGCAGGTCAGCATCCGCAATGCAGGCCAGTGGTATGCCACCATGCCCAAGGACGAGCTGGAGCAGTTCATGGAACGTAATCCCGGCCTCCGTCGCGACTGGGACGAGCAGTTCGGCGACCGCATGCAGAAGCTCGTCTTCATCGGCCAGCATCTCGACAAGCACCTTATCGCCAGCCTTCTCGATGCCTGCCTGACAGACTGATTCTCCCCTCTTTCGACTATTTCTCAACGAGCCGGTAGACCATGTGGTTACTGGTTCGTTTGCTTTCAAAGTTGAACTGCACGTCGTTCAGCGCATTGCCCAACTTCTGGAAAGGCGTATCGGGATCGAAGTTCTGGTAGTGTGAGGCCAGTTTGTTGCTGATTTCCTTGAGGCTCCACCAATGGGTGTCCTCACCTGGCTTAGGATTGCGGAAAGTCTCACCAATCATCTCCACCAGGTCGTTCAGCTTCTGATAGGGTTCATTCTCGCTGATGAGCGTCACTATTTCGTCGTTATCCAGCCAGAAACGCTCATGATTATTAAAAAGGTGTAGCGCCTGGGCGAACAGCTGACGGTGATTTAGGTTATCAGAGAAGTCGATGTTCTCGCCGTTGCGGATGCCCACACAGACGAAGCGACGAGAGCCCGTAGGATCCACCAGCGGCTTCAATTGATTCGTGGTGCCGATAAACGAGGTGTAGCGGCGGAACTGCTTGATGGTCTTGCCGTAGGGCGGACGGAATTTCACTTCGGCCGACGACAACAGATACTTCAGCACGATCTGCTGCGAATTCGTGGTCTTGTCGAACTCATCGATATTAATCATCGCAAACATCGTCAGGGCGATGTTCAGGTCGAACTCGTTCTTGAAATTGATCTTGTCGTTATAGTAGTCTCGCAGCTCAGGCGGCAGGAGAATCTTGCAGAAGCGTGTCTTGCCACAACCTTGACGGCCTATCAGCAAGGGAATGAGGGCGTTACCCGTCAGCTGACGGTCACTCTCTCGCCACTGGGCCACCATTCCCACAAGCCACATCCTCAGATACTTCTCCCAATGGGGCTGATCCGTAGGCACCCTTTGTGCGAGGTCCTTGATATAATCGTGTCCGTCCCACTCCGGCAGTTTGTCGAGCCAGCTGTTCACGGGGTCATACTGCTCGATGCGCGTCGAGTCGATAAAGCGGTTCACGTCTCTGTCCCACGACTTCATGCCCAGTTCCGTCGCCCTCAGCGTCATGTCGTTGCGCACCTCTTCAGTCAGCGGCTTGAAACGCTGGTCGTCGCTGAACTTCTCGCGATACTCAGCCACACCCGTCATCAGGTTCTTGCGCATGTCGAAGTTGGCATTCAGGAATATCTCCGTCTTCATCGCCTGGATGGTATCATCGGGCACGCTCTTCAGCGGACGGATCTTGTGTTTCTTCATGTAGTCCTCCTGCAATTGGACGCTGTAAACCGTCTGGAAGATGTTCTCCACGAGCATCTTGTCGCGGCTGAACACAGGATGAAGAGCCGTCAGCCCCTGGGCATGGGCCAGAGGGATGCCCTGATCGAGACACATCGAGGCAATCTGCATCAGCAGCGTCGCCTCGCGCTCCTCGTCGGGCAGATCGAAATAGCGCCCTAAAACTTGATCCATGATGAACGTCCAGTTCAACTGATAGCTGCGGGTCAGCGTACGGCCAGGCATCAGATGGTCGTCTGCATCGCTGACGGCAACAGTCTGTACATCAGCGTGTTGCTCCGTATCGGCATAGAACAGTCTGGCCTCAGGATTGAACCCCATCTCAGCATCGGCACTCAAGTACACCGTGCGGTCGAGACGAGGCTCCAGATATTCTACGTCCCATCCGAACTGGTTCTGATAGGCCTGTCTTGCCGTCTCATAGAGGTTCCGATGGAAGCATCTGACATCATCCTCTTCTTTCGGCAACCCACCGTCGAACAGTTCACCTCGGCAAACAATCTTCACCGACTTGCCCGATGCGCCTAAGAACACCATCACTGTCTCAGGCATCTTCTTCGCCAGATTCCTCACTTCGACGGCCTTCTCGTAGGTTGGCAGCCCGTTCACCTCGATAGTCACGAGGCCGTTATATCTAACCATCTCACGCTGTCCCTTATAGTTTCTCCATTCAGCAGCAAAGCAGACCCTCGGCAGCGCCACGCCCCCGTTCCAGTCTTTCCAGTTGGTGCCGATCTGTCCGTCGTCAAGCCGTTTGGCATTAACCAGGTGATAGACCCCTCTAACTGCCAACACCGATTTCTCTGCCACACCGTTGATAATGCTGGCAGCCATATCTGCGATCTCCACGCCCGTGGCAAACTCCTTGCTGCCCCTGCGTCTCAAATAAGTAACTTTCATATCTCTTCCGTCATTCATATTTGTTCAAAACATCGTGCAAAGTTACGAAAAAAGGTTGTAACAAACGAGGGATTTGGGAGAATTAACGCAATTCGGTCTAAAATAAAGGCAAAACGGAGAAGAATGAGGAAGTACGAAAATGAGGGTAACGCAAAATTGAGAGGATTGGTGAAGGAGTTAGGTTGCCAAATCGTAACCCAAAAATGGTTTTGCGAATAGAGCTAATAAGTCTTGTGTTCGGTTTGAGAATATGCCAACGTCCCGTTCTGGCGGAGCGTCTGCAATGTTCTTGGGCTGATGTTTAGTTTCTAGTTTCGACAGCAAAGGTATATCAAAACAAACAGACGATACTACGCTGAAAATTTGTTCTTGGTTTTTAACACAGATATGGAAATCCTTGTACTACAAACCTACTGTCCGATGAGCTTGCTCAACCTTGGTGTGCGGCAACTCCCATTGCGGCATTGAGGCCATAACGGGGTAGTAGGCTACCCCTATTGTGGCATCAGCCCGCATGGGTGGGATTAGGCTACCACAATTGTGGCACTCCCTGCAAGCAGGGGGTATTAGGCTACCCCCTATAGTGGATTTCTTAGGGTAGATTATATTGATACAATAAAAACGGTGGTTCATACAACGAACTTCTATTTGTTTGGTAGAGTATAATTTTCATCATATCTTTGCACTACAAACTCAAAAGAAACAGAGGATGAAGATAGCAAAAAGAATTCTGATAGCCTTATTTCTGATTGCCGTCATGGTTGTTGGATATGGAGCATGGATACTGCTTGGCAGCAAGACAAGCAATCCGAACAACTACAAAACTATTGGCGATATTCCAACGCCTTTGGGATACGAGCGAATCAACGGGGATAATGCGGCTTATAGTGAATTCTTGCGGTCCTTACAATTAAAAGGAAAAGGGTCCGATGTCATGCTCTATACTGGAGGAAAGTCTCGGTTTCAGTCGTTGAACTATGCTGTTATTGATTTTCCTCTACTATCAAATGCTGAACAATGTGCAGACGTTTGTATCAGGCTGCGCGCAGAATATCTGTTTAATAGCGGGCAGTATAGCAGCATTCGTTTTAGGGATGTGAACGGCAATACTATGAGATACTCAGGTGGCGCATCCAGAAAGGCTTTCAACAATTATCTCAGAAGGGTATATGGTATGGCAAGTACATATTCTCTTAGTAGGGAAATGCGGCAGAGACCATTGGCAGACATGCAACCAGGTGATGTGTTCGTATATGCGGCAGTCGATAGGCCAGGCAATCACCAGTATGGCCATGCTGTAATGGTTGTAGATGTCGCTATCAATAAGAACGGCAAGAAAGCATTCCTGTTGGCAGAAGGTAATACGCCTGCTCGTGACATCCATGTCATGCGCAACTTCGAGAATCCATTCCGTTCACCTTGGTTTTTCCTCGATGATGATGCGGATATGTTGCTACTCTCGGTATTTCCCTATAAGTCAAACGAATTACGTCATTTTTAGACAGATATGAAAAGAAACAAGAAATGGGGCTGTTTTACTGCTATGCTACTATTGACGGTAGTAGCAGCAGTTTTTGGTCTGTATTGGGCGTGGAAGTATTATGGCCTGCCTGAATGGCCTGACCACAGGGAGTACAAAACCATTGAGGAACGGGCCGAGAAGGCACTGGCTTTTGCAAAGCGACATAATATGAATGAGCATTATGCCCTGTTCGTGGACTATGGCATTCCATCTGGAACTCCCCGCCTGTTTGTCTGGGACTTCCATCAGAAAAAGATTGTGGCCAGCACTTATGTGATGCATGGCCCTGGAGGCGGTAGTACTGACGAACGACCTGTTTTTAGTAATAAGCCAGGAAGTGAATGCTCCTCCTTGGGACGATTCCTTGTCACGAAGGAACATGGAAACAGCCTTAAACACAGTTTCCGACTAAAGGGAATGGACTTGGATAATCAGACAGCCTATGCAAGAGGGTTGATGATACATAGTTCTTATTGGGTAGATAAGTGGTGCTGGAAAAAATATATTCCCCTTCATCGTGCCAGCTGTAAAGGATGCGTTACTGTTTCTTCAAGGGGAATGAATTATCTATGGTCACTCGTCAACAATGAGCCAAAACCACTATTGCTTTGGTCCTTTGTCAGTAAACAAAGTTAAAAATAGCAATCATTCTGTTGAAGTTTCAACGAAAATGCTTATATTTGCGCTGTAAAACTCAGTGAAGTTGCTCATGGAATGGCTCAGAATATCTACCAGCACCGAATTGGTGCGAGTCGCCACGGACGAGATTGTCTATGTCCGTGCCGATGGCAACTATTCTGACCTTGTGCTAACGAATGGCAAGAGCCGCAAGATGACATTCCAGCTGCATTTCTTCGACGAGGTGTTCCAACAGTTGCAGAACAATATGTTCGCAAGGGTTGGGAGGAGTCTCATCGTCAACAAGCGCTATATCCATGTTATCAATCTCACAGAACAGATCTTGATATTCTCTGGCCAGCAGATAAAGGGCGACATCAAGCCCATCGGTGTGTCTCGTGATGCTTTGAAGCAGCTGAAGGAATTACTTGAAAACGAGAAAGGGGTAGACAATGGATGATATAAAAATGCAGAAACCAGAAGTGCCCATCATCATTATCGAGCGTGATGAGCAGCCACAATCCAAGGAGATTGTGACAAAGGCCGTTGCCCCTTCCAAGAAGCAGAAGTGGCTGAAGCGGTTCCTTGCCTTTGCAGTCGTTGGCTGTATGATAATAGCAGCCATCGCTGGCTATTATCTCTGGAACTATTACTATAATATAGGCGTATCCGTTTCTATCTCTCCAGAACAGAACATCGAAAAACTTAAGAAGCCTGTAAAGAAAGAGATACCAGAGGTTGTGATGACCAGTGACAGCATTCTTGGTGTAGCAATGGACTTCTATGCTATTCATGGATTGAAGGCCTCCATCGAATTTGAGGAGCCAGATACTGCTGACACATCTGTATTTCTCTATTCCCGTTGTGCTGATCATACTGCAAGCGGTGATTATTTAGGTTCCTTGGTTGCAGAGGGAGTGGAAAAACAAAGCGACCGTTCCCGCCTCGGCTACATGGCAATGGCCGACGGCAATATGGTAATAGGTATCAGCCGTAGCGAAAAAGTGAAAGACTATGTTCTGGAACGCGGTGGCTCATTCTTCCGCCAGTTCATCCTTGTTAGTAATGGTACGATTCCAAGCCGTTTCTTCCTGCATGGGAAGGTGGAACGCCGTGCCATTGGTCGCATTGACGACCAACTCTACTACATCGCTACTCGCCACAAGGAAACCCTCTGGGACTTTGCCGATGCCCTCCGCGAATATGGTTTTATCGATGCTATCTACATAACTGGTGGAGCTGATTATGTGTTCTATCGCACAAAGGATGGCATCAGACATGACATAGGCGATACTGCTGATTACCCACATACAAAATGGAAGGATGTTATTCCGTGGTTAGTGTTTAAAAATGTGTAAATACTAATAGTATAAGATTATGAGTGATTGTATTTTTGGAATTATATTATATGGAGATTCAATAACGGAATGAAACTAAAACAGATAGACGAATACGAATATCAGCAAATGCTAGATTCAAAGCTTTGCTCCAAGCAAGATATGTTTAAGCTTGCTTCTTATCCTTATGTTTCGCTATTATCAAAATACAAAAACCTAATGAGCTACGAACAGCGTAAGATAAGAGAAATAGAGGATGATAGTGTATTTGCCTTCTTTCATATAATAAGCCTTTTGTTTGGTATCGGTTCAAAAAGTGAGATTGACACAATAAACAGAAGCATGAATGTAGAGCCATTGCGCTCTGCTGTAATTGCGGCAAGACAAGAAATAGACCCAGCAGAAAGAGCACCTAAATATTTAGAGTTGGCATGCAAGATATTGTTGTCCCTTGACGAACGGGGTTATAGTATGATGAATGTTATAAATATTAGAGTTCGGGGTAAGATTCCTGGAATGCCTTTTTCAAACCGTCAGAAAATCGCTGATGAATGGTTCTGTTCTTTCGTAAATCTCAAACTTGAAGGAATGAAAAAGGTATATAGAGAATTGGGAGCAGAAATGGCTTATACCTTTGTTGTTTCCACCACATTGCATTCCCTATATCATTTCGCACCGGAAAGATACCGTATAGAGTATTGTCAATCAGAAGACGAAGCTTTACATAAAGTTCTAAGGATATTTACAGAATTAAAAGACAAAAGATCATGAGACTATTTGCAAAAAGAGTAAGAGACCCAGAAGTATGCTTCTGCCAAAATGTAGTGGAAGTCATTAATGGTTTGTCCCAAGCAACGACTAACGTTGCATGGTTGGCTATTGCCAAGAGAGTGTTAACAGAAAGAGGGCTGATAGATATTATCGCCAAACATGCAGACAACTTAGGAGGGTATATTGTTGAAGAATGCTATCCTTCCGATAGGAATGTCTTGTTGAATCAAGCAGAAGCTTTGTTTGAGATTAGCAACTGTGAAATTGACTGGAGAAGCAACCCCAGCATTTCTCTTGCACTAGGCAGAGTGATTAAGAAGATGGGACTTTATGAATCAGAGAAAAAAAGACTGATAATAAAGTACATGCTCGGCGGTGAAAACTCAGAAGTTAACAACATTCTAGCAAACGAGATGCTAGACTTGTTCTGATTGAACATTATAACGAATACCGATATGTGGCTATTGTGGCGGTGTCACACCTCTATCCATTCCGAACAGAGAAGTTAAGCCCGTTTCACGCTGATGGTACTACAAGAAGATGTGGGAGAGTAAGTTGTTGCACGAAGTATCCGTAGATAAAGGGTCTAATAAGCCAAATGCCTGACAACGGCCCCGGGATTATCACGTTTGGCGTAATACAGTTTAAATAAAATGATTAATAAAAAGCTATTTTTTAAAGTAATTTAGACTGGGCTTCAAAAGAAGCCACAGTCTGTAGGTAGATGGGCTGATAACCCAATCGCTGTTGGTCTCATTTCTATTTCGCTTACATTGCTAGGCTTATTCTAGCCTTTGTTTGCAGTACCAAGCGTTGCATTAGATATTTATTTAATGTGTAGATATGTGAGGCAAAAGAATGAAAAGCCAACAAGTCTGATAAGATGAAGCATCTTTCCCGGCACTTCGGTGTCGGGTTCTTTGAAGAATTATGAGGACGCATATCCTAATCCACAACAGAATAATAAACAGAAACGTTATAAAATATAATGGCAAAAAAAAGAGAAATAAGAAATAGCACGGCTGAATTCCTTATCTTTCAGATAGAAGGGAAGGAACAGGGCGTAGAGGTGTACTATAAGGACAAGACGGTGTGGTGTACCCAGAAGGCAATGGGTATGTTGTTCGACTGTACATCTGACAATATAAGCATCACAGCGTGCCTGTCCCCGCGTGATGCAATGTTTTTGAAACCATGTGTTGTATATCAGTGTTAAAGAGAATCATTTATAATATCTATTTGTATATTATTGGAAACGAGAAAAATATGGAAAAGACAAAAGATAACCAATTCTATGGAAGATTGAAATCATGTAAGTGGACAGAATGGACTTCTAACGACGATGATGGTTTTGATATAAATACTGGTATTATTAGGTATAATGAATGTGGTTGTATTATATACGAGGAGGAGAACGGGGAAGCTCAAGGTGACAAATATGAGTATAATTCCAAAGGATTATTGATTAATCATATAACACGATATGAACACACAAAATATGTATATCGAGGTGATGGTAAACTTTTAGAAGTCCTTCGTTATGGAAGTGACGATAATTTGAAATTACGCAAAATATATGGGGAATATGGAATTGAAAGAGAAATAGAGTATACAAAAGATGGGGTTGACAATGAAACAACATATAGCTATAATAAAGGGAGGTTGGTCAAAGAAAAAAACGATCAATATTTTATCAATTATGAATATGACGAGTATTACAGACTAATACGAGAGACATGTTATGAGAATTGGGACGGTTATAAAACGCGCTACACAAAGCACTATAGATATGATTATAGAGATCTTATGGTAGAATCTATAAAGAAAGATGGCTATACATGTGAGCGAATAATATATATATATGATGGTTTTGGAAGAATCGTTGAAGAATATGGATTTAGAATACCATATCTTCAAGATCAAGAAATAGGAGAATATCATATAATAAAAGAATTCGATAAATACCGAAATTGCGTAAGTGAGATCCATAATAGTTTCGATGATAAAAGACAATATCGTAAATTGCTTCAAGAATTTGAATACTACGATCAAACTGTAAGTCCAGATGATTTACCCAAAAAGATCAACGTATGTGAAACCTCTGAAGAAGGATTACTTAGAAAATTAGCAAGCAAGAATTGCAGTTGGTTTCATGTATGTGAAGAATCAATAGACGAGCCTGTTAAAGAGGTCTCTGATTTAGATCATGATTTACTTAAAATAATAACAGATGGCTACCCCACAATACCATTCGAATCACTAACAGAAGCAGACATTGAACAAAGAACTTTTTTTGCAGATTTCAGCCCTACAATAAAAGATGGTGTATATAAGTTAGTACATGTAATTTGCAAATATACCACTCGAAACCGTTTGGGGGAACTTGTTAATTGTTCATGTGTTCCGTTGATTGATGATGAGAATTTTCATCTAGTTCCACTTTCATTATTTATAGCTAGAAAACATCCTTTTGTGATGAATAATAATAGCAACACAAAAGACCATTATTCTATATTTTCTCCTAATTATCCTATCCCATTTGTTGAAGGGGAGGAAAGCAATGATACCATTAAAAGAGTCATTAGAACGCTATCATCTGTTCGAACAATTCAAATCCATCATTCTCCCCAAATGGGACATTGGGATACTCCATATAATATAAGAAAACATGACTTCATTCTTAGATGGGCTGAGGCTATAGATAACAAGAATGATAATTTTGGGGAATTGGGATCTGATGTGTCAGCTTTGGAATATCGAATAGGTGAAGCTATAAAGGAATGCAATTAATAGCATATAAAGGGGTACTCCTAATCCATTTTTTGCAAATAAAAGAACAAGAAACGAAAACGTTATATATTTATGGCAAAACGTAGAGAAATAAGAAATAGCAC
>Ga0265298_10010067_pt1 | contig 11211 bp, 11 predicted proteins | sample AusTroGonzalo_MG_3_FD_193486 | JGI IMG/M metagenome (GOLD analysis project Ga0265298, IMG submission 193486) | Bovine rumen microbial communities from tropical cattle in Woodstock, Queensland, Australia - Gonzalo_01 | ecosystem: Host-associated > Mammals > Digestive system > Stomach > Rumen ...
ATTAATAATAAGTTTACTATTCACGAGAAATTACACGTAAAACGTGATGCAAAGATATTGGTGATAATTAGGGCCACCAAAATTTTCAAATTTAATTTCTTGATTTAACAAATTCAAGACCCTAACGGCCCTAAATGTTGCATTTTAGGGCGAAAATTTGCATATTTTGGTGAAAAAAGTGTGATGAAATGATATCGGAGTTTGATTGAACGGCAGAGGGTTTTTACCGATGCCGGAAGAAATAAGGTCTGGCTTTTATAAAATCAAAGTCAAGCCTTATTTTGTGGCCTTAAAATCAGGTTTAAGCCTTATTTTTATCGGTGTAAACCTATCTGTCTTTGCTTCGGCTTCATCATATTGACTGCGTTCATGAGGCATCGGCCAAAGAATCTGCGGTTATCCTCATCATCTTTCTTCTTCGGCAGTTCAGGATTGCCACCGCCACCGCCACAGCCCTGTGAGACTGTCGTGGCTCCATCGAGGTAACCGAAGATTAAACATACAGCTGCTGAAGCTGCGCTTGTTGCTGCTTCTGAAACCGTCATTTCAAGTTCCTTGGCCACCTCGCCGACTAAGGCCGTTGCCTCTTTGATAAGGTCGTAGCCTTTTTCGGCAAGATCCTTGATGATGTTCTCAGCGGCCAGTTCGATTGCTTCAACTCTGGTCAGGATTGGGATATCTCGGAAAGAGCAAGCATAACCGAGAAGCCCCTTTATGTCATCCAGCCTGTTTTCCGGATTCTTTCTCAGGATATCAAGGATGGCCTTTTTCTGTTCCTCATTCATATTACTCTTATCAAGAGAAGGATCAATGAGGACATTCTTTGCCTTGGTTACACCTGGCCAGGCAAATTCAAGCATCTTCTCAGTCTCAGACACGCGCTTTGCCGTTGCCTGAGCTTCGTTTCTCTCCTGAACCACCTTCTCGTAAGAGACCTTGTTTATGCCAGATCTGTCAAGTTCATTAAGTCTGACAGTTCTGGATGCAGAATCAGCAATACTTTTCTTTGCGTTCTTATACAGTTCCTTGTTAGCTCTCGCTATAGCCTCCCTTTGTTCTTTGTCAACGACGGCAAAAAGAATGGTCTGAACATCTGTTCGGATTTCCTTAAAGTCAGAAAGCAGTCCTCCTTTCGTCCATGAGTTCTTTTCTGCCGCCTTTGCTAAATCGTCTGCAATCTCTTCGAGTTCCTTAACCGTTAGTGGCGGGTTGGGGTACTCGATTCTGGGATGGTTCCGTAAAGGAGAGGTTAGTTTTGCCCTCACCTCCTTCGGAACGGTAAAAGTCAGATCGGCCAATGCCTTCACATATGAATCGACACTTTCATAGGTGATGTTCTTTGCCGACTTCATAATGTCGATATCCTGTTTGGTAGCGGCTTTCTCTTTCTCCTGTTTTTGAATGACATCGTTATTGCTGGAGATGGTAACCCGCTGCTTATCGATTATCCGCTGCTGCTCTACCGTTGCATCGATGGCGGCATCCCTCTTTTCGACAGCCTCATTCTTAGCCCGGACGGCATCACTCATTTCTCTGACGGCGGCATCCTTATCCCTGCGGGCCTGTGCCGTGTCATCGATGGCCTTCCTCAGCTCAGAGTCCTGTTCTCTGATGCGTCTGTCCTGTCCCTCTATAGTATTATTATTAGTAGCAATAACAGAACGCTGCCGTTCTATTTCCTTCACAGCAGAATCTTTCTGCTCGATGGCGGCATCCTTCTCACGGACGGCGGCATCCTTGACCTTGATAGCATCTGCAGCCTCCCGTTCTGCCAGTTCCCTGGCTCTCTTGGCTTTCGACTCTCGGTAGGCTTCCTCCTTGGTGCGATGCCTGCGCTTTCTCTGCTCTTCTTCAGGGAGGTCAGCAATGACATCACCACGCTCCAGCCCCCATTTCTTACCGACGGCCTCATAGTACTTAGTATGAAGTTCCGACAGTTTCTCGGCACGCTCACCCAGCGTCCTGCCGAAGTAGGAAGCATAGCTGATGGTTCTGACGGTACCCCGGACGTTAGGACGGTAATCTTTCTTTTTCTCATCAGATAGCTCAGCGTATTTCTTATCGGAGATCTTGATGACCTCTCCGATATGCTTTCCCTTCTGGTAGGTGACGGGATTACCATCGGCATCTACCTTATGGTAGCCGCTGATGTTTCCGCGCTGCTGCTTGATGGCAGTCGGTACAACCTTACAATGGATATGCGGGGCTGTCTCGTCGAGGTGAACATCGAAGCCCAGGATATTCTCTTCGCCGTACATTTCGCAGGCGAAATTATAGGTGTCCATAGCCCAATCCTCGATGGCCTTGGATCTGGTCACGCCCCAGTTCCGCCACTGCTCAGGATTGCGGGTATAGTCCACTTTCTGGTCACCGAAGGCGATGCGCTGCATGTGTGCGGTGCTGCCGGAAAAGATCAGACCGGCATAGGTATTCTGTCGGTTGGTTGCTCCGTCCTTGTATGTCTTGAAGTCAACATTTTTCAAGGCATCAAGAAAACGGAAGTACATGGATTTCTTCTGACTGCCAAGGGGAACGATCTTCCCTTTGACAATCTCGAAGTTCAATCCATGACGCGACCAATCATAGTTATTGAGGGCTTTTTCGTTCAGCCTTCGATATGATGTCTCGGTGTGGCCACGCCTTTCATTCTCGTTGGCCTCACCCTTCGAAAGTCCTTTGCCGTGTCTGGCATCTGCTACACCTTTTGCCATTTCAATGTCATTTTAATGTTTCTACTACTGTCCGGGTCCAGGATCTCCTGGTCGGAGTTCTCAGAGGTCGAGACCTTTGAGCGGATGGTGCAGGAAGAGGGTCACTTCCTGCCGAGTTCCCAGGGCAGAGCCTTGGGAGGGGAATCCAATGGGGAAATCCCCGTGGCCTAATTGGCTATTTTAAGGAGTTTGCGGCAGCAAATTTCGACAAAATGCCTTATTAGGCTCTGACATATACTCGATATGTCCTTCTGCGGGCAAAGTTACGGATTCTTTTCGACATTTGCAAATTTCTGACTGGATATCTTGCGTTTTGTGGTTATTTTTAACAATAGCAAGGGTTCGGGGCGGCGATTGAGCCTCCGAAGCGTCCAGCACCAGAACATCATGCGGATGCCGAATAAGACCATTGATCACCCCCTTATACACCTAAATAACGGCTCATAATTTTGAGCCATTACCGCAGTCCGCTACCCTATCTCACCAATTTAACGTATCATTATTTTTGAGCCATTAACAATTTTTATGGCTCATAATTTTGATACATGAAAATTTTGGTGTATCTTTGCACCAATTTTAATGGCTCACTATTTTGATACGTTATTGTTTAATTGATAAAATCATCTGGAGGACAGCGATATGGCACATGAGAATTTGAAGTCGTTTTTGGTCGAGCAGCCCGGTAAGAAGTTCGTTCTCGATCTGACGCATAAGGTTTATATATGGTCTGTAAAGATTCCTGACATGTATATAAACTATAGAATCTTTGAGGAAGTGACCATCAGGGAGTACGCAGATCGTAAGAACAAGTTCGACGAAGAAAACCCGTATCACTACCGTTTCGACTGTGTGTTTTTCGTTGAGCCAGGTTACAAGTCGCTCAACCAGCGACAGGTCTATACCATCGGTGTCGAGCTGAAGAACACCAAGGCCGACCTGCTGGCGGACGATAAGATGGACCATTATCTGGGATATACGAACTACTTCTTTATCGGAGTGCCGTCCGACCTCGTTCCTGAGGCCATCGCCCGCGCCAACGAAAACGAGGATAGACTTATCGGAGTTTTCAGTGTTGACGACGGCAATATTCATCTGATTCCAAAGAAGCAGCAGCCGACGGTGGAGCATGAGCGCGACCTGTTACAACAGATCATGTATAGCCGGATGTTCAAGGAAGATTTCAAGGATGGTGGCATGGCCATCAGGATAGATGACATCGAGGTCAGCCAGGCACCCTTGAAAGATGACATAGAAAGTGAAATTACGCCCGCAGAAACACTCACGAAGGAATCTGAAGAGAGTGAGGATCCCGAATACGAGCGACTTTTGCGCATAAAACACGAATATCAAGGCCCAGGAGCCGATTTTTATCCAGAGGTGGACTATGATCCCATCGAACCGGTAAAAAACGTCTCAGAGGGCATTTCTGGCGGTCACACAGAGCGCACAGCGGAAGATATCGAAGCCGAGAAAGCTGCCGCCCGCGAAAAGGAGCAGATGCGACGTGAGAAGCACGATGCCAAGGTGGCAGTTCTGCAGGAAGAGGTCAATGCCATGAACGAGGAAGTTCCGGCGGTTGTTGCCTCTATTCTCGAAGGAATGTCCCTGGGCGATCAGCGTATCTATCACGCCATTCGCCGGAACAACGGCATCCAAGCCCAGAACATTGCAGAGATTCTTCCGTATCAGGAAGGTGTCGAGCGCCCAAGTCTGGCCACCGTCAAGCGAAGCATTTCGGCATTGACGAAGGCTGGTCTGATTGAGCGTGAGGGCAGCAAGAAGACTGGCCAGTATATCACCAAGGAGGTGGACTGTACGCCAGACAGCTGCCAGGTGTGTGCGAAATCGCCCCTCTGTACCCAGTTCCAGCAGATAGAAGGGTAACAAAATTTTTATTTTATATACAAATTTTAACGCGCAGGAAAAGCGCTGGATAAACGTCAACCCCCCACCCCTCTCGGGGGAGTTTGCCAGCGGCGGGAACTTTCCGGCGGTGTCGGGTTTGTTCCTGCCGACCCCTTGCCCGCGCGCCCTTCTATATATGCCGTATACACCCAACAGAGGCAGATAGTATATTAAGAAAAGGCTTTTTCTATTAATATGCTATGGATTTTTGTGCAAAGTCGATAAACACAGGGGTTTCCAAATTTTAGTCCCTACTAAAATAGAATTTAGTCCCTACTAAAATAGAATCTCGAAACCCCGGTTAGTCCCTACTAAAATAGAGTCAATCCCTACAATAAATAAAAAAAAGTAGGGATTTATTTGGAGGTTTCAAAAAGATTTATTAACTTTGCACCCGAAAAGGTTTAGTCCCTACTACTTTAGAATCTCAAAATTTGCAATTATGGACGCAAGAACAGATGAAAAATGGGCGGAAATACTTCAGTACGCCAGGGAACATGCCACCGGTGAGGGCATGCACAAGGGATATCGATGGCTTCAGGATGCTTTCGAGGATTACTTCGAAGACCACGAAGAGCGTGTCGAGAAGGGAACCATGCCATCTTTCGGCGGTGTTTCCTTCTCAGATCACAACCGGACAGTGTTCGCGGCTCAGATTGCCAGGTCTCTCAGATACAACGAGAATGGCTATGAAGGGCCACGGCTCAATGATGACCAGTTTGAGAAGTTGACGGACACCCTGCAGTATATCAAGGAGCATCCAAGGAGCGAACAAATTAAACGGTAAGGCTATGGCAAAGAAAAAGAAAGAATTCGAGCCGTTTGGCGGCGGCGTGAAGTACAAAGACTTGAAGGTAGGTATGCGTGTGGAAACACGTGAAGGGTCTGCAACGGTAATAAAGGTTGGCAAAGCTGATAATCCCGTTATTGCCCTTTACGACACGCTTATCCTTAAATATGACAAGCCTTACGGTATTTGGCCAGATGGTCGGGCAATGGACGAACTTGAGTTTGTCATTTCTGATCCAGAGACAGAGATAATGGATATGTGTTTAACCTCGACATTTATGGAGCTATGAAGAAGGGTACCAAGAAAGTAACATTCCCCGTGATTGCCTCACCAAACAAAGATTTGGTGGTGGCATATGAGTTTCTGAAATGGGCGAGACAGACAAATATGTCCGTTCATGAGATGCGTATCATCATTCGACTGATCGAAAGATGTAATGAGGAAATTACAGGTTACATCTGGAAGGATTATGTAGGCTCGAACAAACCTAAGTTTGAGCATAATCTGTTTGATGTGACTGTAACGATGTTCGCCCAAGATGTTTTCTTTAACAGCAATCTTAATCATAAGGACATTATTCAGGTTCTTGACAATCTATCCAACCGTTCCATCAGCCACGACAGTCCTGAGGAATGGTGGAAGGTGTCCTTCTGTTCCAACCCCATCTATAAGAAGAACACTGGCATTATTAAGTTCGCCGTCGGTAATAAGCTGTGGGATATGTTCACGGCGTTTGCGAGGGGCGTACATGAGTTTGAGTTGAACAAATGCCTGGCATTGCCTACGCCAACAGCCATGATGTTCTATTTGATGGTAAGCAAGCAATCTACGCCACTTACGTATTCTATTGAGCTTCTTAAGAGCATGCTCGGTATATCACCAGACGCATATAAGGATGCGGACGGGAATGATCGCATAGACAACTTTGAGAAGGCCGTCCTGAAACCAGTTCAGGAAGCTCTTGATAACAGTTGCCCTTACACCTTCGATTGGGAGAAAGTGCGTGTCAATCCCCGGAATCCACGCAGTAAGGTGACAGGATTCAGGATAATACCTGTTCCTCAGCCGAAGTATCGTGATGCACAGCTGGCGAAGTTAGAGGCCCTGTCTAAGATGCACATGAAGTACTGGCAGCCAGCCGTCATGAAATGTCTAATGGAAGACTTTGGTATTCCGGAAAAGTCCCTGAAGATGCCAAAGAACAGGGAACATATAGCCGATGCCATTAAGTACATTCCAAACTTTCTTGATTGGCTCCAAAAAGATCTCCTTCCCCGTGCCGACGAGTCCAGAGGTATCGGCTGGATTATCGAGGCCATCAAGAAAGAGACTGAAGAATGTCGTGAGCAGCAGGAGAAGGCCAAGAGTGATAACCTTGAAGAGATGAAGGCAGAGAATACTATCCAGATACTGGAGCAGCAGACGACCCCGAAACAGCCGAAAGCGAAGAAATCCGAAGAGCAGCAGCCGCAGGAACAGCTGACGGAGGAACAGCTGAGGATCCAGAAAATTGTGGATGGGATAAAAGAGAGAGCCAGTCAATCAAAGCGAAATTCCGACCGGGAAACGCATTTGATTGGTGATTTATTCGATTAAAAACAAAGTTTTTCTTTATTCGTTTGGTTGTTTCGGGGAAAACCCGTATCTTTGCAGCAATTAATAAATTAATAATTTTACAAATTAATAATTATGGCAAAAATCATCGTAGTATCATCCAGTAAGGGAGGTGTGGGCAAAAGCACCATCAGTATATTGATGGCCAATTACCTCACGTCCCTGCAGAAGCCCGTGGCCGTCCTCGACGCAGACGAGGGCCAGACCATTGCCAAGTTACGGGAACTGGAACTTAAAAGCAATCCTGATGCAGCACTGCCCTGGCAGGTGTGGGATGCTTCCGAGAACGCACAGGCCTTCATGGAGAAGGCTAAGTCGATTGACGGTTTTATCATCGTTGACTGTCCTGGCACCCTTAACGGCAATCTCCTACCCTTCTTTCAGGCGGCTGATGTTATCATCGTGCCGTATCGATACGACGATGTTGTCATTATCCGGACGATGGACTTCATGAGAATTCTGAACTCTTCAGGAATCAAGGCAAAACAGTTGTACCTACCTAACTGTATAGACGTGCGCGTGAAGAACCCCAACGAGGAAGCCATCAAGGATATGTTCAAGAGGAACGGCGGGCATGTACTGCCGCGTATCAAGCAGGGAGTGGCCGTGCAGCGTGTTTCTACACTGCGCCCCATCGACCAGTACCAGACGCTGGCCATCCTGCACACCGTAAACGAAGTACTTGGAGAATTAATAAATTAATAATTTTGTAAATTAATAATTATGGCAGATAATAAGACAGCAATCGGTATCGATGCCTTCAGCGACATCAACGAACAGAAGGATCCTGTGCAGAAGGGTCTTGAAGCCCTGGGTGTAATCCCCAAGGAGAAACCGCAGGCGAAAGGTGCTGCCGCCGGCTGTAAACCAGGCAGCTCACGCAAGTCATACGTGCTACCTCTTGACATGATCGACAAGATCGGAGCCATTGCCGCCCACACCAGGCGCAAGGAGGTGGCCGTAGTTCTCGATCTTTTGGAGCGTGGCATTGCCAGCTGCGAACAGCAGTACGGCAAGGATATCACCGCTCTGACGAAGTTTGATGTGAATAATTAGTAAATTAATAATTTTGCAAATTAATAATTTTTCGCCGTCAGACACATGAACAAACTGCGAACAATTTTATGGCGATGGTGGTATAAGATTCGTCCTGTCCCATCAAGATACTCCAGAGCCGATGCACTGGCCATTGCCAAAAAGCATAACCTCGAATATGAGGTCATCAAGGCGATGGATCACGGGTGTAACCCGGACGAAGCCCTGCAGGAGTGGGACATCTATCCATACGACAAAAGTGGCCAATAAATGTATTGATAACATATGCCATAGGATATGAAGATAGGATATGCCAGGACATCGACGAGAGAGCAGCACCTCGACGCACAGCGGACTGCGCTCGCCGATGCTGGATGCGAACGAATATTCGAGGAACAGGTGAGCGGTGTAGGTGCCGCCCGCGAACAGTTGCAACAGTGCCTTCAGTTCTGCAGGGAAGGTGACTGTCTGGTCGTGTATAAGCTCGACCGTCTCGGAAGGTCTATGCGTGATTTGCTGGACATCATCGAGCAACTCAGGCAAAGAAATATTAGCCTGGTATCACTGAAGGATAATATCGACACAGGTAGTACCGCCGGAAAGCTGGTATTGCACATCTTCAGTGCCTTGGCTGAGTTTGAGCGCGATCTGATCCTGGACAGGACGAGTGAGGGTAGGGCAGAGGCACGGAAACGTGGCGTTAAGTTTGGCAGGCCGAAGCAGGCAAAGAGTGACAAAGCTGCCGCCTGCGCCAGTCTTTACCGTTCCGGAATGACGGTTACACAGATCATGCAGCAGCTCTCCATCAAGAGCAAGTCAACTGTTTACAGATTCTTGCGACAGGATGGGGTAGAACCAAATAGGGGAGGAAAGAAATGACGGACGAGCAGAAGCAGAAGCTCATGGCCACCAAGCTTCAGGACGGCACGACCGCCTACGACTACGTGATGTCGTGGCCAGAGGCTGATCAGCCCTGGGCATTGGCTGGAGTCCTGTCCTGCATCGGTAAAGGCTACAGTCTGAACCGTCTGACCATCAACTGGGAGGCACGGGAACTGCGATATAAAAAAGTGAGATAAGAATATGGAGAAAAAAGGAGAAAACAGCTGTATGGAGTTGGCAAAGCTGCTTTCCGACGTGACGAATGACTGGATCGAAGCAGACCGCGAAAGAATTGCTCTTATGGAGGAAAACAGATTACTGCGTCAACAGTTACGCCGCAATGGCATTACACCATGTACAGAACAGGAAGGAGCAAAAATCATCACCATGCGAACATTATAATATTCTTTAGAATCTGTGTGAATGGATAACGTTGGCGAAAGGCGGCATCGGCGAGGATCTTGCTGGTGCCGTCCGTATGAAAAACTCACAATAAAATCGAACTGTCTGCAGGCGGCACTTTCGCCGACGGTAAAGAGTTCGATTTCTGATGTTTCCAGATTTCTGATTAAATCGAACTTTACCGATGCCTAAGTGGGAAAGTATAGATGGTAAAAAGAATCATCCCATATCTCACGACATAGGATGATTTCAATTCACTTTAGTATTTTAAACTTTTAAACACATGAAAAACATTTTCACCGCAAAGGTACGGGATAAAATTCTTATCCCAAAAATTTTCAAAATAAAAGTCTTGATTTAACAAATTCAAGACCCTAACGCCTTTTTTTGGGGTAAAAACGAAGCGGCAGGTACCTGTGTAGCACCTGCCGCTGGGTTTAGCCAAAAGACATTCTATGTTCTCAAATTACATCTCGAGATCAATACCAGTAGCGTCAGTCCAGTCCTGTGCAGTCACACTGAAGGTGATCGGAGTCAGAGCAGCTGTACCGTTGAACTCGATGGTGTAGGTGTACTTCTTACCACGCTCCCAGGTTGTTCCCAGAGGAATATAGATAGGATCCGTATTGTTGAGAATAACCACACCATCCTTTGACAACGTAGCACGGATCTTCAGATATGAACCAGAGGCAGGAGCTGCGTTCAATGCACCAGCTTTCAGTTCACTGTCATCAGTTGGAACCCATGCAGTCAGAGCCTGCGGCAGCATGAACCATGCGTTCTTCTTGGAAGCACTTTCGCTGATGGTCAGGTCGAAGGCTGTACCAGCTGTAGCGTTGGCAATACCATCATTGGTAAGGTTGACGCCCCAAGTAGCAGCCTCCAGATCGGAAGCATCCAATTGGAAATTATCAGAAGCAGAAGGTACAATAGTTGCACTACCGCCATTAAACACACCTGTAGAGGTGTAAGTCAAGGTACCGGTCTTACCGACGCGACCAATAGTGATTTCTGCAATTTCCACTTTAGTAACGGCACCGCTGGTAGGAAGCTGACCCTTGAACACAACCTGAGAAAGAGCATGCTTGAACATCAGAGGTACATCTCCATTGTGCTGATCTTTGTCAGTAGGACCTGCCACTTCGGTATCATCTGAATCATCAGCGGGTGTTCCATTATCGTCTACAGAAGTACTATTAGCAAACATAATGTCAGCCTGATCCTCAACATTGAGAGGAAGCGTTACGTTTGTCGTAAGTGTAGAAGTACTGTAAGCGAGAGGTGATTCAACGTAACCAGACGTGGCAACCGATGTAGAGGTGACACCTGCAGGGTTTCCATACACACCGGCGGTTTTTGTTGCCGGAGCAATAGCAACGAAGTTGAGCTTGTTCACCGGCCAGAACTGAACAGGTAAGTACGACCAACTGCCTGCAGAGTACGAAACACCACGGCCTTCAGAAGTTGATGCACCCATATAGAGTCCATCCGTCACGGCATCAACACCCCAAACATTGAAATGCTCAACGGTTGTGAGTACGTTGGCAGCAGTAGTGGCATAACCACGGGTAACTTGAGCCGGACCTTCAATGCTCGGAGCGAAGCCGATACCATATTTCTCGGCCATGTCCTGCTTGGCAGTCAGGTCTTCATCGTTGTTACTGCAGGCTGTGAAGCCCATTGAGAACAGAGCTGCCATAGCAGCCATTACAAAAAACTTTGTCTTCATGTTTTAAAAAAATTAAATTAATAATAAGTTTACTATTCACGAGAAATTACACGTAAAACGTGATGCAAAGATATTGGTGATAATTAGGGCCACCAAAATTTTCAAATTTAATTTCTTGATTTAACAAATTCAAGACCCTAACG
>Ga0265298_10010068_pt1 | contig 11210 bp, 9 predicted proteins | sample AusTroGonzalo_MG_3_FD_193486 | JGI IMG/M metagenome (GOLD analysis project Ga0265298, IMG submission 193486) | Bovine rumen microbial communities from tropical cattle in Woodstock, Queensland, Australia - Gonzalo_01 | ecosystem: Host-associated > Mammals > Digestive system > Stomach > Rumen ...
CCCATGGGCAAAGTTTCAGGCAGAGTTCAATGGTACTGCTGTCAAAGGCATAGACCATCTCATCCAGCCCAAGGCGGAAGTAATCATCCTTATACAGTTTCTGTGCCCAGGCTATCAGGACCAATGCGAAGTCACGGTATATCTGCCAGTCCTTTGTCTCGTTCATATAGGCAAGTGTGGACTTGGGGATAAACTTCAGGCCAGAGTGATACAGCTTGGCGGAGAACACCGCCAGAGTCGCCTCGATGTCACGAAGGCTAGCACGGTCGGTGAACTGGGCGTAACTCATCACACGGAACTGGTCACGGCAGGTGAACTTCAAAGCATGGAAGTCTCCACTGTATTTGTCAACACATTTCTTGAACTCATACTCTGGAACCAAATCCATCAGCTGAGAGAAGACGGTCTTTCCGATAGGCATAACGAGTCTAAATTGGATAAGTACTATATCCAACAGAACGAAATTTTTATCGAAAAATTTACAAACCATCATAACAAATTGAATATTAACTAATTAGAAGTCCTTAGAAATTTTTCTTTGGACAGCAGTGTTCTGCTGTGTATAGCCGTTTTTCTTGGAAAATTATGGTTTATTAAAGTTTTCTCATTATCTTTGTGCCAAAATTCCGAATATGGGTAATATAAAGATAATAAAAGGTGTATTTGACACTAAATTAGAGCTTGAACACGCAAGCGTCGTGGCTGGTTTCCCGAAGCCCCAACCCGACTACGAGATGGAGCAACTTAATACGACTAAAATGATGAATATGGATAATCAACAAGAGATATTTCCGATAGTAGATGAAGGCGGAAAGGTAATAGGCTCTGCTACCAGGGGCGAATGTCATAGCGGTTCCAAGCTGCTTCATCCCGTTGTGCATCTTCATGTGTTCAATTCCAAAGGAGAGGTCTATCTACAGAGACGGCCTGACTGGAAAGACATACAGCCAGGGAAGTGGGACACAGCAGTAGGAGGACATATAGATTATGATGAAACTCCAGAAGAGGCTCTGTGTCGTGAAGTGCGTGAGGAATTAGGCATCACCGACTTCAAGCCAGAGTTTGTTGACAAGTACGTGTTTGAGAGCAAGCGGGAGCGTGAGTTGGTATATGTGCATTGTACCACCTACGACGGTGAGATAAGTCCATCGACTGAGGAACTGGATGGTGGCCGTTTCTGGGCGATGCAGGAGATTCGTGAGGCTATGGGGCAAGGTGTTCTAACCCCGAACTTCGAGAGTGAGTTTAAAAGATGCTTCGGGAAGGAACTGGGAATCAAGTACGCTCTCTTTTTTGATATAGACGGTACGTTGGTCAGTTTCAAGACCCACCAAATCCCGCCCTCTACGATATTTGCTCTTACCCAAGCCAAAGCAAATGGTCACAGAGTATTCATTTCAACTGGCCGTCCGCCACTGATCATCACCAATCTGGGAGCCATAGAGCACCTGATTGACGGATATGTGACCATCAACGGGGCCTTGTGCTTTGTTGGCGATGAAGTGGTAAGATGTAAAGACATTCCGAAAGAGGCAGTTCAAGTGGTCGTTCGAGATGCACAGGAGAAGAACTACGGGCTGATTGTTGTAGGCGAAAAAGATGTGGCCGTGCTTGACCCGAATGGAGAGGTTGACAGGGTGTTCCGTGGTGAGATAGCAGTAGAGAATCTCAATCAGGCAAAACCATTGGATGTGGTACTTGAACAGCGAATCCTTCAACTGACTCCATTTTTCCCAGAAGAGTATGAGCAAGACCTTATGCAGCGTATTCCAAATTGCACCTCTGGCCGATGGCATCCTGCTTTCACAGACATCACGGCAAAGGGAGCCGACAAGGGAGAAGGGATTAGGGCCTTGGCCGTTCACCTAGGACTGAATTCCCAATATACGATGGCCTTTGGCGACGGCGGCAACGACAGCTCAATGATAAACGCCGCAGGTATCGGTGTAGCAATGGGGAATGCACTTGAATCGCTTAAGAGTGAGGCAGACTACACGACCACCTCAGTTGACGATGACGGTGTTCTAAATGCTTTACGTCATTTTGGTTTGATATAGATAGTTGCACAACAATATGAAGCAGAAACAGATTCCATCGATGTCTTTCCACTCACCATATCCTCGCTGAGTGGCGAAAATCTTATTTCCTTTGCGAATAATCGCTGCAACTACTTCTATCTGTTTCATAGTTCTCTAATAGTTTGTTTACTACCACGTTCACCATTCGCAATCCTGCGAGCCTCCTTTTTCGCCTCTCTCCAATTCGGATAGTATTTGTCCATCAACGCATGGAAGCGGGCATTATGGCTTGGTTCTAACAGGTGGCATAGTTCATGAACCACAACGTGCTCGACACACCTATTTGGCAGCAACAGCAGATATGTAGAAAAACAAATGCTGCATTCCTTTACTTTACACACCCCCCAACGGGAAATCATCGGTTTAAAACTGACAGAGGTTGGACGAACCCCCATCTCTTTTGCATGCCATTCTATCATAGGTTCAACCAACGCCCTAATCCTCTCCGTTGCCTTGATCTTTTGAACTTTCGTGGTCAGTGGCAGCTGATTGTAGAAGTCTGTTCGCTGTTTCTGTCGTTCAGCGGTTTTCTTTCTTGCCTCAACGATCCATTCCTGATGCTGGACGATAAACGCTTTCACCTCTTTTTTCGACATACCGATAGGGGCAGAGACGTGTACATCGCCATTCTTTACGATGCGCATCGACAACCTGCTTGTCCGTCTGTATGTCAACTGTATAGCCATTTTCTTCCATATTAGTTGGTGCAATTATGTCACAAAGATAGTGATTTGTTTTCATTTTCCGCATTAAAATCCGTTATTTTGCTTGTTATTATGTTTTTTTACGAGTTAATGCTCACATGTCTGCCGTACTTGACTTGGTTCTCTATCATGAATGTTTATACGGATTCGAGGGCATGAAATTACGTTTCGGTTGGTTTGGGCCCAGATTTGTGCTAAAATCGGATGAATTTGAAGCCCAGAATTTGGAGGTGCATGAAAAAAATCGTACCTTTGCAGGTGAAATGCTGAGTTTTGCGTCATATTTCCCGATAACGAGTCCGACGGTCATTTTTTTTGTCGTACTGCTGATTATCCTGTTTGCCCCTATTATTATGGGCAAGTTGCGCATACCGCATATCATCGGTATGGTGCTGGCGGGTGTGCTCATTGGCCAGCATGGGCTGAACATTCTGGTGCGTGACTCGTCGTTTGAGCTGTTTGGGAAGGTGGGTTTGCTCTACATCATGTTCCTGGCAGGCTTGGAGATGGACATGGAGAGTGTGAAGCGTAATTCCCGGCGTTTCCTGATTTTCGGCCTGCTGACGTGCTTCGTACCGTTAGTGCTTACCTACTTTATGGCCATCTGGCTGCTCAGCTATTCACCGACGGCGTCGTTCCTTTTGGGTTGCATCATGGCGTCGAACACACTCATTGCCTATCCCATTATTACTCGATACGGTCTGCAGCGTGACTCCAGCGTGATGCTGAGTGTCGGCTCGTCCATGATTTCACTGTTCATGGCGCTGCTGATACTGGCGGCATTGGCTGCGTCGTATGGCGAGAAGGTAGGCATCGGTTTCTGGATACTCTTCATGCTGAAGTTTTGCGTGTTCTGTGTGGGTAGTGCCTGGCTGATTCCTAAGCTGACGCGCTACTTCCTGCGCCGCTACTCTGACGCTGTCATGCAGTTCATCTTTGTGATGGCTGTCATGTTCCTGTCGGCGGCGTTGTCGGAAACTATCGGTGTGGAAGGCATTGTGGGTGCCTTCATTTCCGGTCTTATCCTGAACCGTTATATCCCGCATGTGTCGCCGCTCATGAACCGCATCGAGTTCATCGGCAATGCGTTGTTCATCCCTTATTTCTTGATTGGTGTGGGCATGCTCATCAATGTCGGCTCGCTGTTTGAGAGTCCCCGCATGTTGTGGGTGGTTGCCCTGATAGCCTTCTTCGGCACTTTCGGCAAAGCCTTGGCAGCCTACGTCTCCAGCCTGCTGTTCCGTTTGCCCAAGGTGGCAGGTCACATGATGTTCGGCTTGACGTGTGCCCATGCTGCTGGTGCCATTGCGATGGTGATGGTGGGCATGCGACTGGAAGTCAGTCCGGGTGTCTATCTGGTGAACAACGAGATGTTGAACGGTGTGGTCATCATGATTCTCATCACCTGTATCATCAGCACGCTGATGACGGAGCATGCTGCTCAGGAGATTACTCTGCGTGAGAAGCAGCACCTGAAGAGGGATGCCCAGAAAGACGACGACGAGAAGATACTGCTCTGCGTGAAATATCCAGAGATAGCTCCCCAACTGTTGGAGTTAGCCATCATGATGCGTAATCAGAAGCTGAACCGTGGACTGGTAGCCCTGAACGTGGTGTATGATGATTCCAATTCGGCCAACAACCGCGAGCAGGGCCTACAGTTGCTGGAGCAGCTGGAACAGCGGGCAAGTGCCAGCGACATACCCATGCAGACGCAGGTGCGGCTGGCTACGAACATTGCCAACGGCATCAAGCATGCCTTCCGCGAGTTCGGTGCCTCGGAGATCATCATGGGTATGCATGTGCATACAGACGTCAACCCGAAGTTCTGGGGTGAGTTCATTCAAAGTCTCTACAACGGCTTGAACCGTCAGATAGTATTGACGCGTTTTGTACAGCCGCTTAACACGCTGCGCCGCATTCAGGTTGTGGTGCCGTCAAGGGCTGAGTTCGAGCCGGGCTTCCACCGCTGGCTGACACGACTGGCACGTATGGCCAGCAACTTGGATTGCCGCATACAGTTCCATGGACGTAACGAGTCGCTGGAGCTGATTCGTGAATATATTAATAACCACCACCCCCATGTACGGGCAGAATACACCTTTATGAGCCACTGGAACGAACTGCCGAGGCTGGCCGGCAACATCAACAGCGACCACATGTTCGTCGTCATCACTGCACGTAAGGGCACCATCTCGTACAAGAATGCCTTGGAGCGGCTCCCCAATGAACTAATGCAGCACTTCTCGGGTAAGAACCTCATGATATTGTTCCCCGATCAGCACGGCACGCAGAAGGAGGAGAGCATGACCTTCACGGCTGCCCAGCATCAGGAGGAGAGCAGCATCTACAATACGATTGCACGCTGGTTGAATAAATACCGTCACTAACCCCCAAATAAACATGATAGAAATCAGGAATATCAGAAAGAGCTTCGGCTCACTGGAAGTACTCAAAGGCATTGACCTCAATATCGACCGTGGAGAGGTGGTCAGTATTGTCGGTCCCAGCGGTGCAGGTAAGACCACCCTGCTTCAGATTATCGGTACGCTGGACCGTCCTGACTCCGGTACGGTATGTGTCGATTCTGTCGATACCACCTCACTCTCCAACAAGAAGCTCTCCGACTTCCGCAACCAGCACATCGGCTTCGTCTTTCAGTTCCACCAGCTACTGCCGGAATTCACGGCACTGGAGAACATTATGATTCCCGCCTATATAGCTGGTACGGCAACCAAGAAAGCACGTCAGCGGGCAGAAGAACTACTGGAGTTCATGAAACTGAACGACCGTGCCCAGCACAAGCCCAACGAGCTGAGCGGTGGTGAGAAACAACGTGTGGCCGTAGCTCGTGCGCTGATCAACAACCCCGCCGTTATTCTGGCTGACGAGCCTTCCGGTTCGCTTGACTCGAAGAATAAGACGGAGTTGCACCAGCTGTTCTTTGACCTCCGCAACCAGTACGGCCAGACTTTTGTCATCGTCACTCACGACGAGCAGCTGGCCAGTATCACCGACCGTACTATCCACATGCGTGACGGTCTCTTAGTCCCAGAGTCCCCAGAATCCCCAGTAGCCCCATGATTAACCTCGGCAGATACAACACGCTACGTGTCGTCAAACGTGTAGACTTTGGTTTCTACCTCGACGGAGGTGATGACGGTGAGATACTCCTCCCCATGCGCTATGTCCCTGACGGTCTTGCCGTCGGAGCCGAGATAGAAGTGTTCATCTATCTCGACCAGGATGAGAAGCTTGTGGCTACCACTCTGCGGCCGCTGGCAACAGTCGGTGAGTTTGCGTGGTTGGAGTGTGCATGGACTAACGAGTACGGCGCATTCCTTAACTGGGGACTCATGAAGGATCTCTTCTGTCCTTTTCGTGAACAAAAGCAGCGCATGGTGAAAGGGCAGCGTTACTATGTCTATGTCATGGAAGACGAGAAAACACACCGTCTCATGGCTACTGCCAAGGTGGAACGTTACCAGAAGCATAACAGCTACGAGCGTGCCATCGACTTCTCTGATGAGTTGCTCCGCTATCTGCAAACCCATGGAGGCCACTGCGAGCTGGGCGACAAGACCCCTGCTGACGAAATTGCCGACCGATTCAAGGTAAGCAAGAAGGTGTATAAAAAAGCAGTCGGTGACCTTTATCGCCGCCGACTGATTACAATTTCTGACGAGGGCATCACCCTCGTATGACACACCTTTTGCTTAGAACTCTGCAGATTTCGGAGTGCGCGGGAACGGAATGACATCACGGATGTTCTGCATGCCCGTCACAAACAGGATAAGGCGCTCGAAGCCGAGACCGAAGCCCGCATGGGGACAAGAACCCCAGCGGCGGGTATCGATGTACCACCACAGATGCGTCTGATCCATCTGACGGCGCTCAATCTCTGCCATCAGCTTGTCATAGCTCTCCTCACGCACCGAACCACCGATAATCTCACCAATCTGCGGGAACAGCACGTCGGTACCCTGCATCGTAGGACCAGGAGCTACAGCACCCTTGTAACCGATAGAAGCTCCGTCGACAGAATCGACGGGTACGTTCTGCTTCATGTAGAACGACTTGAAGGCACGCGGATAGTCGGTCATAATGACTGGCTTCTTGAAGTGCTCCTCGACAAGATAGCGTTCGTGCTCCGAAGCCAGGTCGTCGCCCCAATTGCATGGGAACTCGAACTTCTTGCCATCCTTGATGGCCTGCTGTAGAATGTTGATACCCTCGGTATATGGCAGACGGACAAACGTCTCCTTCAACACACCTTCCAGACGGGCAATCAGCGTCTTGTCAATCATTTGGTTCAGGAACTGCAAGTCGTCCTTGCAGTTGTCGAGAGCCCAGCGTACACAATACTTGATGAAGTCCTCTTCGAGGTCCATCAGCTCTTCTTGGTCAAGGAAGGCAACCTCAGGCTCTATCATCCAGAACTCAGCCAGATGGCGTGGCGTGTTGGAGTTCTCGGCACGGAACGTCGGACCGAAGGTGTAGATGGCACCTAAGGCCGTTGCCCCCAGCTCACCTTCCAACTGACCCGAGACGGTCAGTGAGGTCTGCTCGCCGAAAAAATCGTCGTCGTAGATAATCTTGCCGTTCTCATCCTTCTTCAGGTCGTAGAGATTCTTCGTCGTCACCTGGAACATGTTGCCTGCTCCCTCACAGTCGCTGGCTGTAATCAGCGGTGTGTGGAAGTAGAAGAAACCGTGCTCGTGGAAATAGGTGTGAATGGCTATGGCCATGTTATGACGGATGCGCATGACAGCTCCGAAAGTATTGGTGCGCAGACGCATGTGGGCGTTCTTGCGCATCACCTCAAACGACTGACCCTTCTTCTGCATCGGATAGGTATTGTCGCAGAGACCGTAGAGTTCAATCTTCGTAGCCTGCACCTCACTCGTCTGTCCGGCACCCTGGCTCTCTACCAGCAGACCTTCTGCACAGATGCACGAGCCTGTGGTGATGTCCTTCAGTAGCTGCTCGTCAAACTTCGTGGAGTCAACCACCACTTGCACGTTCTTGATGGTCGAGCCATCGTTGAGGGCGATGAAATCGACGTTCTTACTGCCGCGGTGTGAGCGTACCCACCCCTTCACACAAACTTCTTTTCCAAAATCCGTACTCTTTAGTACGTCAATTATCTTCGTTCGTTTCATTTTCTTCTTTCTGTTTTGTTTGTTGCAACGGAATCGCAACACACTATACTTTATTCGTATGCACCCATGCGCAGACGATCAACTTCTTCTTCTGTCAGGTAGCGCCAGTCACCGCGACGGACGTTCTTTTTCGTTAGACCGGCAAACTGCACGCGGTCGAGCTTGGTCACCTTGTAGCCAAGGCTCTCGAAAATGCGGCGCACAATGCGGTTCTTGCCGCTGTGAATTTCGATGCCTACTTGCTTCTTGTCCTTTTCGTCGGCATACTCGATGGCGTCTGCCTTGATTTCACCGTCATCCAGCTGAATGCCCTCGGCAATCTGCTGCATGTCATGAGCCGTCACGTTCTTGTCGAGATGGACATGATAGATTTTCTTCTTCAGGAACTTCGGATGAGTGAGCTTGGAAGCCAGGTCCCCATCGTTGGTCAGCAGCAGTACACCTGTCGTGTTGCGGTCCAGACGACCTACCGGATAGATACGCTCAGCACAGGCACCCTTGACGAGGTCCATCACCGTCTTGCGCTGCTGTGGATCGTCGCTCGTCGTCACATAGTCCTTAGGCTTGTTAAGTAGCACATACACTTTCTTCTCAGGAGTGACAGGAGTATCGTGGAAGCGAACTTCATCAGTACGCAGCACTTTTGATCCCAGTTCGGTGACCACCTCGCCGTTCACCGTTACAACACCTGCCTGAATGTACTCGTCAGCTTCACGACGACTGCATACACCGGCATTGGCCAGGAACTTATTCAGACGGATGGGTTCGTTGGGATCATAGTTCTCCTCCTTATACTCTATGCGCTTCTTGTAGCTATATTTTGCATTCGGATCGTAGTCTGCCGTGCGCTGACGATAGCCGCCGCGCTGCTGACCATAACCACCCTGATGGCCGTTGTTGTAGCCACCGCGCTGCTGACCGTAACCACCCTGACGACCATTGTTGTAGCCGCCACGCTGCTGACCGTAGCTGCCACGCTGGCCATAGCCGCCCTGACGCTGCTGACCATACTGCTGATGCTGACGGGGCTGATAGCCACCCTCCTGTTGACGAGGCTGATAGCCGCCTTCTTGCTGACGGGGCTGATAGCTACCTTCCAGTTGCTGGCCGTAGTTGTTGTGTGGACGATAGCCGCCTTCACCATTGTTGTAGCTGTTACGGGGACGATAGCCGCCTTGCTGCTGACCATAGTTGTTACGGGGACGATAGCCGCCCTCGTTGTTATAGTTGTTACGGGGACGATATCCGCCACGCTGAGGAGTGCTGCTTTGCAAGCTGGCACCAAAACCCTCAGGACGGAAACTGCCTTCATCCTGGCTCTGGTTGCGATTATAACTTCCCTGATTGTTGTAGGGTCTCGGCTGATGAATACGTGGACGTGGTGAACGTCCTTGACGATAACCCTGAAAACCGCTCTCGTGATTTCCGCTGTTCTGCTGTTCTACAGACTGTTCTTCGTTTTTCTTTTCGTTTTCAAGTTCCATAATTCTTTTTCTCCTTTTTTAGCTGAGGGCCTCACGGCTCTCCATGTGTTGTTGATTATTAAATTGTTAAACTCCAGTATAATTCATTGGCGTTATAGCCATTAATTCTGCTTTTACTTCGTCGCTGACCTCCAGTTGCCCGATAAACTCATGGATGGTCTGCTCAGTCATTTTTGCATTCGTACGTGTTAGTGCCTTCAATGCTTCGTAAGGATGCGGGTAGGCCTCACGGCGCAAAATCGTCTGGATGGCCTCGGCCACCACAGCCCATGTGTCCGACAAGTCATGATGTAGTTTCTCCTCGTTGAGGATGAGTTTGCGCAGACCTTTTAACGTGCTCTGGATGGCTATCAGTGCATGTCCCATGGGTACACCAACATTGCGCAGCACCGTTGAGTCAGTCAAGTCGCGTTGCAGTCGGCTGACAGGCAGTTTCTGTGCCAGAAATGCCAGCACGGCATTGGCCATGCCCATATTACCCTCTGAGTTCTCAAAATCAATAGGGTTGACCTTATGAGGCATGGCACTCGACCCCACTTCGTCTGCCTTGATTTTCTGTTTGAAATACTCCATTGAGATATACATCCAGAAGTCACGGTCCAAGTCGATAATGATGGTGTTGATACGGCGCATGGCATCAAAGATGGCACCTAACCAGTCGTAGTTTGAAATCTGCGTAGTCCACTGCTCACGCTCCATGCCTAACTTCTCAGAGACAAAGCTGTTGCCGAACTCACGCCAGTCGTACTGCGGATAAGCCACATGGTGGGCATTGTAGTTACCTGTTGCACCACCGAACTTGGCTGTAATGGGAAGATCTTTCATGCCACGCATCTGTTCCTCCAGACGGTACACATAGACCATTATCTCCTTGCCTAACCGGGTAGGGGAGGCTGGTTGGCCGTGCGTCTTTGCCAGCATCGGCACATGCTTCCATTGCTCGGCATAGTCGTTCAACTGCTCTATCAGTTCTTCTACCATCGGATAGTACACGTCGTCCAAAGCCTCCTTGATGCTCAGGGGCACACTGGTGTTGTTGATGTCCTGAGAGGTCAAACCGAAGTGAATGAACTCCATGAATCTATCAGCTATTAGGTGTTGGCTATTAGCTTTCTCCTTGATGAAGTATTCCACGGCTTTGACGTCATGGTTAGTGGTCTGCTCGATTTCTTTGACACGGGCAGCATCCTTTTCTGTGAAGTTACGGTAGATGTCACGTAGCGGTTCGAAAAGGTTATGGTCAAAATCAGACAACTGGGGCAGAGGCAACTCGCAAAGTGCGATAAAATACTCAATCTCCACACGTATACGGTAGCGTATCAACGCATACTCCGAAAAATATCCTGCCAGCTTATCCGTCTTATTCCTATAACGGCCATCAATAGGCGAGATGGCTGTCAATACGTCTAATTCCATGCTCTCTTTGTTACCTTATTATATATGGATATACAATCTTTTCTCTAATTGTGTGCAAAGGTACGAAATAATTCATAAATACTCACCCGTTGCCTGCTTTTTTTTCTCTATTCGTCCCGTTTTTTTAATCTTTAACAATCTGACAGGGGGCTTTCCCCCTGATACGATTAACCTCGAACCGGCTCACGACACAGACCTAAAAAGCTCCCTCAGTACGAGAGAGCCATTATCATGTATGTCCGACATTTTTCCTGTTAACACTTAAAGAGGATAGTCCTCGAAAGCATAGAGTACGGTGCTCAGATAGCGTTCACCGGTGTCGGGCAGTAATACCACAATCTTCTTGCCCTTGTTTTCGGGGCGCTT
>Ga0265298_10010069_pt1 | contig 11209 bp, 7 predicted proteins | sample AusTroGonzalo_MG_3_FD_193486 | JGI IMG/M metagenome (GOLD analysis project Ga0265298, IMG submission 193486) | Bovine rumen microbial communities from tropical cattle in Woodstock, Queensland, Australia - Gonzalo_01 | ecosystem: Host-associated > Mammals > Digestive system > Stomach > Rumen ...
CGGACGCCACCGGCTCATAGACCAGGGCCCCGTCGTCTCCCTGCACGTATTGTCCGCCGGGAACGATCCAGGTAATCATCGCGCTCAGGACAATGAGCGCCGCTATGATCACATAGGTATGGGGAACTCTCCGTTTCATCGTACAAAAATAAACATTTCCTGGCTCACCTGCAATGCTCCGTATCCGGCAATAGCTCCCGACACGGAACGATATCAGGTGTTTATTGTTTGGATTTTTCTTCGTACTTTTGGGGAAATAAAAACAACTATGAAACGATTCATCGGCCTTCTTGCCCTCATGCTTATCTTTACCGCGGCCTACTCCCAGGAGCAGAGCCCGGAGATGGTGCGCTTCCTGCAGGAATTCCCCCAGCGGGCGGGCTTCAACACCCACTCCTATGAGTTTATCGACGTGGTGGACACCCCGGCGCCGGAAGGATATAAACCCTTCTATATCAGCCATTATGGCAGGCACGGATCGCGCAGCGACTGGGAAGGGGACCGAAAGTATAAACCACTCATCAAGATTCTCGCCAACGCGAAGGCCCATGGCGTGCAGTTCACGCCGGCCGGCGATTCGCTGTATCGGGAAGCCCAGTTCATCTATGCGCAGTACGATGGCATGGACGGCCGCCTGACGCCCCGCGGCGTACGGGAACACGCGCGGCTGGCCGACAGGATGTATCACCGCTTCCCGGAGGTGTTCCAGCAGGGAAGCCGGCAGATCCGGGCCGTATCCAGCATCGCGCCCCGCTGCCTCATTTCCATGAACAGCTTCACGGCCCAGCTCCGTGCCCTGCAGCCCGACCTGAACCTGGACCTGGACAGTGGCGAGAAGTTCTATGTCTATATTGCCCAGGGCGAGAACAAGACCATCAAGGCCCGCACCAGAAAATACGCGTCCCACTTGTACGACAAGCTCAATGCCGATATCGACCCGGTGCTCAAAACCCTCTTCCAGAACCCGGAAGAGGCCCGCAAGTACATCCCCAAACCGGATTCTTTTGTCAATTATATCTTCGAAACGGCCCGGGAAGCGGAAGCCTATGATATCAAGGAGAATCTGTTCCGCTATCTTCCTTTTGACCTTGTGTACAAGATCCATGCGCAGCATTACCTGAAGGCCTACTTGAACCAGTGCAACTCGGTCTTGAACGGCGACCTCCGCCTGCCCCTGAACAAACCGCTGGTGGACAGCCTCCTCGTTCAGGCCGAGCGGGTGATTACCGGCGCCTCCGACCGGGCCGCCGACCTCACCTTCGGCCATGACTGGCCATTCCTGGGCCTGTGCTCTTATCTGGGATTGGAAGGCATTGGCGACCGGCTCACTGTCGAAGAGGCCGCTGCCCGCTGGATGGCTTCCTGGAACTGTCCCTTTGCCGCCAACGTCCAGATGATTTTCTACCGCAGTGCCCTGGACCCGGATGCTCCCGTGCTGGTCAAGTTCCTCTTGAATGAGCGGGAGACCGCCATCCCGGCCCTCACGGCCGTGGCGGGCCCATATTACAGCTGGCAGGATGTAAAGGCTTTCTGCGACAGCCGCGTCCCGCAGGCCCGGATTGTGGCCCATCGCGGCTACTGGGACGACAACGCCCAGAACTCCATTGCCTCCCTGGCCAAGGCCCAGGAGTTTGGCTGCTGGGGCAGCGAATGCGACCTGCACCTGACGGCCGACAACCAGGTGGTGGTCCATCACGACCAGCATATCGGCTTCAGGAACATCCAGAAAAGCCAGTTGGAAGACATCCGCTCCAACAAGTTGAAGAACAAGGAGCCGGTTCCCACCCTCAAGGAGTATCTGGCGCAAGGCGCCCAGAACAAGGACTGCCGGCTGGTGCTGGAACTCAAGCCCCATAGCGGGGCGGACCGGGAAGACCGGCTCATCCAGGAAGTGCTCGCCAATCTCAAGGAGGAGAAACTCCTGGATCCCAGGCGGGTGGCCTTTATTTCGTTCAGCTACCATATCTGCAAGGAGCTTGCCCGCAAGTGCCCCGGATTCACGGTCCAGTACCTGGACGGGGATAAATCGCCCGCCGAGGTGCATGCCGACGGGATTAACGGCATTGACTACAACTACACCTGTTTCCAGAAGCATCCGGAGTGGGTGAAGGAAGCGCACGAGCTGGGCATGAGCGTCAATGTCTGGACCGTGGACAGCCCCAAGGACATCCGTCGGATGATGGAGCTGGGCGTGGACCAGATCACGACGGACAGTCCCGCCCTTACCCGCGACATCTTATTCGGCCGAAAGTAATGTCCTTTGCCAGAAAAGCCGTGGGAGACCGGGCTCCTCGCGTTACCAGTGCGGAGGCCATGCTGGAGACCATCCGGGAACTGGGTATCGTGCCCTTTTTCGAAAATGCCATTCCCGGTTATTCCATTGAGGAAATGACGCCCCCGGAAAACTGGTTCGACACGCAGGAGAACCTCTCCTTCACGCCCTGGGACTGGAAAATTCCCTGCGTGCAGAGCGGGGAGATTGCCTATGGCAAGTTCCTCCTGGGCGGAAAGGCCGCCTTTGCCACCGTGGCCTGGTACCGGGAACTTCGCAACTATCGGCAGTCACTTCCAAAGTATCAGCCCGACGCGGCCCAGCGGCAGATTCTGGCCTATCTGCAGGAGAACGGCAGCATCGGCATCAAGGAGGTGCGGGGCCTGCTGGGCATCAAAAAGGGGCAGGCCGATGCCCTGATTACCCGCCTCATGATGCAGTGCCGCGTGCTAACCGGCGACATCACCCGCGTGTACCGCGGTCCCGACCTCCACTACAACGGCTGGCAGTTCTCCTCCTTCTGCACGCCTGAAGCCCTCTTTGACACCGCGGCGGTTCCTTTCTTCGCCGGGTTCGAGGCCGCCCGGGACCTGTCGCTGGCCGTAGACCATTCCCCGGCCGAATCCTATCAGCGGCTGTCGGCCCACATCCTCCGTCTTTTCCCCGCCACCCCCCGCGCCCAACTGGCCCGTCTGCTGGGATAGTTATTATTTCGACTGGGCGCCAGGCTAATACTCGCGGGGACCAAAGATGTCGGTGCCGATGCGCACCATGGTGGCGCCGTGCCGGACGGCAAGGGGCCAGTCGGACGACATGCCGATGGAAAGCTGGTCAAAGCCTGGCAAGTCCATCGCTTTCAGGCGCTTGAACAGCGCTTCAATCCGTTCAAAATCCCGCTCTACAACGTCCATGTCCTCCGTATTCGTAGCCATGCCCATGAGGCCCCGGATGAGAACCCCGGACAGTGCTTCCGCGTCGGCGACAATCTCCAGAATCTCCGCTTCGGTGAAACCGTGCTTGGTCTCCTCCGCACCCAGGTGGAGTTCCAGAAGGACGTCCACCACCCGCCCGTGTTCCTGGGCCCAGCGCTGGATGGCCTGCAGCAGGTGAAGCGAGTCAACCGACTGGACCATTGACACATACGGCAGCACCAGCTTGAGTTTATTGGTCTGGAGGTGGCCGATGAAATGCCACTGCACGTCGGAGGGCATCTGGGGTACCTTGGCGGCGAGCTCCTGCGGCCGGTTTTCGCCAAAGAGGCGCTGGCCGGCGTCATACGCCTCCATCAGGCGCGATACCGGATGAAATTTGGATACGGCCACGAGCTCCACCCCGGAAGGCAGCGCCGAACGTAAGGATGCAAGTGCCTGAGCTACCATAAACAGGAAAGGGTTATGCCATAGGAATTCCCCTGGGGGAAGGTCGCCGCATAGGGTACGGCGCAAAAGTGGTAATGCTGGCCGGTGACCCGTTTGCTGTCCAGCCGCAGCAGGCGCCTTTCCAGCGGCAGCAGCCAGTAGGCGGCGTTGGCCATCAGAACGCCCATCCCGGCGCCCGTCACCACGTCGCTGGTCCAGTGCCGGTTGTTCCAGATGCGCATAAATGCCGTGAAACCGGCCAGGCAATAGGCCGACAAGCCCCACCAGGGGCCGTATTCCAGCCGCACCAGCTCGGCGCCCATGAAAGCCACCGCCGTATGGCCGGAAGGGAAAGAACGGTTCCCGCCATTGGGCCGGGTCTTGTCTATCAGGGATTTGAGGGACTCGGCGCTTGCGCAGGTAAGGCCCAGTGCGGTAAAGCCCAGCAGCGCCTGTTCCCAGAAACCATGCTCTCCGGCGCCACAGACCGCCGCCAGGGCATAGCCGGCCAGGGCGGCCACCTGCGTATAGTTTTCTATGCCCAGGTCTTTGCCGCGATCTTGCGACAGCACCCAGTCCCGTACGGGAAGGTTCACCTGGCTATGATACCAGGGGGTAAAAGAAGCAATGGTCCCCGCTCCAAGCAAGGAAACGGGAACCACTAACTTTTTCCAGGTAAATTGTTCCGATGCCGTGTAAACGGAATCCCGGCGCTGGGCCGAAACCGTACAGACAGCCAGGCAGGCTGCGAGCAGCATCAGGAAACGCCTCATTTATTAACGGCCTTTCTTCTGCTTCTCCTTCTCCATCTGACGCTGCATCTTCTGGGCCTCTTCCAGCCGCTGCTGCCACTTGCTCTTGGGCGCGGGCTTGTTCTCGGCGGCTTTTACCTTGGCCACAATCTCATCCGGATTCACCAGCCACTTGCGGATCACCCAGGTTTCCACCATGGTGATGAGGTTGGACAGGAGGTAGTAATAGCTAAGACCCGAAGACAGGTTGTTACAGACAAAGAACATCATGACGGGCATCATGTACAGGCTCATGACCTGCATCATCTTGGCGTTGGGGTCATTGCCCATGTTCTGGTTCTGCATGGTTGCCTTGGAGTAGAAGAACATGGAGACCGCCATGAGCAGGGCAAAGAGGCTGATATGGTCCATGCCCAGGATGCTGGTGCCCCAGTGGATGACGTCGTCATAGGCGCTCAGGTCCTCGGCCCAGAGGAAGGGCTGCTGACGCAGCTCGATGGAGGCCGGGAAGAAGCGGAACATGGCCCACAGGATGGGCAGCTGCAGGAGCATGGGCAGGCAGCCGCCCATGGGCGACACACCGGCCTTCTTGTACAGGTCCATGGTCTCCTGCTGCTTCTTCATGGCATCTTCCTGCTTGGGATACTTGGCGTTGATCTTGTCCATGAAGGGCTTGAGCGCCTGCATCTTGGCCGTGGAAGAATAACTCTTGTAGGCGAACGGGAGCACCACGATCTTGATGAAGAGGGTCATCAGGAGAATGATGATACCGAAGTTGGCGATGCCTTTGTGCAGCCAGTCAAAGAGCGGGATAATCACGTATTTGGTGAATACGCCGATAATCTTACCGCCCAGCGGGATCACCTTCTCGTAGGAGTGGCCGTAGGCCTTCAGCCCCCGATAATTGTTGGGGCCGAAGTAGAACTCGAAGGGAATGTCAATCCGATCCGACCCGGGGTTGATATCGGCCCGCATCTGGGCGCTGCAACGCATGAGGTTGTGGGCGGGATCTTCCTTGCCCATGAACTCCACGGCGAACTCACCGTAGCTGAAGTTGCCCGGCGCGCGCATGATGGCGCTGAAGAACTGCTGCTGGAAGGCGAACCACTCGATGTTATTGTTGAAGCGCTTGGAGCCTTTGCGGCCGTTGCCGATATTCTCGGGTTTCTTGTCGTCGGGGAAGAAGTAGTTGAGGCGGGAGTACTGGATTTCGTTCTTGTAGCCCTTCTCCATGCGGGGAATGACGGCGTCGAAATCCACGTCGATACTGCCCACGTTCATAGGGATCTGCCCGCGCATACCCACCAGCGAGAGGGTCTCGTTCACAGAATAGGAATCCGGCTCCAGGGTATAGCACTGCTCGATGTATCCGCCGCCGTGCAGGGGCAGGCGCATCACCACGCTGCGCTCGGAAGAGGCCTCCGGCACATACTGGAACGTGAATTTCCGGGTGTCGATGGCCGTGGGGGCATACACCACGTACCCCAGGCTGGACTGGCCTTCCTTCAGGATATACAGGGCCGATTTGTCGTAATTGAAGTAATCCTTTACCTGCACGGACAGCGGCTGGCCGCCACGGGTGGTAAAGTTCACCACAATCTTCTCATTCTCCAGGGTGACCACCTGGGCGGGTGCCTGGGCGGCTGCATTCAGGAGCGAGTCGGAATAGACGGTCTGCGCAGCGGCGGCCTGGGCCCGGACGGCCGACAGGGAATCGGCCTCCGGATGCTGGGCGCGCCAGGCGCTGTCGGCCTGCCACTGGGCGTATGCCTCGGCGGCGGCGATGGAATCCAGTTGCGCCTGATAGGCCTGCTGCTTGGCTACCTGCTTGCTCTGGTAGCCCATGAAGCCAAACAGGATGAGCGCAATGAGGACAAAGCCGATGATGGAATTCTTGTCCATAGGCTATGCCTCCTGGTTTTCCTCGGCTTCCTTGGCGCGGATCTGGGCTTTGAGCGCTTCCAGGCGTGCCTTGGCTTCGTCGATCCGGGTCTGCATCTGGGCCTTGAGTTTCTCGGCGCCCTTGGACAGGCCGAAGAAGCCGATGTTGTTCTCATAGGTCTGGATTTCCTGCTGCAGCTGGGAGAACTGCTCCTTCATGCGGTCCACTTCCGTGAGCGGACGGCCCGGAGCGGAACGACGCTCCCCACGGGCATTGTCGCGGCGGGGTCCCCGGCTGCCGAAGCCCGGGAATTTCTCGGACATGGCCTCCCGGTAGGCGGCATTCACGGCATCCTTTTCCTTGAAAGGAACGAAGCCGATGACACTCCAGCGCTCGGCGAATTCGCGGGCGGCGGCCGCGTCGGTATCGGCATCTACGGACACGTAGGCCTTGATTTCCTCGATGAGGGCGCGCTTGGCCTGAAGGTTGGCACCTACGCTGCTGCCGGCGCCGGCGGGACGGTTGTCACGGGCGGTGAAGAAGGCATCGCAGGCGGCGCGGAAACGCTTCCAGATCTGTTCGCTCTTCTTGCGCGGCACGGCGCCGATCTCCTTCCACTGCTTCTGCAGTTCGATGAGCCGGTCTCCGGTGGCCTTCCAGTCGGTGCTGTCCTTGAGGGATTCGGCCTCTTCGATGATGGCCATCTTCTTCTCCAGGTTGGCGTTCATGGAATCCTTGAACTCATTGAAGGAGGCGCGCTTGCGCTCGAAGAACTTGTCGCAGGCGGCGCGGAAGCGCTCATAGACTTTCTGGTTGTCCTTGCGGGTGGCGAAGCCGATGCCGCGCCACTTGGCCTGGATTTCCTCGATTTCCTTGCTCAGGGCGTTCCACTGGGTAGAGGAGGTTATCTCCTTTGCGGCAATCTCTTCCACCTGCTCGCACAGGGCCACCTTGGCCTGCAGGTTCTCGGCCTGCTGGGCCTTCAGGCCCTCGAAATGAGCCTGGTAGCGCTTGTTGATCACCGACGTGGCGGCACGGAAACGCTCCCAGATGGCGTCGCGGTATTCCTTGGCCACGGGGCCCAGGTCTTTCCACTGCTCGTGCAGCTTCTGGAGCTCCTTGAAGGCATCCACCACATTCTCTTCCCCGGCCAGGGCTTCGGCCTGTTCGCAGAAACTGGTCTTGGCTTCCAGGTTCTTCTTGAAGTCCAGGTCACGGAGTTCGCGGTTGATGTCCACCAGGTCGTAGAACTTGGTGATATAGAGCTGATAGGTATCGTTTACGTCGCGGAAATTCTGCTGCGGAACCGGGCCGATCTCGCGCCAGCGGTTCTGGATCTCCCGGAACTTGGGGAAGGCGTCCTTCATGTCACCGGGCTCTTCCACCAGGGCCTTGAGGGTTTCGATCACGGCCTGCTTCTTGGCGAGGTTTTCCTCCCGCTGGGCATCCAGCTCCCGGTTGTATTGGGCGCGGGCCTTCTTGTAGTCCATGTACAGGGACTTGAAACCAGCCTCAATGGCGGCAAAGGGGCTCACGGGGCCGCTCTGCATGGGAACGGTGGAGACTTCCTCCTCCGTATTCTCGTCCGGCTCCTCCACGGTGGCATCTTCGCCGGCTTCGGCCTTCTCCCGGGAAAGCCGCTTATAGAAGGCCGACTTGATGGATTCGGCCTCTTTGGACCGCTTCATGCGGTCTTCACTTTCGGTCAATTGCTGGAACAGCTCGGACAGTTCCGCCAGGGTCTTCTCAGCGAAATTGACCACGGTTTCCTTGACTTCTTCTACCAACGTGGTTTGTTCCTGCTGTTCGGGGGCTACATCTGCGGTCACGGTCTCGTCAACGACGGTTTCGGTCTCGATGACCTCAGGCTTCATTTCTTCACTCATGGTGTAATTTATAAGGTATAGTTAAACATATGTCTAGCTCACAAATATAAGAAAATTTCCACAAATAAACATAAAACACTATTTTTGCACAGGAAAAACCGTCAAGCCATGCTCCGGATCGATATTCTCACCGTTGTACCCGAACTTTTGGAGAGCCCCCTGAGCCACTCCATTCCCGGCCGCGCCGTCAAGAAAGGCCTGGCCGAGATCCATGTCCACAACCTCCGAAAATACGGCCTCGGGCCCCGGCTCACCGTGGACGACTACTCCTACGGCGGGGACGCCGGCATGGTGATGATGGTGGAACCCGTGTTCCGCTATATCGAAGAGCTCACCGCCGAGCGCCACTACGACGAAATCATCTACATGGCCCCGGACGGAGAAGTGCTCACCCAGGGCATGGCCAACGAGCTCTCGCTCAAGGAGAACATCATCATCCTCTGCGGTCACTACAAAGGCATTGACGAGCGCATCCGGGAGCATCTCATCACCCGGGAAATCTCCGTGGGCGATTTCGTGGTGAGCGGGGGCGAAATCCCCGCCGCCCTGCTGGCCGACAGCATCATCCGCCTCATCCCCGGGGTGCTCACCGACGAGACATCGGCCCTGTCCGACTCGTTCCAGGAAGGGCTGGTCTCCCCGCCCGTGTACACCCGTCCGGCCGAATTCAACGGCTGGAAAGTGCCGGACGTACTGCTGAGCGGAAACCCCAAACTCATCCGCGCCTGGCAGGACGAACAGGCCATCGCCCGCACCCGGGAACGCCGCCCCGGACTCCTGGAAAAATAGGAAACGCCCTAACGCATAAAAAGCTCGCATCCCTGCGAGCTTTTTACTTGGTTAGTTAGTAGTGTATTCTTACCTCGAAGAAGGTTAATTATTTGGTTAGAAGACGCGTTGCCTGCAATTGGGGGAATACTCTCCCTTTTGCACTACAAAGGTAAACATCTTTTTTTTATTTACAAAATTTTCTAACTAAAATATATTAAATAAAATTTTTTAATAATTAACCCCCCTCGAAAACTATTGCTTTAGCAATTCTACCTGGTACAAACGGGGCCAGTTCTTCCCCGTGAGATACAGCTTTCCATCGGCATCCAGGGCGATTCCGTTGAGCACATCGGTGTCCTGGGTACGGAGCTTTTCGGGCAGCAGGCCGCTGCAATCCACCGAGGCTTCCACCTTGCCGCTCCTGGGATTGATAATCACGATCATGTCCGTGGTATAGACATTGGCCCACACTTTTCCGTCCACCCACTCCAGTTCGTTCAGCAGCCGGAGCGGCCGGCCGTTCATGGTCACGGGGACGCGGCGGAGCAGTTTCATGTCGGCGTCCAGGAAATACAGGTTGGCGCTGCCGTCGCTGGCAATGAGTTCCCGGCCGTTCGTGGTGAGTCCCCAGCCCTCGCGGCCATAGCCCACGGTGGACTTGTAGCTGAGGGTGGCGGCATCGTAGCGGAAAGCCACCTTGTTGGTCCAGGTGAGCACGTACAGATCGTCCCCCAGGACGACGGATCCTTCGCCGAAGTATTTGCGGGCCAGGCGTTTGTTCTCGATGGGCACGCCGCTTTCCAGGTCCACGGTGCGGATGCTGCTTTCCCCGAACTGGCCGGTGGTCTCATAGAGCACGCCGTCATGGAAAAAGAGGCCCTGGGTATAGGCCGTCACGTCGTGCGGATATTCCTTCACCACTTTCAGCTTATACTCTTTCACCTGCGCGCTCGTGCAGGAACAGGCGCAACAGAGCGCCAAGAGAAAAAACAATCTGATCATCTTCATAGGAACTATGGCTTTTCGATCCATGGCAGGTTAAAACGATAGTGGACGCGGCTTGACAGCAGATGGATCATGCCGTCGGGACTCTGGGTGCAGGCCAGATAGCCTTTGGGCTCGGCATGCGTCCCGTCCAGGGTGAAAGTCCCGGTCCAGGCACCGCCGTCCAGGGTGCGCCGCTTCCCGTCCGTGAGGAGTTTCCGCACCGGCCAGCTCTGCCCCTCGTCATAGCTCAGGGCAACAAAAAGGCCGTTTTCGCCAAAGGAGCACAGCATGACAGGGCCTTCGGCCAGACGCTTGAGAACCAGCCGCTGCCCGCTGCCGATGGGCGGGAATTCGCTGGCACTGTACTCCCAGCTGTAACCGCCGTCGCGCGAGATGCTGCAGGGCATGTGTCCGTCCAGGGCATTGCCGCGGCCCAGGGCCATCAGGCTGCCGTCGGCACGCTCGATGAGTCCGGCATGGATGCCCCGGATGGTGCTGCCGGTGTCTTCCCAGCTTTCGCCCCCGTCCCGGGAGACATGGAGGGCGGTTCCGGCCTCGCCGTCCGGACCGGCGTCACAGCACAGGAAGATGCGGCCGTCCCGACGGGACACGATGGGACCGGCAATCACCTGGTGACGCACCCCGTGTTCGGGCTCAATATAGCGAAGATAGCTCCAAGGCCCGGCGGGCGAACGGAGCCGGCGCATGGCCAGGGCCAGGTCCTTCCACTCCCCCGCGTCCCCGACACCCTGGAAGTGAAGGATCTCGCCGCTATCCAGCGTAAGCAGGGCGCTACCGGTCATATTGCGGCCCGGCACCTTGCAGAAAAGCCTGGCCGGGGACCATTCCTTTCCGTCAAACCGGGAGCCCAGCACCACCATCTCGCGGCCGGCCTCGGCGTCCGTGGAGAACCAGATGGCCAGCAGATAGCCATCCCGGGTCCAGGTGACGGCGGGCTGGTGGTTGTGGGCATAAAAGGGCGTGGAGGCCGACTGGGGCGGGATCACATAGGGCATGGGTTCCAGGAAGAGGGGCTTGTCAACGGGTTCTCCCCAGGGGGCCGCCGGACGGTGGTCATACGATAACAGGGGCCAGCCCTCGTCCTGGGGTTTCCGGCTGGATTCCACGATGCGGAAACCCAGCAGCACGCTCCGGTCCTGCGGAATGGACGCGCAACGATAATCCGTAGCCAGGAACGCAGGCGGCGTATTGTGGCTGCCACCGCGTACCGCCCGATATTCCCCGTCTATCTCATCGTAGCACCACTCCTCCACATTGCCGTGCATATCGTAGAGGCCCCA
>Ga0265298_10010070_pt1 | contig 11209 bp, 11 predicted proteins | sample AusTroGonzalo_MG_3_FD_193486 | JGI IMG/M metagenome (GOLD analysis project Ga0265298, IMG submission 193486) | Bovine rumen microbial communities from tropical cattle in Woodstock, Queensland, Australia - Gonzalo_01 | ecosystem: Host-associated > Mammals > Digestive system > Stomach > Rumen ...
GAAACTATCGCAACTTCTACTATAAGGATGGAAAGAGATATGCACATACCATCGATCCTAAGACGGGCTATCCTGTGCAGCACAGCATACTGTCGGCAACGGTGTTTGCCAAGAGCTGTGCGGTGGCCGATGCCTATGCCACATCGTTTATGGTGATGGGTATGGAGAAGGCTAAGCAGTTGCTGGAGCACCATCCTGAGCTGATGGCATATCTCATCTATAGCGATGAGGATGGTAAGAATGCTGTGTGGTATTCGTCATCTTTGGAAAACAAAATTCAGAAGTAGAGTATGGCTTCACTACAGTTGTTCGACAAGTTGTTGCAATTCCCCTTGTTCCAGGGTATGAGTCGCGACGATCTGGAGATAGTGGCCGGACACACCCGTTTCGGGTTTATGAAACTGGGTGCGGGCAAGACTGTAGTGAAATCGGGCGATAACTGCACTCAGCTGCACTTCCTGATAAACGGAACGATGAAGGTGCGCACATATGCCGACGACTACGGCTACTCGGTTGAGGAGCAGATGATGGCACCGAACATCATACAGCTGGAGTCGATATTCGGATACTACCAGCGATACACCCACGATTTCATAGCTCAGACGGATGTTAACTTTATTACCATAGACAAGGAAGAGGTGGTGCGACTTACCGAAGACTTCCTGGTGTTCCGCCTGAACATAATGAACCACTTTGCCACACAAACGCAGAAGCAGTTGGGACAGGCGTGGAACCGTCCGCCGCAATCGCTCGAGGCAAGGGTGATAAGATTCCTGAGTCAGCATTCAACATATCCTGCAGGTCATAAAGTGTTTAACATACTGATGACCAGACTGGCCGAGGAAGTGAACGACAGCAGACTGAATGTGTCGCGTGTTTTGAACGAGATGCAGCACAAGGGACTGGTAACACTAAGCAGGGGAAAAATAGAGATTCAGCAGCTTGAAAGACTGCTTTATACCAAATAGATACGGCTAATGTGGCCGTTTTCAACTTTTTTAATGCATAGATTTGCAAAGTATCGGTTTTTTGTCGTAACTTTGCGCTCGAAAAGATGTTAGTATGAATAAGAACGAAAGTATAGAAAGAAAGAACCCGTTTTTCGAACCTTATAACACACCTCACGACACAGCACCTTTTGATCGTATCCGCATGGAGGATTACGAGGAGGCTATGTTGGAGGGAATACGTCGTGACGATGAGCAGATAGAGAAGATTATAAACAATCCTGCCAAACCTACCTTCGATAACACCATCATAAGTGTTGACGATGAGAAGGACAAGGACGGATATTACGACCTGTTGAGCCGTGTGTCAACAGTGTTCTTTAATCTGCTGTCGGCCGAGACTAACGACGATATGGATGCATTGGCTCAGAAGATGAGTCCGATACTGACCAAGCACGCCAATGATATCAGACTGAACGAGAAACTTTTTGAGCGCATAAAATATGTTCACCAGCACCACCGCAAGCTTACTGCCGAGGAGAAGATGCTGCTGGACAACTGCTACGACGGATTTGTGCGTAGCGGTGCACTGCTTGATGCTGCTGGAAAAGAGCGCCTGCGCCAGTTGACCGAGGAGGCTTCGATGCTTGGTCTGCAGTTCTCGCAGAACCTGCTGAAAGAGAACAAGGCATTCACACTGCATATTACTGACGAGAAGCAGCTTGACGGTCTGCCCGATACAGCCCGCGAGGCAGCTGCACTGGCTGCAAAAGAGGCTGAGAAGGAGGGTTGGGTGTTCACACTCGACTTCCCATCGTACTCGCCATTCATGACATATTCAACTCAGCGTGAGTTGCGCAAGCAGTTGTATATGGCCAAGAACACAGAGTGTATCCACGATAACGAGGAGAACAACTTGGAGATATGCAAGCGCCTGGTAAACCTGCGCCGTGAGCTGGCTCAGCTGTTAGGACATAAGACCTATGCCGACTATGTGCTGAAGCACCGCATGGCAGGCAACGTGCGCAACGTGTATAAGTTGCTGAACGACCTGATAAAGGCATATAAGCCTACCGCAGTGAAGGAGGTTGAGGCAATAGAAAAGATGGCTCGTAAGATGGAGGGAAAAGACTTCAAGCTTGAGCCATGGGACTTCTCATATTACTCGCACAAGCTGCAGCTTGAGAAGTATAATATTGATGCCGAGATGTTGCGTCCGTACTTCGAACTGTCGAAGGTGATAGATGGAGTGTTTGGACTGGCTAACCGTTTGTACGGCATCACATTCAAGGAGAACAAGGACATACCAGTATATCATCCCGACGTAAAGGCATATGAGGTGTTTGATGAGGACGGTTCGTTCCTCGCTGTATTCTATGCCGACTTCCATCCACGTAAGGGTAAGCAGGGTGGCGCATGGATGACAGAGTACCAGGGACAATGGAAGGAGCGCATTGATGCCAAGAAGCCATTCGGACCTGAGAACATGAAAAACGTTCGTCCGCATGTTAGTGTGGTGATGAACCTAACAAAGCCAACAGAGGAGAAGCCTGCACTGCTGACACTTGGCGAGGTGGAGACATTCCTGCATGAGTTCGGACACTCGCTGCACGGTATGTTTGCCAATACACGCTTTGAGAGTCTTAGCGGTACAAACGTATGGTGGGACTTTGTTGAGCTGCCATCGCAGTTCATGGAGAACTTCGCCATCGAAAAGGAGTTCCTGCGCACATTCGCATTCCACTATCAGACTGGCGAGCCATTGCCCGACGAGCTGATAGACCGCATAGTACGCAGTCGTAACTTCAACGTGGCTTATGCCTGCATGCGTCAGGTAAGCTTCGGACTGCTGGATATGGCTTACTATACAAAGAAGGATGAGTTTACTGATGATATAATCCCATTTGAGAAGAAAGCATGGGAGAAGGCTATGGTGCTGCCACAGTTGCCCGATACCTGTATGACGGTGCAGTTCTCGCACATCATGGCAGGCGGATATGCTGCAGGTTACTACAGCTATAAGTGGGCTGAGGTGCTGGATGCCGATGCCTTCAGCGTATTCAAGAAACACGGCATCTTCGACAAGAAGACTGCCAGCAGTTTCCGCGAAAACATCCTTTCGAAAGGTGGCACGGAGAATCCGATGACATTATACAAACGGTTCAAGGGTGGCGAACCCACCATTGATGCATTACTTAAAAGAAATGGAATCAAACGACAAGCAAAGTAAGCTTGATGTGCGCTATCTGAGGATGGCACGTATCTGGGCAGAGAACTCATACTGTCAGCGCAGGCAGGTGGGAGCACTGGTGGTCAAGGACAAGATGATTATCAGCGATGGTTACAACGGTACTCCAAGCGGATTTGAAAACGTCTGCGAGGATGACAACAACGTGACAAAGCCTTACGTGCTGCATGCCGAGGCCAATGCTATAACAAAACTGGCACGTAGCAACAACAACAGCGAAGGGGCTACAATCTACATCACAGCCTCGCCCTGTATAGAGTGTGCCAAACTGATTATCCAGGCAGGTATCAAGCGCGTGGTATATGGCGAGAAATATCGTCTTACTGACGGTATCGAGCTGCTTGAGCGTGCTGGTATTGAGGTGATCTACATAGGATTAGAAAACATAGAGAAATGAGTAAAATAAACAATAACCGTTTTATGCCCTTGCTGATGGCCGTTTGTGTGGTCGTCGGAATAATGGTGGGTACATTCTATGCCAACCACTTCTCGGGCAATAGACTTAACATCATTAACTCGAGTGGAAACAAGTTGAATAACCTGCTCCACATTATCGACGACCAGTATGTTGACACTGTGAACATGAACGAGCTGGTAGAGAAGGCTATGCCACAGATTCTGGCTGAGCTTGACCCACACTCTGTTTACATCAGTGCCCGCGATGGCGAGATAGCCAACGACGACCTGCGTGGCTCGTTCTTCGGAATAGGTATCGAGTTCACCATACGTCAGGACACCATACGTGTGCAGAACGTAATAGGAAACGGTCCTGCTGAGCGTGCCGGAGTGCTGGCCGGTGATAAGATTGTGGAGGTTGACGACTCGATATTCGTAGGAAAGAAGGTTACCAACGAGGAGGCTATGCACCGCCTCAAGGGTCCAAAGGATACAAAGGTTAAGCTTGGCATACTGCGCTATGGCGAGAAGAAACTGCACCACATCACCATCACACGTGGCGAGATTCCTACCAAGAGCGTAACAGCATGTTATATGCTTGATGATGATTGTGGTTACATTAAGATTCGTAACTTCGGCGAGAATACATACCCAGAGCTGCTTATTGCGCTGGCAAAGCTGTCGCAGCAGAGCTTCAGTAATCTGGTTATCGACCTTCGTGGCAACACCGGTGGATACCTGGAGTCGGCAGTACAGATAGCCAACGAGTTCCTGTCGCGCGGACAGCTCATCGTTTATACTCAGGGTCGTGCATTCCCACGTCAGGACTATCGTGCTGATGGCCGCGGCTCTTACCAGCGTCTGCCATTGGTAGTGCTGGTTGACGAGAGCTCTGCATCGGCTTCAGAGATTCTGGCTGGTGCCATTCAGGATAACGACCGCGGTACTATCATAGGCCGCCGCTCGTTTGGTAAGGGCTTGGTTCAGAAACCAATGGAGTTCAGCGATCACTCAATGATACGTCTTACCATAGCACGTTACTACACACCTTCAGGACGTTGCATCCAGAAGCCATATAACAATGGTAACCACTACGATGACGACTGGCTTACACGCTATCAGCATGGTGAGTTCTTCTCGCAGGATAGTATCAAGCATACTGGTCCTGAGTATCACACAAACAACGGCCGTATTGTTTATGGCGGTGGTGGTATCACTCCTGATATCTTTATCCCAGAGGATACCCTCGGTGTAACATCATATTACAAGGAGGCAGCAATGTCGGGGCTTATCCTGCAGTTTGCATTCACCTATACCGATGATAACCGCGCCAAACTCTCAGAGCTGAAGAGCGTTAAGGAGATGGAGACATACCTGAAGCACCAGAACATACTTGAGAAGTTTGTGGCTTATGCTGATAAGAACGGACTGAAGCGCAGAAATCTGATGATACAGAAGTCGCATAAACTGCTGGAGCGCTTTGTGGTTAGCCGTATTATCTACAACATCCACAGCGAACAGTCGTGGACGGAGTATCTGAATCAGGATGATCCTGTGATACAGGAGACTCTGCGCCTGTTCCACAACGAGGGTGCATTCCCGCAGAAACCGGTAGCCGGTGTGAAAGGTAAGAATGTGGCCAAGGCTGGCGACGGCAGAGCAATAAGACAGATAAACACATTGATAGCCCATGCTTAAAAAAGAGCTTAGGACATTGATGAGACAAAGGAAAGGACAGTTCACTCAGCAGCAGCTGTGTGAACTGTCTCTGCCTATAGTGGATCGCATAAGGCCTTTGCTTGCCGGTGCCAAGAGTATTGTGGCTTATTACTCGCTGCCTGATGAGGTGGACACACACGCTTTTATCGATGAACTTGTGACCGAAGGCAAGACGGTATATCTGCCAAAGGTAATAAGCGATGAGGACATGGTGCTTTGTCGTTATACAGGTGCTGAAAGCTTGAAAGAGGGGGCTTTCGGTATTATGGAACCGATAGGCGAGGAGATATTGGCTGATGAGGCTATCGACGTGGTTCTTGTGCCGGGAATGGCGTTTGATGGCGAAGGGAACCGATTGGGTAGGGGAAAGGGTTACTACGACCGTTTCCTTAAGACATTAACTAACCCACGCCCAAAGCTTATAGGCGTGTGCTTTGATTTCCAGAAAACAGATGTGGTGCCCACAGAACCTACAGATGTGAAGGTTGATGTGGTAGTCTAATTAAAACGTATCTCGGCTATCACCTGACTGCCTACGTGGGCATTGAGTTTCCTTACAAGTTCGCTGCGCACCATCATCATCTCAGACCGTAGTGCAGGACTTGTAAGATGAACGAACAGTGTTTGGTTCTTGATAAACAGTCCGTCGGTATAGCTTGCTACCATTGGTCCTGCCACTTCGGGCCATGAGTCGATGAGGCGTTTCTGAAGCAATGGTGTCTCAAGCCCCTGTGCCCGCAGGTTCTTCAGTATCAAGTCTTTTATGTTGTTTACGTCGCGCTTAAACATCCTTCTTTACTTCTTCTATTTCTCCGTTGTCTACATGGAATATCTTGTAATCAAGTGATGATCTGCTAAGAATCAGATCCAGGTGGTCGCGATTGGTATCGGTAATGAATATCTGTCCGTATTCGTCGCCTGCCACCAGTTTCACTATCTGTTCTACACGCTGAGCATCGAGCTTGTCGAAGATATCGTCGAGCAGAAGCAGCGGTGTGGTCTTTGAATTTGTGCGCTTAAGGAAATCGAACTGTGCCAGCTTGAGTGCAATAACAAAGGTCTTGTTCTGTCCCTGACTGCCCTCGCGCTTCATGAGGTGTCCGCCAAGTGTTATCTCAAGGTCGTCGCGATGTACGCCATGCAGTGAGTAGCCAATGGCACGGTCCTTGAAACGGTCGCGCTGTATGACCTCAAGCAACGGTCCGCGCTGGCAGTGTGAAATATAGTTCAGTCCTACCTGTTCGCGGTTCTCTGCGATAGTCTCGTGTATACGCTGGAATATAGGTGTAAGTTCTTCAACAAAAGCCTTACGTGCCTGATAGATTCGCTCGCCCTCGAATGCCATCTGCTCTTCAAAAAGACTCATAACATCAATGTTTGGTTCGTCTTCTTGTTTCAGCATGGCATTGCGCTGTTGCAGTGCCTTGTTATATCGGTTCATCGCATCCATATAGCCATGGTCGTACTGCGATATAACCATGTCCATCAGTCGGCGGCGCTCCTCGCTGCCACCCTCAATTAATAATGTATCCGATGGCGACACAACCACAATGGGTACCAGTCCGATATGTTCTGACAAACGGCGATACTCCTTCTTGTTGCGCTTGAAGTGCTTTTTAGTGCCTCGCTTCATGCCGCAGTAGATGTGCAAGTCGTCCTCGTAGGTGCCCTCGAGTACAAAGAACTCAGTGCCGTGTTTTATTACCTGCGAGTCGATGGGGTTATTAGCCGAATGACAGAACGAAAGATAGTATATAGCATCGAGCACATTTGTCTTTCCTACGCCGTTCTGTCCTATCAGGCAGTTTATTTTTGGCGAGAACTCAAGTGTGGCCTCTGCTATGTTCTTGTAGTTGATAACCGATAACTTTTCTAAAATCATAGTGCAAAGGTAGCGTTTTTTGACCATTGATGCTAAGGATTAACACAGATTAATAAATATTTTCTCTGAAATTATGTAAATTGTGTTGCTTTTTTAGTAACTTTGCACCCGATTTTTGAAATTAAATATAAATATTATAATGGCAAATACAACAAATCAACAGCAGGCTCCTCAGACAATGGAGCAGAGCCTGAATCAGAGTGAGGCGTTCTTCCTTAAGTACAAGAACGCAGTAATAGCTGCAATTGTAGCTATTGTAGTAATCATTGGTGGTATTGTTCTCTACAAGACTTACGTAAGTGGTCCTAACGAGGTTAAGGCTAGCACAGCTATCGCTAAGGGTCAGGAGCTCTTTATGGCTGGCGACTACCAGAAGGCACTTAACGGCGACAGCGCAAACTTCAAGGGTTTTGTTAAGCTCGCCGACGAGTACAGCAGCACAGCTGCAGGTAATCTGGCTAACCTCTATGCCGGTCTGTGCAGCGCTAAGCTCAACAAGTGGGAAGATGCTGCTAAGTTCCTCGAGAACTTCGACGGTGCCGACGATCAGATGATTTCTCCAGCTGCTGAGGGTGCTCTGGGTAATGTATATGCTCACCTCAACCAGCTCGACAAGGCTGTATCACACCTTAAGAAGGCTGCTGAGAAGGCTGACAACAACTCTCTGTCTCCTACATTCCTGATCCAGGCTGGTGAGATTCTCGAGAGCCAGGGTAAGAACGATGAGGCTCTGAAGCTGTATCAGACCGTTAAGGAGAAGTACTTCAACTCAATGGCTTATCAGACCATCGATGGTTATATTGAGCGTGTTTCTGCAAAATAATAACCATGGCTACTAAAAACTTATCAGAATACGATATCACCACCGTTCCCGATGCTTCGAACATGATTTTCGGAGTGGTTGTGGCCGAGTGGAATCCTGAAATAACTGGCGCCCTGCTTGACGGATGTGTTACCACACTCGAAAAGCATGGCGCTTTGCCTGAAAATATACATGTAAAGACGGTGCCCGGTAGTTTCGAGCTTATCTATGGCGCCCACCAGATGACACTTAACGATGGTTACGATGCAGTAATCGTTCTGGGTAGTGTTATCCGTGGCGAGACTCCACACTTCGACTACATCTGTCAGGGTGTAACAGAAGGTATTGCACGTCTTAATGCTACTAGCAACATTCCCGTTATCTACGGATTGCTCACCACAAACGATCTGCAGCAGGCACAGGACCGTGCAGGTGGCAGATTAGGCAACAAGGGCGACGAGTGTGCTGTTGTGGCTATCAAGATGGCTAAGTTCTAATATAACTTGTTTTCCTAAATAGTTAGTGATATGAGAAAGGTATTTATTCTACTCTTAAGTTTAGGCTTAAGCTTTGGTACTGTCAATGCACAGGATGCTAACAAGAGTGAGTTACACCAGCGTGCCGAAAGCGATTTTGCAAAAGGAGATGTGGCAAGTGCACGTTTCCACTTTATCCGTGCTTTCGAAGACTATGCTAATAAAGGCCAGTTAAAAACAAGTATGGAGTGCGCTACACGCGGTACTGCCTTGTATTATAAGGAAAACTATTGGAAAGAGGCTTTTGATCTGTTGCGCCGTGCCGACCAGACCATTGATGTTAATGTAAAGAACACCAAGGAAAGGGCTGCCCTTCACTATATCGTTACCAAGGAGCGCCTTGCTATGTATATCCGTCTGCGTAAGAGTGACAGCTCTAAGGACCAGATTGAGATTATGGAGAATCAGGTTACCTATGCTGCTGATGAAGCATTGAAGAATGACCTGCTTTACAACAAGGCTGTTTACTATTATTCGTTTGGCATGAACGCACAGGGTAATGCAGTGTTCAAGGAGATGGCCAACAAGCTTACTGCATCAAAGCAGTATGATAAGGTTGATGGCGTTTACCAGACACTGATATCTAATGCTCGTAAGAGTGGCAATGCCAACATGGTAGCTCAGTCATACAGCAACTATCTTGCTTGGAAGGATTCTGTAAACGCACTGAAGCTTGCTGATGAGACAGGTGCTCTGAAGAAGCAGATTGCAGAGAACGAGGCAACTATCGACGATCAGGCAAGTTCGCTTACTGCTCGTTGGGCTGTTATCATCGGTCTTTGTGTGCTTGCTGCCGCACTTGCTGCTGCACTCATACTGGGTGGTATTGTCCTGATGCGTTACATTTTGCTTACTCGCAAGCAGAAGAAGACTATCCGTCTGGCTAACGAGAACAATGCACTGAAGGCTAAGTTCATAAGCAATATCTCTGCCCAGCTCGATCCTACACTCCACAAACTCGATGAGAAGATTCCTGAGGTTAAGGCTCTGCTTCAGTTCTCTGAGCACATCGCCACCCTGTCGAACATCGAGAACACCATGGACGAGGAGGTAGAACTGGAAGATGTACAGCTCACTCCATTCTGCGAGGAGCTATTGGATCAGATTCGTAAAAAGGTACAGGATGGCGTTACTCTTAAGATTAATGTGCCCAACATGAGCGCAAGTATTAATAAAGAGTATGTATCACATATCCTGCTTCACCTACTTAATAATGCAGCTATCTACACTCCAAAGGACGGAACCATCTGGTTGGATTACAAGAAGCGTGGTGCACATGTTCACCAGTTCCTGGTATCTAATACAGGCGAGGTTATTCCAGAGGAGAAGCGCGATGACGTATTCAAGCCATTTACTGAGGTGAAGGACTTCACCGAGGGCGACGGCCTTGGATTGCCTATCTGCAAGCAGATGGCACTGAAGATGAAGGGTGACCTTGACATCGATGCCGAGTTCACCAAGGGCACACGTTTCGTGCTGCTTCTACATTCTTAAGCTAACACTACACCTTTTATAACTTTACAGTTGATATGTCCACCAGCCCATTAACTATCGCATAAATAGTTAATCCGGCTGGTGAATGTATTTGTAGCTTGCGGGCTATGTTGCGTCGATGGGTGATAACCGTATTGGTAGATATACACAGATGGTCGGCTATCTCCTTGTTCGACATTCCCTGTACAAGCGAAATAATAACATCCTTCTCACGGTCGCTCAGTGCGTCGGGGTTCTGTGCCTGAGCGTTTCCGAATACCATTCCTGATATGTTACGTGATACATCGTTCTGCTTGGTTATCTGCTCCAGACGGCGGATGGCGGGTACGAAGATATGATCCTCGACCTCAGCATGCTGGCGCAACCACACCTCGTTCTCGTAAATGTCGTGCAGTGTGGCAGTAAGCTGGTTGTTGTGAAGTCCATCCTGTGGCAGATACTTGATGATGAGAAGCTTCAACTCACGCAGCTTCTTGTCGGTAGCACCATGATGCTTTGAGAATGTGTCAACATTATAATCATTTGCAGGCTGTCCGTCGATAAGCGACTGCACATAAGGGAACAGAGTCTTCTGCTCGTACTTCATGTGGCGGCGAATCTCGTGGGCATACTCATCGTAGAATCTCAGAATAAGGCGTCCTAGTGAGTCGGACTCGTTAAGACTCTCTTGTAGCTCGCGACGAATGTATGGCAGCTGGAACTCGAGGAAGTATGCGTGGCAGGCCTCCAGATAGTGCAGCAGTGTGGGCACGTCAAGCTGTGTGTCGGCCTCGAATTCGCCATGTCCGTTGATGGTGTAGTTAACCACTGCCAGGAACGTGTAGGTATCTACATTATTATCCACGCACGTCTCGCGCACGGTCTTATCGCCGAATCCCAAGTTAATACCAAAGCTACCCAGCGACTGCAACAAGTCGTAGTTATCGCGGATCAGCGAGATCATCTTGTCGTCCGCCTCATACATTTTCTGATTTTTCATACCTATAAATGATTACGGGTGCAAAATTATACATTTTTCCTGATATATACAATAATTATTATTAGGTATTTTATTAATGCATAATCAAGAATAATGAGTTGAAAGAGTCTTTTTCACTATTTTTAGGTATTGTGTAATTATGCAAAACGTAATACCTTTGCAGCCGAATTGAAAATAAAATGAGTTAGTAATGAATAAATTTGTGA
>Ga0265298_10010071_pt1 | contig 11209 bp, 7 predicted proteins | sample AusTroGonzalo_MG_3_FD_193486 | JGI IMG/M metagenome (GOLD analysis project Ga0265298, IMG submission 193486) | Bovine rumen microbial communities from tropical cattle in Woodstock, Queensland, Australia - Gonzalo_01 | ecosystem: Host-associated > Mammals > Digestive system > Stomach > Rumen ...
GCTACTGGGACCACTGGGAATACTGGGGCCACTGGGAATACTGGGGCCACTGGGAATACTGGGGCCACTGGGACTACTGGGATCGCTGGGGGTACTGGGAGAACTGTCTTCAAGGTCGGTGAGCCATTGTCTCAGGTCTGAGAGGTCCATGTTGGCTAACTCGCTGATGTTTTTGTCCCAGATTTTGTAGGAGAGGGCTTCGCGGTTCAGACGCATGCCCTTGCATTCAGGGCATTGGCACTCGGCGAGGAACTGGTCGGCCCACTTCTGGCCGCTGGCATTGTCTTCCTGTTCCATGACGGAGCGTAAATATTTCACCACACCGTCGAATGATACGAAGTAGTCGCTGGAGGTATGCACGAGTTCTTTGTCGATGCGGATGCTGTTCAGCGAACCGTAGAGAATCTCGTTAAGTGCCTCGTCGGGCAAATCCTCTATACGGGTCTTTAGGTCGTATTCGTATTGGTGCAGAATGGAATCTATCTGCCAGAAAATCATCTGGTTCTTGTATTTTCCTAAAGGAACGATTCCTCCGTCGTAGATGCTTTGCTTACGGTTGGGAATCACCTTGTTGAGGTCTATTTCGTTGATATAACCCAGTCCTTTGCAGCGCGGGCAGGCACCTTGTGGCGAGTTGAACGAGAAGGTGTTAGGGGCGGGGTCGCTGTAGGAGATGCCAGTGGTGGGACACATCAGACGGCGTGAGTAGTGCTTGACGGCTCCCGTTTCGTAGTCCATAATCATGAGCAGCCCTTCGCCTTGTCTCATGGCGGTCTGGACGGTCTTTCTCAGGCGTTCGTCAGAAGTGGTCTGAGCTTGCTGGATATGCTCAGCACTCTTTACGGCCAGGCGGTCGATGACGACCTCAATGTCGTGGTTCTTGTAGCGGTCGACTTTCATGCCCTGAACCAGTTCCTGCACTTCGCCGTCGATGCGGATATGCAGATAACCCTTGCGGCGCATGCTTTCGAATAGTTCGCGATAGTGCCCCTTACGGCTGCGCACGAGCGGAGCAAGGATGAGAATCTTACGGCCGGCATAGTCGTGCTGTATCATGTCGATGATTTTCTCCTCAGTGTACTTCACCATCGGCTCGCCCGTCATGTAGCTGTAGGCCTTGCCGGCACGGGCATAGAGCAGACGCATGTAATCGTAAACCTCGGTAGTGGTGCCTACGGTAGAGCGCGGGTTTTTGTTGGTGGTCTTCTGTTCAATGCTGATGACGGGTGAGAGTCCCGTAATCTTGTCGACATCAGGACGCTCCATGCCACCGAGGAAGTTGCGGGCGTATGCCGAGAATGTCTCGATGTAACGACGTTGTCCCTCGGCAAAGATGGTGTCAAAGGCCAACGATGACTTGCCGCTACCGCTCAGACCGGTAATGACGGTGAGGGAGTTGCGGGGAATCTCGACGTCTATATTCTTTAAATTATGTACGCGTGCGCCGTAAACGTTGATTTTTTCCATGATTGCTGGGATGACTGGGGCTACTGGAACCTCTGGGTTAGGGATTAGGGGGTACCAGTGCTGCTGCTTTCTATCTCGTTGAAGTTACGGATGAGGTTGACATCACGGCGGATTTTGTATTCGCGGCCGTCAGCACCACGGGCATTGACGTAGACGTAGTAGACACCATCCTTGACGGGATGGCCGTTATAGGTACCGTCCCAGTAACCAGCTACGTCATGCCACTCGTAGAGCTTCTGTCCCCATCTGTTAAAAATATATGCGTGGAACTCCACAATGCTCTTCCAGTGTCCGTCGGCGTCCTCGTTGTTCACGCCCTTGGCACCATATCGGTCGTTTGTACCGTCGTCGTTGGGTGAGAAAGCGTTGGGCATCTCCAGATGGCTTTCGCTGATGGTGACGTTAATGCTGTCGGAGAGGACGATATCATCGCCTTGACGGACATAAAGTGCTACAACGGTGATGCCCGACTCGGTGAAGTCGAACTCCGTGTCCTCTTCATAGCGGGTGATGTTACTGCCGCCGTTGGCACCTTCGTGTTTGAAGTGCCATTCGATGGTGGAACCGGCCTCCAGATTCGTGGCGTTGGAACGGAAGAGAACATGCAACGGTGCTTCCTCGGTGAAGTTCTCTTTCCTGGTCATCTCTTCACCTTTCTGGTTGGTGTAGGTGGCTGTCAGTTCGATGCCTGCCCATACTCCTAATGGCAGGAGAAAGAGCGTCGTAAGGGTGATTATTTGTCTTAATTTCATCTTGATAAGTGATAATTTGTGCAAAATTACGGAAAAAAGTAGAACTTCCGCATCTTTTTTTGTAATTTTGTAGCGCAAATTAGAAAAATAAAAGAATTATGAAGCAAATATTAAGATATTTTCTCTTGTTGACGGTGTTTTCTTTCGCTACTGAAACGCTTTGTGCACAGACTGCCAGCTACAAGAAAATGCACCAGGTGAAACGGAAGGAGACCATCTTCGGCATTGCCCGGGACAACGGGCTGACCGTGGAGGATCTTATTAAGGCCAACCCGGAGATGAACACGCCAGGTTACGAGCTGAAGAAAGGCGACTTCATCCGTATTCCCTATCCTGCCGGCTATACTGGTACCTCCGCTTCGGCAAAGTCTTCCGAAGCGAAAACGGCGAAAACTGTTGTCGAGAAAGACATGCGCCAGCGTGAGATACGTGTCGGCATCATGTTGCCTCTGCATGACGTGAATGGTGACGGCAAACGCATGATAGAATACTACCGCGGAGTGCTGATGGCTTGTGACAGTTTGAAGGCTACGGGCATCTCTACCGACATACGGGCATGGAACGTGGCAGAGGACACGAATATCCAGGAAATATTGACAGACCCACATGCCGCTGACCGCGATATAATTTTCGGTCCGTTGTACTCAAAGCAGGTGAAGGCATTAGGCGACTTTGCCAGTACTCACGGCATCCGGGTTGTCATCCCCTTCTCCACCAATTCGCAGGAAGTCTACAACAACAGCAATATCTTCCAGGTCTACCAGAACGGCAATCAGTTGAACGAGGCTTTCAGCTACCGTTTCTACCAGATGTTCAAGGATTGTCACCCCATCCTTATCGATTGTAACGATTCGACCAGTACGAAGGGTGGCTTTACCTCGGCTCTGCGTCGTAAGCTGGAACAGGAGGGCATTACCTACTCCATCACCAATCTCAAGTCGAGTGAGACGGCTTTTGCCAAGAACTTCTCGACGACCTCGCGGAATGTCGTCATCCTCAATACCAGTCGCCAGCAGGAACTGGTGCTGGCCGTTTCCAAGCTGAACGGTCTGTCGCTGAACAATCCCCAGATAAGCATTTCGATGTTCGGCTATCCTGAATGGCTGATGTATGAACGCCAGCAGATGACCAACTACTATAAGTATGATGTCTATGTACCCAGTACCTACTACATGGACTCGAAGGCCGCCCGTACGGAGCGCATCAAGCAGAAGTATCGCAGGAACTTCCATCAGGATATGCAGAACTACCATCAGCGTTTTGCCGTGACGGGCTTCGACCAGGCTTTCTATTTCATCAAGGGGCTGCACCTGTATGGCCAGCACTTTATCGGCTCTTCAGGTTCGGTAGGCTATACCCCCATTCAGACGCCCCTCCACTTTGAGCGTGTCGGCAACGGCGGTTTGCAGAACCGAGCCATGATGTTTGTTCACTATACGCCATCTCAGCGGGTAGAGAAGATTAACTTTTAAAAGAGGAAGTTATGAAGTTAAGGAGTTCTGGAGCCAAGCGGTTGAGGAGTATTACCTTCTGTCTTTTCCTCTTTCTGCCGATGACGCTTATGGCGCAGGTGGGTGAATACCGTAGTGACTTCGCCTTCGGTGTCAATGGCGGCTATACGCTGAGCAATGTCGGGTTTGTGCCGGAAGTTCCTCAGACTTATTTGGGTGCCCCCACGTTTGGTGTCACGCTGCGTTATACCTGCGAGAAATACTTTAAGAGCGTCTGTGCTATCGTGGCAGAGGTGAACTATGTCCAGATGGGATGGAAGGAAGAGATACTCAACAAGAACGACGAGCCCGTCATCAACAGCCAGACAGGATTGGCCGAGGAATACAGCCGCAAGATCAACTACATACAGGTACCCATCATGGCCCGCTTGGGGTGGGGGCGTGAGCGCAACGGTCTACAGGCCTACTTTCAGATAGGTCCTCAGGTAGGCTTCTACCTTGACGAGTCGACGGAAGCTAACTTCGACATCGACCATCCTGAGATTTACGAGCGTATCTCGCACATCTCCGGTCCGTCGGTGGGCGATGCCAGATTCTCGGACATGTACCACATGCCGGTTGAGAACAAGTTTGACTATGGTATCACTGGCGGTTTGGGCATTGAGTTCTCTAATCGCCATATAGGTCATGTGCTGTTAGAGGCTCGCTACTACTATGGTTTGGGAAACATCTACGGCAACACCAAGCGCGACTTCTTTGCCAAGTCAAACCCTGGTACGATTCTTTTCAAGATGACGTATCTCTTTGACATTGTCCGTACGAAGAACGACAAAATCAAGTAAAGGTAAGAAAGTAAATAATATATCCAATCTTAAAAACTAAAAAAATGTTTGAAGGACAACCGAAAGGACTATTTGCGTTGGCATTGGCCAACACCGGCGAACGCTTCGGCTACTATACGATGCTGGCCGTCTTCGCCCTGTTTTTGAGAGCAAACTATGGACTGTCGCCAGCCTTGGCAGGTACCATCTATAGTTCGTTCCTCATGTTTGTGTATTTCTTCCCGCTCATTGGCGGCATCATGGCCGACAAGTTCGGCTTCGGTAAGATGGTGACTACGGGTATCATCATCATGTTCGCAGGCTATCTGTTGCTGTCCGTACCTTTGGGAGGTGACTCGCTGGCACTCATCGTCATGTTAGGTGCCCTGCTGCTCATCGGCTTCGGTACGGGACTCTTCAAGGGTAACCTGCAGGTGATGGTGGGCGACCTCTACAACGATCCGAAGTATGCTAACAAGCGCGACTCGGGCTTCTCCATCTTCTACATGGCCATCAACATCGGTGCGCTCTTTGCTCCGACCGCAGCCATCAAGATCAAGGAGTGGGCAGAGACATCTCTGGGCTACTCGTCGAACGATGCCTACCATTTCTCGTTTGCCGTGGCTTGTGCCTCGCTGATCCTGTCTATTGCCATCTATTACATCTTCCGTTCCACATTCCGCCATACTGAAGGCGGCAAGAAGAAGGACGCCAAAGCTGAGGACAGCAGTTCAGCCGCTGTCGAAGAGCTCTCCAAGGAAGAGACCAAGCAACGTATCATTGCCCTGTGCTTAGTGTTTGCAGTCGTCATCTTCTTCTGGATGGCCTTCCACCAGAACGGACTGTCGCTCACTTACTTCGCCGATGAGTTCACGGCACAGTCGGCAGAGGGCTTGCAGGCTATGTGCTTCAATGTATGGAACCTCGTGGCTGTCATCTTCATCGTCTATGCCTTGTTCTCGTTGTTCCAGTCCAAGACGGGTAAGGGTAAGGCTGTTTCAGCAATCATAATTCTTATTTCATTGGCTTTCCTCTGTATGTCGTACGACGCAGATGGCAGCATCACGGTTTCTGCTCCTATTTTTCAGCAGTTCAATCCCTTCTATGTCGTAGCTCTCACACCTGTGTCGATGGCTATCTTCGGCTCATTAGCCGCCAAGGGTAAGGAGCCTTCTGCTCCGCGTAAGATTGCTTACGGCATGATTGTGGCAGCTATCGCATACGCACTGATGGCTTTTGCTTCTTTCGGACTGCCTATGCCGCAGACCGAGCCAGGCCCTGATGGCGAGCCCGTTGCAGTGCATGTGGCTGACGTCACACCGAACTTGCTTATCATGGTCTACCTGGTGCTGACCTTTGGTGAATTGCTGTTGTCACCCATGGGCATTTCGTTCGTTTCGAAAGTGGCACCTCCCAAGTATAAAGGTATGATGATGGGTGGCTGGTTTGTGGCTACGGCCATCGGTAACCAGCTCGTCGTTGTTGGCGGTCTGTTGTGGGGCGCTGTTCCCTTGTGGGTCTGCTGGAGTGTGTTCCTCGGCGTCTGTCTTGTGGCTGCCATCTTCATGTTTGCTATGATGAAACGCCTTGAGAAGGTATGCTAAGCCTTGTCTTAGCATCCTTCCTCACCTTTGTTGAGTTGAACTGCGAGAATCTGTTTGATTGTCGCCACGACTCGTTGAAACAAGATACGGAATGGCTTCCTGAGGGAGACCGCAAATGGACTCCTGTCCGGTATTGGCGCAAGCTGAACAATATCGGGCAGGAGATTCTTTCTTGCCAGGAGGATGGTGTTCCCGATCTGGTAGCCCTGGTGGAAGTGGAAAACGATTCCGTCGTTTTCGATCTTACTCGACGTTCGCTATTAAGGAATGCCGGTTATGAGTATCTCATGACAGAGTCGCCCGATGTGCGCGGCATTGATGTGGCACTGCTTTATCAGCCCTTCACTTTCCGTCCCATTTGCTATGACTATTTAGACATCACTCCTTTGGAAGGCATGCGGCCTACGAGGGATATTCTGTATGTTCAAGGCGAAACCTTGAACCGCGATACGTTGCATGTCTTTGTGGTGCATGCACCGAGCCGCTATGGGGGTGAGCGTGCTACGCGTCCTAACCGACAGTTAGTGATCGACCGTTTAACAGGTGTCATCAGCCAGTTGCCAGAAACGGCAAAGGTGGTGGTGGCCGGTGACTTCAACGACTATGCCGATAGTCCGGCGTTAGAGAGGCTGGAGCAGCTGGGGGCATGGGGACAACAGGGAAAGCCGAGACTGCACAACATCAGTCGCGGGGCTACAGGCCGCCATGGGGCGAAAGGAACTTATCGCTATGAGGGCAGGTGGGAGAGTATCGACCATGTGCTGGTCAGTTCCGCGTTGCTTGACCATGTTGAGCAAACCTTGATTAATGATGCCCCTTTCCTGTTGGAAGAGGACAAAAAATACGGAGGGGCAAAACCCCTCCGCACGTATAATGGTTACCGTTATCAGCGTGGATTCAGCGACCATTTGCCGCTGGTCGTCCGCTTTCGCATTCCTTAGAACGCCGGCATATCGGCATTGTTCATCTTTTTAACGGCCATGCACTCCATCTCGATGAGCCAGCCGAAGCGGCAGACGGGGGCAAGGACGATGACGCGGGGCTTGTCGGGGAAACGCTCGTCGTAAAGACGGCGCACCACGTCGTAGTCGGCCACGTCACGCAGATAGACGATCATGATGCCAACCTCATCGTAGGTGCAGTCGGCTTCAGCCAGGAGTGCCTCTACATTGTTCCACATGCGGTGGCATTGCAGGACGACATCCTTCGGGTGCTCTATCTGTCCTTTGTTGTTAATACTTGCCGTACCAGAGATGAAGACCTGTCGACGATCCTGATAGTCGATGTACGTTCCGCGTTCGAAGCTCACTCCGTAGTCATTGGTACGGTTGAGATGGGTGGGCGCATATAAATAATGTACCTGTTCCTTATTTATTCCTGCTACGGCGTAGTTGTCCATCTGCGTCATGACCTTGGCATCTTGGGCACGTCCACCGATGCCTGTTGAGGCAATATAGTGGGTGTCCTCTGTCAGTCCTTGGGTGAAGAACACCTTGTTGCGGGCAGCCACTACGCCAGGATAGTTGACGTCGACGTCGTTGACAAAGAGCCATGTGCGGATGCAGTTGTCGGCCAATGTACAGCCTTCTTGTGCCAGCTGCATGATATACTCGTTGAAGAGCAGACGTGTCTGGTATTCCGAGTTCTGCGCCGTATTGTGTGCCGAAGCGTTCCACAAGTGGCGGAACTGTCCGTGGGTGGCCTCGTAGAGTCCGCTGGACAGTTGGCGGGTGCTGACGTGTGTCAGCAGATAGACCCACAGGGCAATCTTGGAGCCGTCGAGCGGTGACTGTCCGATGATGCTCTTGGCACAGTCGCTTGTGTCGGCCAGCAACACGTCGTCAGCCTGGTTAGCTACATCGCTCAGGAAGTAGCGTTTGATGACGGACGTTGCTCCGCGCAACGGACCGACTAAAAGTTGTTGATAGCCATCGAGCACCGCATCCAGCTGTTGCTGGAAGTTGCGCCCTTCGGCCTTGGCATGTATCATGATATGATACTCGCTGACTTCGCCTGTAGACTGGAAACAGGAAATTTCCGCCCAGGCATTGTTCAGTTCATAGTTCATAGTTAGAACTCTACAATCATGTTATTAATTGTTTACTCTTAATTCCTAACTCTATTTGATATTGGGTTCTTCCAGTCCGATACCCTTCTTCTTGTCGACAGCTTTCAGCACGAAGCCGAGGATAAGGGCGGCAACGCCTAACGAGGCCAGCATGATGAGCGGAGCCGTATAGTCGAACTGCGTGGGGTCGGTGACATCGGGGTTGGTGGCGTCGAGCACCTTGCCAATCAGCAGTGGGAACAGCCACAGGCCGATGTTCTGAATCCAGAAGATGAGGGCATAGGCTGAACCGATGACCTTGGCGTCAACCAGCTTGGGCACTGAGGGCCACAGCGAGGCGGGAACCAGTGAGAACGAGCTGCCTAAGACGAGGATGGTGGCGTAGGCGATAATGATGCCTCCCACGGCGTTGCCCTTGAACATGGGCAGTATGAAAGCAAATGTCAGGTGGCAAGCGATGAGTAGCAGCGAACCCAGGATAAGCATGGAGGCTGCCTTACCCTTGTGGTCGACGTAGGAACCCAGTATCGGGGTAATGAGCACGGCCAACAGGGGGAATACGGCGAAGATTGACTCTGCCGACTGGCGCATATAGCCCATATAACAATAGGTCACCAAGGCGATGATGCTGACAGCCAACAAACCGAACTTTTTGGCACTCTTCTTCTGGAAATTAGAGGCGAAGCCGGCGGCGGCCACGATGAGCATGATGATGTACTGGACAATGGTAACGTCGGGCTGTGCCCAGAACGAATCCTGTGCAGGCTCGGTCAGCGTCAGGTTGCACTGCAGCATGTTGACGGCATATTTCTGGAAGGGGAAGATGGCGCTGTAGTAGAGCACGCAGAGCAGAGCTACGAGCCAGAAGCCACTGGAGGTCAGGATCTGTCCGAGGTCGGAAATCTTGAACGGATCGTCCTTCTCCTCGGCCTCGCCCGTCTGTGCGTCGAGCTTCTTGTCCATGAAGAAATAGACAATGGTCATGATGAGGGCGATACACATGAGTACCACACCGAAAGCCACAGAGCGGGTCACACTGATGTTACCGCCTAACTTGGCAAAGAACGGCGAGAAGATCATGCAGGTGGCCACACCCAGACGAGCCAGAGCCATCTCAGACCCCATGGCCAATGCCATCTCGCGACCTTTGAACCACTTCACAATACCGCGGCTGACGGTGATGCCTGCCATCTCGCAGCCACAGCCGAATATCATGAATCCGCAGGCTGCAAATTTCGCCGACGCCGGCATGCCCTCATAGAACGGGCTGACGCCTAACTCGTCGAAAACGGGGATATAATTCAGGTTGTCGGTAAACCAACGTTCCAGTCCGCTGCCCATGAACGACTCGCTCACGGCATACCACTTAATGACGGCACCGACGAGCATGACGGCTGCCGACAGCACGGCCGTGAAGCGGACACCCATCTTGTCAAGGATGATACCCGCAAAAATCAGGAAGAAAACGAATACGTTGAGAAACACCTCTGAACCCTGCATGGTGCCGAAAGCGGTGGAGTCCCAACCACGGGTTTCCTGCATCAGATCCTTGATGGGTGAGAGGATGTCCATGAAGATGTACGAACAGAACATGGCCAGTGCCAGCAACAGCAGCGCCGTCCATCTCATCGCTGCGGAATCGCGCAGCGTCTTTTGAATAGCTTGTGTCATTTTGTTTACAGTTTTTAAAATTTGGTGCAAAGTTAGTGTAAAACGAGTGAAAAACCAAATTTATTTCTTGTTTTTGTCTGATAATACGGAAAAAAGGTTGTATCTTTGCAACATCAATGGAAAATCAACCAATAGAACAAACAAGGCCGTCGTGGATTGGAAGACTGCATGACTGGCGTGTGGAACACGTGAGCGACAAGATGTTCCTGATTATCCTGGCGCTCATTGTGGGACTGTTGTCGGCAGTGGCAGCGTTGATATTGCACGGACTCATCAACCAGATCGTTGCCCTGTTGACGGGACGCTTCGCCACTGACTCCTACAACTGGCTCTACCTGGTGTACCCCGTCATTGGTATCTACCTTACGTCGCTCTTCGTGCGTTATGTTGTCAAGGACAATATTTCGCATGGCATCACGCGCATCCTCTATGCTATCTCGTCGAACCGTAGCCGTTTGAAGGCCCACAACACGTGGTCGAGCGTTATCGCTTCGGCCATCACCATCGGCTTTGGAGGTTCTGTGGGAGCCGAGGCGCCCATCGTGCTGACGGGTTCGGCCATCGGATCGAACCTTGGACAACTTTTCAAACTCGACAACAAGACACTGATGACACTCGTCGGCTGTGGTGCTGCCGGAGCCATTGCCGGCATTTTCAAGGCTCCCATTGCCGGATTGGTGTTTACACTGGAGGTGCTCATGATAGACTTGACCATGGCCTCGTTGCTGCCTATCTTGGTATCGTGTGTGACGGCAACATGCTTTACTTACGTCTTTATCGGTGATGACGCGTTGTTCTCTTTCCATCTTGACGGTGATTGGACGGTGCAGCGTGTGCCGGCATCTATCCTGTTGGGCATCACCTGCGGACTGGTCAGTCTGTACTTTATCCGAACGATGAATGCCTGCGAGGATGTTTTTGCCCGTTTCAAAAATAAGCCCTACGTCAAATTAGCTATCGGCGGAGTAATTCTGAGTACCCTCATCTTCCTCTTTCCGTCGCTTTACGGTGAGGGTTATCACAGTATCAATCTGCTGTTGAACGGCCGGACGGAGGCTGACTGGAACCAGCTGCTGGAAGGGTCGCTGTTCTATGGACATTCCGAGTATCTAATCATATATGTAGGATTGGTGTTGCTGACTAAGGTGTTTGCCACTTCGGCCACCAATGGTGGTGGCGGTTGTGGCGGTACGTTTGCCCCGTCTCTGTTCATAGGCTGCTTCACGGGCTTCTTCTTCTCCCGTCTGTGGAACATCCACCAGATTGGAGTCTATGTGCCAGAGAAGAACTTCGCCTTGTTGGGTATGGCCGGTGTCATGTCGGGTGTGATGCATGCTCCGTTGACAGGCATTTTCCTTATTGCTGAGATTACCAG
>Ga0265298_10010072_pt1 | contig 11208 bp, 6 predicted proteins | sample AusTroGonzalo_MG_3_FD_193486 | JGI IMG/M metagenome (GOLD analysis project Ga0265298, IMG submission 193486) | Bovine rumen microbial communities from tropical cattle in Woodstock, Queensland, Australia - Gonzalo_01 | ecosystem: Host-associated > Mammals > Digestive system > Stomach > Rumen ...
TAGCAAGGGTACTTGGTTGTAGCGGCGCGATACAGTAAGCTGCCCACCCGCCTCTTTAGCTCAGTTGGCCAGAGCACGTGATTTGTAATCTCGGGGTCGTTGGTTCGAATCCGACAAGAGGCTCGAAAGAAAGACGGATAGGCGAAAGCCAATCCGTTTTCTTTGTAGAAAAAAAAGGCGTCAGAGAGTTTTTCGCAAAAATGATGCAACGAGGTAATATCATGCCCGAAAACGCCCTGTGGCAAGGGGCTTGAGGCATATTACCTCTTCCCGGCAGAGGTAACATTGAGGTAACATGAGTTAAGTTCTTTAGGGGTATGTCTTTTCCTGATGTGGTGGTTCTTCTGCAATTTAGTTGAAGAGTACGTGTTCCATTACATCCACAAACACCCATTATAGTTAATCTTTCACGATGATCTTCATGTAGTAAATTGTAAAAATACAGAATTTGTATTATTATAATTAATTAACTGATAGTCAACAATATACAGCCAGAAATATTAGGATATTTGACAAATTTTACGTACCTTTATATCGCCAAACATAAAGAGCGAAAGCAATGTCAAAGTATCCTAATGGCGACAAAGTTACAACAAAAAAGTCAGAATCAAGCATAGATCTGGCAACAATTTCTCCTTGCAGTGAAGGAATCTCACAGATGTACCAGTCTTCAGAGATAAACATCCTGTTTGCAGACCATGATAATGAAATCTTTCATCTGTATGGCTCATCCTCTCTTGAATACGGCAGGTGCCCCTATTGCGGACGGATTAGTCGTCGGGTACATAGCCGGTATGTGAGGACAATCCAAGACTTGTCCATCCTTGGCAGGCGTGTCATATTGTATTTGGAGGTACGCAAGTTCTTCTGCGACAATGAGGACTGCCGTAGGAAGACCTTTGCAGAGCAGCCTGGCGACGAGGTGTTCCGCTACCGCAGGCGGACATGCAGATGCGAGAGGACCGTAGCACGTCACGGCATATCCGTATCTTCAGGCTCTGCCAGCAGGCTGCTTGAGCACATGGGCATACATATAAGCCCCTCTACGATTCTGCGTGAGGTCCACAGGATGCGTCCGTCTCAATACCAACAAGTAAAGGAGGTTGGTGTTGACGACTGGGCATGGCGCAAGGGAGTAACCTATGGAAGCATCATCATAGACCTCAAGAATGGCTGGCCCATAGACCTGCTTGGCGACAGGGAGACGGACAGCTTCCACAGCTGGATGGAGGAGCACGAGCAAGTGTGCCTTGTCAGCCGAGACCGGTCTACGGACTATAGTTCTGCCATTGCGGCTTTGGATAAGCCCATCGATGAAGTGGCAGACAAGTTTCATTTGGTAAAGAATGCTTATGACCGCTTCTCCAAACTGATAGCCGAGAACTACGATGACTACAGGCAGGCGGTACGGAAAGAAGAGCAGCCAGAGGGAGTGCGTGAATCTTGTTGCCAGGAATCGGCCAAGCCACCAGAAAAGCGGAAGACAGACTCTCGCGACGTCATGTTCGGGGAGGTAAAGGAACTGCAGGCGAAGGGACTTAAACCGACCACAATATCCAAGAAATTGGGGATCGCCAGACAGACCGCCAGAAAATATTGCAAGATGGAGAGCTTGCCTCCAAGGAACAGCAAGCTGCGCAATGAGTATTACATGTACGACAGTTACGTGGAACAGGAGAGCGCAAGGGGAAGGGCGCTGAATTCCATCTTCAAGGAACTAAGAGCCAAGGGCTTCAGCGGAAGCCATACTCCTTTCTATGACCACTACAAGTATCTTTCTGACGGCGATAGAGGTTACAGGCCCAGAGGAGGGAAGTCAAACAAGAAGGATATGCCGATAGACGAAAGATCCGCACTGGTGCCCATCAAGAGCCTGACGGCAATAACTGACAAGTCAATAAGGAATAAGGGAATGACCACGGATGAACTGTCCACTATGGATACGCTGAAAACTCTATGGTGGTTTAGAGAAATGTATGAGGCCATACGGGAATTCTATCAGGTAATCACGGGTACATCTACCATCGAACTAATCAGATGGATGAAACGGCATTGGAAAACCGGGGTGTCAACACTGAAGAATTTTATCACCGGCATCATGAAAGATTTCAAGGCGGTCAGGAATACCATTAGGCTAAACGTCACCAACGGAATAACCGAGGGCTACGTCAACAAGCTGAAGGCTGTCAAGAGAGTCTTGTATGGGAGAGCTGGTATCAAACTGCTGAAGAGGAAACTCGTAATGGAACACGTACTCTTCAACTAAATTGCAGAAGAACCGATGTGGTTGACAGTCGTTTTACTGACATCGTTGACAGGATGTTACCTCTATATTACCTGTTAGACAAGAGGTAATATCGGCTAAGCCCTTTGTTTATCGAGGTTTCCGAAGACGATGTTACCTTATTACCTCTTATTCCGAATAGTCAACAAAAAAATCAGTCGTTCTGTTTCGAAAAATACTCCATGAGAATTTTTCAAAACTCATGGAGTATTTCGCGAAAGTCGTGGAGAATTTTTCTGAACTCGGCCCCTCGTGAATATGAGTGATGGGGGAAGTGTGCTTACTGCATATCGTAGACGACCTGCATGAGGCGCTTGCCCAGCTCGTCGGCCTCCTCCATGGTCTGCGCCTCGCTATAGACGCGGATGATGGGCTCGGTGTTCGACTTGCGCAGGTGTACCCACTTGGTGGGGAAGTCGATCTTCACGCCGTCGATGTCGTTGACCTGGGCCTCGGGGTCCTGGGCAAACATCTCTTTGACCTTCACAAGGATGGCGTCGACATCGGTCTCAGGTGTCAGGTCGATGCGGTTCTTGGCTATCTGATAGTCGGGGAACGTACGGCGCAGCTCGCTGACGGTGCAGCCCTTCTGTGCCAGCGACGACAGGAAGAGGGCTATGCCCACGAGGGCGTCGCGACCGTAGTGGCTCTCGGGATAGATGACACCACCATTGCCTTCGCCGCCAATGACGGCACCCAACTCCTTCATCTTCGTGGTGACGTTGACCTCGCCGACGGCAGCAGCAGTGTACTGGCCGCCATGACGCTCGGTAACGTCGCGCAGGGCGCGGGTGCTGGAGAGGTTGGAGACGGTGAAGAGTGAATTCGGAGTATTCGGAGTATTCTGATTATTCAGAACGTAGTCAGCTACGCTGACGAGGGTGTACTCCTCGCCGAACATGCGACCGTCCTCGCAGATAAAGGCGAGACGGTCCACGTCGGGGTCTACGACGATGCCGAGGTCGAAACCGCCGGCTTTCATGCGGTCCATGATGCCCTGCAGGTTCTTCTCCAGCGGCTCTGGATTGTGGGCGAACTGGCCTGTGCACTCTCCGTTGAGTATCTCGTAGTCAACGCCCAGTGCCTCGAACAGCTGGGGCAGGATGATGCCGCCAACACTATTGATGGTGTCAGCACAGACGCGGAACTTGCGCTTGCGGATAGCCTCGACGTCGGCCAGACGCAGCTGGAGCACCGACTCGACGTGGCGCTGGTTCATGGTGTCGTCCTTGATGACGCGTCCCAGGCGCTCAACGGGGGCATAGTCGAAAGCCTCAGCCTCAGCAATGCGAAGCACCTCAGCGCCGTCGGCAGCCGTCAGGAACTCGCCCTCGCGGTTGAGCAGCTTCAGGGCGTTCCACTGCGTGGGGTTGTGGGAGGCAGTAATGATGATGCCGCCGTCGGCCTCGTGCCAGCGAACGGCCAGCTCGGTGGTAGGCGTCGTGGCCAGACCGATGTCGATGACCTCATAGCCCATGCCGACGAGGGTGCCGCAGACAACGTCGCGCACCATCGGTCCGCTGATGCGGCCGTCGCGTCCGACAACGACTTTAGGAGTGTGCAGAGTATTCTGAGTGTTCGGAGTATTCGGAATAGTCCGAGCAATGAATGTGGCGTATGCCGTCGTAAACTTCACGATGTCAAGCGGATTGAGCGTGTCGCCCGTAGGTCCGCCGATGGTACCACGAATACCAGAGATTGACTTAATGAGAGTCATGATATTTACTATTTGACAATTTACTATTTGACAATTTATTGCCTGAAGATTTAAACTTCAATTTTTCAATTCTTCAATCTTTCAATTTTTCCTATCGTTCGCGCTGGAACGTCAGCTCGTAATAATAGGGATAAACGTTCTGCGAGGCGACGCTGTGGCCCTGTGAATGAGGCACGATAAGGCGCACCTTCGCCAAGTTAGCCGTCGAGCGGCCGATGTTCAGGTAGTTGAAGGTAACGAGCCAGCCGGCAGGCACAGAGGCACCATAGTTCTCGTACATTCGTCCCGTGACGAACGAAGCGGTATAGGTGCTGCCAGCACGCTGCACGTTGAGCTTATCGTTCTGATAGACATAGCTGTAGGAGTTGTAGAGCACCGTCTTTTCCTTGATGTTCAACTCAAAGAAGCGACAGAGCAGGTTGACGCTCTTGCCGTCCTCCAGGGGAGTGCCGTCGCCCTTGTTGACAATCTGCATGTAGACACCACTCTTGCTCAAGTAGACAAACTCGTTGCGGCTCAAGTCTGTGGTCTTGCCCTGTGCCTCGAAGACGGTCTCGGAGATGACGTTGATGGCAGAGTCCTTGATGAACTTGGAAATGTCGTCGCGCTCCTTCTCCTTCATTTCGCCATAGGTCTCGTAGTCGGTGCAGGCACCCAGGAAGGCGATGCCTGCCAGCAGCAAGACAGCAAAGATACTTTTCTTCATATACGATTCTATTATTTTACGTTTTTTACGTTTTTTACCTTCTTACATTCTTACTTTTTACTTCTTCAGCATCGCTTCGTAGTGCAGGATAGCCTGCTGCGCCACTTTGACGGCCTCGTCGACGGAACAGTACAGCCGTCCGCCAGCCGCATTCAGATGACCGCCGCCATTGAAGAACTCGGCAGCCACCTTGTTGCAGGGGAAGTCGTCGACGCTTCGCAGGCTCACCCAGACGAGGTTCTCCTTCTCGGTATCCTCGCGCAGGGCTATCGACAGCTTATGGCCCTTAATCTGCAACGGCATGTTGACCAGTCCCTCAGCATCGCCCTTGACGAAATGGAAACGGCGCAGGTCCTTCTTCGTCAGCGCATAGTAAGACGCGTGACGCTGGTTGTCGACCACGAGCTTCTCGGACATGACGTAGCCCGTCAGTCGCAGGCGGTCCTCCGAGTAGTTATGATAGACGTTGCGATAGATGCGGTCTTTATTGATGTGCTTTGTCAGCAACTGCGAGATGATGAAGAAGATGGACGGGTCGTTGGAGTTATAGGTAAAGCCGCCCGTGTCGGTCATCATGCCGCAGTAGATGGTAGCAGCAAATTTCTTGTCGAGCGTCTCGAAACCGCCAAGCTGCCAGACAAGGCGGAACACCAGTTCGCTGGTGCTGCTGGCCTCAGGGTGCGAGATGGTCAGAACGGTGTCGACGCCCGGGTCCAGATGGTGGTCGATGAGCACCTTCTTGGCCGGCGACTGACAGAGCGACTGCTCCATTGCCCCCACACGGCTGGGCACGTTGAAGTCGAGACAGAAGATGAGGTCGGCTATCCTGAGCAGCATGTCGCCCTTGTCCTTGTGCTTGTCGTAGCGGACAATCTTCTCCGTGTTCGGCATCCACATGAGAAAGTCGGGGAACTGGTCGGGCACGATGACAGTGACGTCCTTGCCCTGTGCCGTCAGGTATTCAGCCCACCCCAGCGAGGAGCCGATGGCATCGCCGTCGGCATTGGTGTGGCAGGTTATGATAATGGTCTGAGCACCCGAAATCAGCTGACTCAACTGAGCCAGCTGATCATCGGAGAGTATATTCAGATTCATTTAGTTTAGAACAGTTTATTGGGGTAAATGCCTTCGTCGACCAGCTTCTGGATGCGCTCCACAGTGGCCTCACGGTCGGCAGCATAGGTCACGCCGAACCACTTGGAGGTGGTGTCGAGCACTTCGCAGGTAGCCGTTCCGTCGTTGATGAGCTTGTTGACCATCAGCGGGATAAAGAACTCAGCCTTCAGGTTCTCCATGTTCTTCGGGTCGCTCAGGAACTCCTTGAAGTAAGCCTCCGAGTACTCGAAATAGTCGGGTGTAAAGCCCCAAACGTTCATTGACACAGGTGTATTGTCGTCGAGGTTCTGCCACTCGCCCTGCTCGTCCTTGAACTGGATGTGACCGTTCTGGCGCAGGATTTCGGTACGCTCCACGACATCAGTCAGATGGCGCTTGTCGTTATAGGTGCAGACGCCGCGAGCCACAGAGCCGTTCTCGCTGAGTGTGTTGCACACACGGAAGCCGACCATAGCATACTGATTCTTGGCACCCTCGGGCAGATTGCTCAGGAACTTGCCAATCTGCATGAAGCAGTCGCGACCGTAGAAGTCGTCGCAGTTGATGACGCAGAACGGCTCCTTGATAATATCCTTACCCATCAGCACTGCGTGGTTCGTACCCCACGGCTTCTCGCGGCCTTCGGGCACCTTGAAGCCCTCGGGCAGTGCGTCAAGAGCCTGGAAGCAGAGCTCACAGGGCACCTGACCTTCGTATTTCGAGAGAATCTGTGTGCGGAACTGCTCCTCAAAATCCTTGCGGATGACCCACACGATTTTGCCGAAGCCGGCCTGAATGGCGTCGTAGATACTATAGTCCATAATGGTCTCGCCGTTGGGGCCCAGACCGTCGAGTTGTTTTAGTCCGCCGTAGCGGCTTCCCATGCCTGCAGCAAGCAGGAAAAGAGTAGGTTTCATAAGCTTGTTTTGTATTTGTTGTTATTTTATTAGTGCGCAAAGGTACAAAAAAGAATTGAAGTACTGAAAAATTGTAGGATTGAAATGCTGCGCCTTGTCGTTTTTTAACGATTCGGCCATCATCTGCCAATCCTTAGAACGGATAGCCGATAGCAAAGTGCAGCGTCTGCGCATCGCGGAAACGGCGCACATTGAAATAGCCCTTACGGCCCGTATCATAGGGGCAATGGAGCGCCAGGCCCCAGTCGATGCGGATGACGAGGAAGCCCAAATCGTAGCGCAGACCGACACCCGTGCCGAGAGCCGCTTGGTTCAGCAGCTTGGCAGGCTTGAACTTTGTGTTGGCAAAGAGCCGGTTGAAGGTTTCTGCCACGAACTTGACTTCTTCGTCATCATATTCGTCTGTATCGAAAAACACCTGGTCCCAGTTCCAGACGTTACCAGCATCGAGGAAAACGGCACCGTTGAGACTGCCGAAGAGACGGGTACGGTATTCGAGGTTTGCCACCAGCTTGATGTCGCCATTCTGCAAGAGGTAGGCTCCCTGTCGGTTAACTGTCGAGCCGTCGAAGGCACCCGGACCGATGCGGCGCACGCCGAAGGCACGGATGCTGTTGGCACCACCGGCATAGAAGCACTCACTGAACGGCGCTTCCTCGCTGTTGCCATAGACATAGATAAGTCCGCCATTCAGATGGCCCACGAGTTGCGAGTGCATGCCCAGTGCCCACGTCTTCGTCAGGTCGCTCTCCAGACGGAGGAACTGCGAGTACGGGGTTTTGAAGAGCTTTTTGTCCTTCTCGTTGAAGGCGTGGCCGTTCAAGCGGTCGAAGAGCGAGACGAGATTGCCCGACTCCTCGATGGTGGTCTCCCAGCGCAAGGGGTTACGCTTCGATGCCGGACTGGTATAGGTGAACGTGTAGCGCATCTTCGGCACGAAGTAGTCCTCCATCGTTGCCAGGAGATACGGGTTCATGCCGATGATCGAGTCGAAGCGCTCGGTATGGCTGTTCATATATTGGTACTTCAGCGTCAGCGGCGAGAACTCGTGACGCAACGTGGATGCCGACTGCCAGCGGTAGGTCCACTCGCCAGCCACAATATGCATCTTATAGTACTGCGGACGGCGCACGATGTCCGTCGACACCTTGGCGTAGGTTGTGGGTGTAGAGAAGAAACGACGGCGACGGGGAAGCCCGTTCTTGTCGCGACGCACACGGTCGCTATTATAGAAAGGTGCGATAATACGCGGGAACTCCAGCGAGGCGTCGAAGCCGTACTGATAGCTGTTCATGTCGCTTCCCCCACCCGACTGCCACTCATAGGCGCCATGCAGGTTGACGTCGAGTTTCTCTGCTCCACGGAAGGCGTTGCGACGGGTGAAACCCACACGGGCCTCAGGACCGTAGCGGCCACTGGTACGGCCTATGGCGTTGGCCTCGAAATAGAAGTCATAGGGTTTATCGAAGACGCAGTTCAACAGCAAGTCGAGCGAGTCGCGCTTCTGAAGTGAAGAGCGAAGAGCGAAGAGTGAAGAATCAGCCACAGCCGGACGCGGCGTGAACTGGAAGTCGACCGAGCTGAAGACACCCGTAGCATTGATATTGCTCACCGACTCCATGTATTTATCGTAACTGTAGGGCTGGCGCGAACGGAGTCGCAGATTACGCAGTACGACACGCGGCACAATGGGCGAATGCTTACCATTAAAGTGAATGGTCAGTCGGCGACGCTGAATGCTGTCGGTCAACTGTTCGCGGAACGAGCGACGGAACTGCACGTCGACCTTGCCGATATACCATTTGCGCAGAGATTCGTCAGGCAGTCCGTCGGCCAATTGCAGGCGCAGCAGTGCCTTGTCGGCAACAGCGAAGGTATCGGCCAAATAAGAGGCGTAGCTGGGATTATAGTAATAGTAGCCGTTATTGCGCATCAACACACCAAGACGGCTGCGCTCGCCGTCGAGCGACGACACGCTGAAGGGTGAGCCCTGCTTGATGAGCCGTTCGTCGGCTGTCGAGTCGATGAGATGCTGCATGTCGGCAGGAAAGCCCACATAGGCCACACTATCGAGGGTATAGAGAGAGTCGAGGGTGACGGTGTAGGCTATCTTCGCCTTCTTCGGATTACGTCCCGTGATAGTCTCATAGGTGACGTTGCCGCGGAAGAAGCCGTTGTTACGCAGTATCGACCGGGCTACAGAAGCACGCAGGGCGGGGTTCACCTGACTCATCAGCACAGGCGGCTTGCCGAACGACTTCGTCATCCAACGGGCAAAGTGGCTGTCCTTCTTCGCGTACTTATTATATACCCACAGGTGCCACGACCAAGGAACGCTGAAATAACTGCTGCCGAAAAGCGAACCATTAGGCTCCGTCGCCAATGCCGCCTCTATCTCCTCCATCGTCGTTGTGCGATGGGCCTCGAAGCTGTCCTTCACGTTGTCGGCATACACAATGCGCTTCAGTCCCGTAAAGAGCTGGTCGTCTTCTGGGATGTTCTTTGTCATTGAACAGGCGCAGCAAAGCGCCGCCGCAACAACCATCAGTCCTATATGTCGCACATTACTTCTCATTGCTTTCGTTGTTCTGAGTGTTCTGATTCATCTGAAAGCTCCGCGGAGTCGGAGTGTTCAGCGTTTTCGGGCTTCCCTTGATGATGTCCCAGAAATTATCCAGTTTCTTTCGCCATACAAAACCGACACCGTATTCGCCGGTGTAGCCCTCCAGCCAGTCGTAAACGTTCTGGTTGTAGAATAGCTTGACGTTCTGCGTAGCTTCCTGGTTCAGTCGATACTCCATCGTTACGTTGTCGAAGAACGACTGTTGCTGACCCATCGCCTCGCTGTCGCCCGACGACACCTTACCGCCAATCTGCAACTTCAGGCGATTGTTCATGAAGCGCTTGGCGAAACGGAAGGAATAGTCGGTACGCATAGCGCCCGAAGCATCGGTGGTGTTGTCGATGCCCAACTGCAGGTCGAGTGTTTTCAGTGCTGAACCGGCAATGCTGTTGATCTCGCTCTGCAGGAATGAGCTCAGCGCAGAGTTCATGGAGAAACCATTGGTATTGCCGTCGGCCAGATACATACCGGTAGTCAGCATCGTCACGGCAATCTTGCCACGCTCCTCAGCCGACATCGTGGCGAGCTCGCCGCTGATGGCCTGGTCCTCGGGGGCGTCGATAATGAATTGCAGGCCCATGTCGTTGAGCGTCTTCGTGATGACGACGCCGCAATCAAAGGCTACACTGCGCGAGGCTCCGCTCTCGTTGCTGACGGTGGCCTTAGTACGCTCCGTTGCCGTGATGTTCAGTCGCGGATTCATGGGGTCGCCAGTGAACTCCACGTAGCTGCCGTCGCTGATGGTAAAGGTCTTCAGCGGTATGACGGGCAGCGAGTATTTCATCTCGCCGCTGGCCAGCGTATAGCGTCCCGTCAGACGAATACCCTCACTATTGTAGCGCATACGCAGGTCGCCACCACCCATCAGGTCGATGTAATTGGTCTGTTCGACATTGAGGTTACAGACGATATGGGCTCCCTGCGACACGTTCAGCGTCAGGTCAGCATCCAGACCCGTCGGCGCGGGACGGGTAATTACGGTCTGGGTAGTATCCCTGAAGTCAGTGAACTTCACCAGCTCGTCCAGTCGGTTGTCCGTAGACAGCGGTGAGTCCAGCAACATATAGGTCAGGTCAGTAGAGCCAAGCACGTCGAGACGGCCACGCATCTTCAGCGCCTCCATCGGTCCCTGCAGACGGGCAAGGAAGTTGACGTAGGCCTTGCCGAAAGCTATTGAGCCTGGCTCCTGACGAGCGTTGATGAGCAACAGGTTACGGGCACGCATCTGGAGGTCCATCTTCATGTGGTCAAGGTCGCTGAAGTCGATGTCGCCCTGCATGTTTAGCGGCTCCTCATTATAGGCGTAGAGACCGAAGTTCTCCAACAGCAAGTGGGAGTTGACGACACGGACAGGGTCGTTGTCGAAACGCATGCGGATGCCATAGGGTTTGCTCACGAGATAGGCGTCCTCCACGAGAATCTCACCGTCCACCTGCGGCTTCGACGGATTGCCCTTCACGGTCAGCTTGCCCTCGCCGAAGCCCTCAAGTCCCACCAATTGGTCGGGTACGAAGCCGTTGGCCAGCGACAACGGGAAGCGGGTCATCGTGAAGGTTGCATCAATGATTCCCTGGGGATTGCCGTTGACGGTTCGATACGTACCGTCCAACAAACCGAACTCCTCGTCATCGAGCAGCAGACGGGCCTCAATGGCATGTGCGCCATCGTCCTTCATCAGATAAACCAGCTCCGTGCTCAGATTTCCAATGGGCGAGCCCTCGAAAGCCATCTGTTCGACGGCCATATCGCTGACCACGGAGATACGTTCCTGCTTGTCCAATACAATATGGTAGTCGCCGTTCACATAGCCTGTGATACGTGGCAGGTAGGGCATTACCGATGTCAGCTCGCCCAAGTCTAAACGGT
>Ga0265298_10010073_pt1 | contig 11208 bp, 11 predicted proteins | sample AusTroGonzalo_MG_3_FD_193486 | JGI IMG/M metagenome (GOLD analysis project Ga0265298, IMG submission 193486) | Bovine rumen microbial communities from tropical cattle in Woodstock, Queensland, Australia - Gonzalo_01 | ecosystem: Host-associated > Mammals > Digestive system > Stomach > Rumen ...
ACGTGGTTGTTTTCCAGCGAGACCGCCTCGACGCCGTTGTCCGAAAGCACCGTCACGTATTCCGGCGCGATGTTGAACAGGAACTTATTCTTCTTCTTGTTGTCCGGCACTTTTTTGGTTTCCGTCAGCGTTCCTTCGAAATTGACGAGCGTCAGGTCGTCGTTCAGGAAGATATCCCGGGTATTGGCCATTACGAAATTGATATCGCCGTCGTGCTCCTTCAGCCGCTTGTAGAAGAACTTGGATTTGTTGTGGTAGTTGTCGCCGCCGATCGTGAAATCGCCCGTACAGGTCACAGTGATCACGGTGGAACCATCGATTTCATAGATTCCGGGGGTCTCCTCCGGCTCGTCGACTTCGATCAGCTCTTCAATATCCAGTTCTTCTTCTGCTCCGGCAGGGCAGACTACGGCCGACAGCATCAGGATCATCACAAGGAACCAGGCAATTATTCTGCGGAACATGATTGTACCTCCGGTCAAAGTCAAGTGTGCTTTGAGACAAAGTCGGCCATCCGGTCGAGCGCAATGTTGATCTTGTCGATCGCCGTGGCGTAGCAGCAGCGGATGTTTCCTTCGCCGGAAGGCCCGAAAGCGGTCCCGGGAACGGCGGCGACATCCTTCTCCTGCAGGAGAAGCGAGCAGAATTCCTCGCTGCTCAGGCCGGTGCAGCGGATGGAAGGGAAGACATAGAAAGCGCCATAGGGCTCGAAGCATTCAAGGCCCATCTGCCGGAAGGCATTGACCATCAGCCGGCGCCTGCGGTCGTAGCTGTCGCGCATGGTGAGAACGGATTCATAGCCGTTTTCCCGTCCCTGGCGCAGGGCTGCCTGTGCAGCGACCTGCCCCTGCCGTGGCGCGCACATGATCGCATACTGGTGGATCTTGTTCATCACGGCGATGATCTCTTCGGCGGCGCAGGCGTAGCCGACACGCCAGCCGGTCATGGCAAAGGCCTTGCTGAAGCCGTTGATCGTGATCGTCCGCGGGTACATGCCCTCCAGGGCGGCGAAGGATACGTGCACATGGCCGTCGTAGATCAGTTCGGAATAGATCTCGTCAGAAATGACGAACAAGTCGTGCTTTTCCACGACGCGTGCGATCTGCTCCAGGTCGTGCTTCTCCATGATTGCGCCGGTCGGGTTGTTCGGATAGGGAAGGATCAGGAGCTTGGAACGGGGAGTGATCGCTTTTTCGAGACTTTCGGCCGTGAGGCGGAAATCGTCCTTCTGGTAGGTCGTTACCGGGACCGGCGTCCCGCCGGCAAACACGACGCCCGGCGCATAGGAAACATAGCTTGGGTCCGGAACGAGGACTTCATCTCCGTCGGACACCAGGGCCCGCAGGGCGAGATCGATGGCTTCGGACGCGCCGATTGTCACCAGGATCTGGCTGTTCCAGTCATAGGACAGCTGATAGCGGCCTTTCAGGTAGAGGCCGATCTCCTGTCGAAGTTCCGGCAGGCCGCGGTTGGCGGTGTACTGAGTCTCGCCATCCACAAGGGAATTGATCGCAGCGTTGCGTATCATGTACGGGGTCTTGAAATCCGGCTCGCCGACGCCCAGGGAGATCGCGTTCTTCCGGGTGGATGCCAGGTCGAAAAAGCGGCGGATGCCGCTGGGCGGCACAGAGGCGATGCGCGGATTCAGGTAGCGATCGTAATTCACGGGGAAATCACCAGCCTGCGGTCCGTGTCTTCGTTCTCAAAGACGACGCCTTCTTCCTTGTAGCGCTTCAGCACAAAACTGGTGGCGGTTCCGGTCACCATCTCCAGGGGGGAGAGCTTTGAAGCCACAAAGGAGGCAAGCTCCTTCAGCGTACGCGCCTGAACCAGCACCAGCAGGTCATAGGAACCAGACATCAGGTAGACGCTCTTCACCTCATCAAAACGGTAGATCCTGCGCGCGACCGCGTCAAATCCCATATCCCGCTGGGGCGTCACGCGGACTTCGATCATCGCCTCCACGCGCTCCCGGTCGGTCAGGTCCCAGTTGATCATGGGGCTGTAGCGCAGGATGATATGGCGCTTTTCCATGCCGTCGATGGCCCCGGCAACCTCTTCGAGCGTCGCTCCGGTCATCACGGCCAGCTTTTCAAGCGGAAGCCTGCAATCCTCCTGCAGAAGATCCAGCAGGGACGTTTCCAGCTTTGTCATGTCACGATACTTCCTTTCCGAATACAGATCAAACAAAGCATATTTTACAACAGAAGGCCGGTGAAGGCAAGAAAGAGATGGCGCCGGACAAAGCCGGGGAGAAATAACTTTTCCCCTTCAATTGATTAACCATCATATTGTTGTTATAATACCGGTGCCGCATTCACTGATCGGGGAATGACCGATGCCGGGCCCCCTGAACCGGGCGGCGATTCCGGGACAGAATCCCGTGTAGTGATACGAACCTGTCAGCGAGGAATAACCAGTATGATGATCAACGTGCTCGATTATCTGAAATCAAGTGCAGAAAAATATCCTGAAAAAACGGCAGTGATCGAAGAAGAGCGAACAGTGACCTATTCGGAACTGTTCCGGTTTTCCTGTGCTGTCGGGTCATCACTGCTGAAATACAATCCATTCGGCAAACCGGTCGGCGTATTCATGGAAAAAGGGATCGACGCTCTCTGTTCATTTTTCGGCATTGTTTCCGCAGGCGGGTTTTACTGCATGCTGAATGCTGAACTGCCCGAGGCAAGACTGCTGCAAACGAAAGAAGTGCTGCAGCCCGAAACGGTGATCGTTTCGCGTGAACTGAAAGAAAAAGCGGAAAAACTTTTCTCCGGCAGCAGGGTCTGCGTGATCGATGACCTGGTTGATCATGAGATCGATACCGAAGCATTGAATGCAATCCGGGAACGCATGATCGATACGGACCCGCTCTATATCAATTTCACATCCGGGTCGACCGGAATCCCCAAGGGCATCGTCGTTGCGCACCGAAGCGTCATTGACTTTATCGGATGCTTTACCGAGATCTTCCGCATTACAGAAGAGGATATCCTTGCGAACCAGGCCCCGTTTGATTTTGACGTATCCGTCAAGGATATTTATTCCGCCATCAGGACCGGGGCGACGCTGGTCATTGTCCCGAGACGGCTTTTTTCCGCGCCTGCCGCGCTGCTCGATTATCTTTGCGGGAACCGTGTTACAACGCTGATCTGGGCGGTTTCGGCATTATGCCTTATCTCGACTTTTCACGGCCTGGATTACAAAACGCCGGATACTGTCAGAAAGGTGCTGTTCAGCGGCGAAGTGATGCCTTACAAACACCTGAAGCAATGGCAGGATCACCTCCCGGAAGCGGAATTCGTGAACCTGTATGGCCCCACCGAGATCACCTGCAACTGCACCTATCACATTCTGGAAAAGGGAAGAGATTATTCACAGGGAATCCCCATCGGGAAACCTTTCCCCAATGAGGATGTGTTCCTGACGGACAGTGAAGACAAAAGAATCACCGATCCGGACATCACCGGGAAGATCACCGTCAGAGGGACGGCGCTCGCACTCGGATATTACCGGCTGGCGGAGAAAAACGATACGTGTTTCATTCAGAATCCATTAAACCGCGATTATCCGGAGCGCGTTTATGTTACCGGGGATCTGGGAAGATACGATCAGCAGGGAGATCTTTTCTTCTGCGGAAGAACAGACAACCAGATCAAATATCTCGGCCACAGGATCGAACTGGAGGAGATCGAACGCGCGATGGCGGCGATCGAAGGCGTTGAACGGTGTTTCTGCATCTTCGACAAAGGGAAACTGAAAGGCTACTATGTGGGCTCAATGGACAGGAACGAGCTTTATTCGACCATGAAGGATACTCTTCCTGAATATATGATCCCCGGATTCCTGCGAAGACTCGACGAAATGCCGATCACAAAAAACGGAAAGACGGACAGGGCACGGGCCATCCTGATCGCTGAAGGGGAGAAAAAATGAACCGGGAAGATGAATTGTTCAGGATAAACGATACTGCGTTCTATACGTTTGACATCCGGATCCTGAAAGAGCGGATCGAATACCTGAAAACGGCTTTGCCCAAGGACGTTTCATTGTGCTATGCCGTGAAAGCAAATCCGTTTATCGTCAGGGAGATCGAATGCGACGTTGACGGGTTTGAGGTTTGCTCGCCGGGAGAAGCGGAGATCTGCGAAACACTTGAAATTCCGAGTAGAAAAATGGTCATTTCAGGTGTCTATAAAACCCCGTCCTTTATCGAAAAGCTGATCGCCGACCCGGATTTCAACGGCACTTTTACGGTCGAATCGCCGATCCAATACAGGATGTTATGTGATCTGTCGCTTCAGTACGGAAGAAAGATCAGCATCCTGCTCCGCCTGACAAACGACAGTCAATTCGGAATGAACGAATCGGATATCGAAAGCATCCTGCTCAGCCGGGACCGGTATCCTTTGGTGAATCATGCCGGAATCCAGTATTTTTCCGGCACCCAGAAAAGCTCTGTCAAAAAGTTCAGACGGGAAATTGAGCATCTTGATGAGTGGCTGATCAGCCTGCGGGACCAGTACGGTTATACAGCCGGATGCCTGGAATACGGGCCCGGATTCCCTGTGTCGTATTTTACGGAAGATGAGTTTGACGAAGCCGGTTATTTCTGCGAGTTTTCGAAAACGCTGGAGGACATGTCCTGCGGGACGAAAATCGTTCTGGAAATCGGCAGAGGCATTGCGGCGCACTGCGGAAGGTATTATACTCACATTGTCGACATCAAGCAGAACAAAGGACGGAATTATGTCCTTGTCGACGGCGGGATGCATCACATCGTTTATTTCGGCCAGTCCATGGCGATCAAGCAGCCGAAACTGAGCGTTGTCGGAAAACCGTGCGCAGAAACAGAGACCCAATGGATGATCTGCGGATCCCTTTGCTCGATGAACGACATCATCGCCAAGCAGGTCCCGCTACCGGATGTTGAGATCGGTGATATCATATGCTTTGAAAACACCGGCGCATATTGCATGACGGAAGGCATTTCACTCTTCCTGACCCGTGAGATCCCGGCGGTATACCTGATCAGGGAAAACGGGGAAGCTGTCTGTGTCCGCCAGGCTTATGAAACATCACAGCTGAATCTACCAAAATACGGGAGGGAACAATCATGAGTAAAATCGTCAGCATCCTTGAGGACATCAAACCGGGAATCGACTATGAAAACTGCAAAGACCTGATCGACGGCCATCATCTGGACTCCTTATCCATCATTTCACTGATCGCGGAACTGGAGGATGAGTTTGATATCACCATACCGGCTGTTGAAATCGTGCCCGGAAACTTCAATTCCGTAGAACAGATGGCAGCCATGGTGGAAAGGTTGCAGGAGGAGTAACAGATTGCAGCTTTCAGGTTTTTTGGGCGCGGGCAGTGCGATGTCGATGACTTCCTTTTTTACATTGACTTTTTTCATGGTGTTTGTCCCGCTGTGTGTCATCAGCTACACGCTGGTTCCGAATAAGCTGAAAAAATACCAGCTGCTGCTTGCAAGCTATATTTTTTACTGGCTCGTCAGCGGGGAACTGATCATCTACCTGTTATTGTCGACCGTTTCCATGCTCTGCTTCGGGTTGTGGCTGGACCGCGTGCAGACAAAGATGAAGTCGACGCTCTCCGTAACGCCGAAAGAAGAAAAAAAGGAAACGAAAAAACGATATATCAAAAAGCAGCGCCTGATCGTCCTGCTGGCAGTTTTTCTGCATATCGGCATTTTGCTGTTTCTGAAGTATTCCGCTTTTTTCACATCCAATGTCAATATTCTGTTCGCATTTTTCAAAATCCCTGTGGCTCTGACAGTCCCCAAATACTTATTGCCGATCGGAATCTCGTTTTTTACGCTGCAGGCGATGTCCTACATTTTTGACGTTTATCACGGCGTGATCAAAGCCGACAGGAATATCGGCCGGCTTGCGCTGTTCCTCGGCTTTTTTCCGCAGATCGTGGAGGGACCGATCTGCCGGTACAGTCAGACCGCGGAACAATTATGGAATGCCGGTCCGATCAAATATGAAAACCTGACTTTCGGGATTCAGCGTTATCTTTTCGGCATGCTGAAAAAACTGGTCATTGCCGATCGCCTGAGTCCGATCGTGATCGAGATTTTCGATAAATACAACGAGTTTTCGGGCGGAATCATCGCACTGGGTGCTGTTTTTTATACCATCCAGCTGTATATGGATTTTTCCGGCTCCATGGATGCGGTGATCGGTATTGCCCAGATCTTCGGGATCCGCATGCCGGAAAACTTTGAACGGCCGTTTTTTTCAAGATCCATTTCGGAGTTCTGGAAACGCTGGCATATCACCCTCGGCGCATGGCTAAAGGATTACATTTTCTATCCGATCGTTACCGCGGGAAAAATGAAGAAACTGACCGCGGCTGCGCGGAAGAAAATCGGGAACCATTTCGGACCGCTGCTGGCCGGAAGTATTGCGCTGTTCTGCGTATGGTTCTGCAACGGATTATGGCACGGATCGGCCTGGAACTTCATCTTTTTCGGAATGTACCACTTTGTTCTCATCCTCAGCGGCAATGCCATCGCACCGGCGGTGAACAGCATCAACCATCACCTGCACATTAATGCGGACAGCTTCTGGTACAGACTGATGCAAATGGTCAGGACTTCGGTGCTGGTCGTGATCGGGGAACTGTTCTTCCGCGCCAACGGCCTTCGTAACGGATTCCTGATGTTCGGGAAAATGGTGACAGGTCTGGTGCCCAATCTGTTTGACCGGCAAGGCCTGATCAACGTCCTGATCCGAACCGGACGGAATTCCCTGGACCTGATTATTGTTGCGGTGACGCTGGTGGCGGTCTTTGCAGTCAGCATCCTGAACGAAAAAGGGATTTCCGTACGTGATGAGCTCGCAAAGAGAAAGATCCTGATCCGCTGGGCGGTGTTCTATCTGCTGATCGTTTATATCGTGATCTTCGGAGCATACGGGGCAGGATATAAACCGATCGATCCGCTGTATGCACAGTTTTAGGAGAATAAGATGACTGACACCATGAAAAAAGTATTGAAGTGCGTTCTGTTCATTGCCGGGCTAGCAGCAATCCTTTTCGTTTTATCCCTTGTGTTTTTTCCCAAAAATAATGAAAAGAAAGACGGAATTATTGACGTCGCAGCCAATGCGATCCTGGGCGAACCTGAAAACACGATCGATGTACTGATCATCGGTGACAGCGAATCCATCAATGCGATCAATCCCCTGAGGATATGGGAACAGCACGGGATTGCGAGCTATTGCTGCGGGACTTCATTACAGCTTCTTTCTTACTCCGAATACTTCCTTCATCAGGCGTTTAAAAGCCAGTCCCCGAAGATCGTCATCCTGGAAACGAACGAGATTTTCCGGGAAGTGACGCTCGACGATCTTCTGCTGCATCAGCTGGAAATGGTTTTTCCGGTGTTTTCCTTCCACAGCCGGTGGAAAGTTCTTTCTTTCCGAGACATCAGTCCGGTCATCAATTACACCCATGTTGATGTGGAAAAAGGCTATTATTTCTCAACGGTCGTTTCGGGGACTGACGATTCGGACTATATGAAGGAAATGCCCGGGGAAGAACCGATCCCGTCCATTAACATGTTCTATTTGAGAAAAATCAGATCATTCTGCAAAGAAAAAGGGACGAGGCTGATACTCGTCAGCACACCGAGCATCGTGAACTGGGACCACATGAAGCATAACAGTATCCAACGGATCAGCGAAGAAGAGGGAATCGAATTCATCGATATGAATCTGCTGCGTAAAGAAATCCCGATCAACTGGAAAACGGACACGCGCGACAGGGGAGATCACGTAAACTATTACGGCGCGGAAAAAGTATCGGCGTATCTCGGGAAATATCTGTCGGAAACCGGTTTGTTCAAAAGTCACCGGTCGGATCCGGCATATTCGCAGTGGGATGTTCACCTGAAGGAATTCAACGAAAGAACGGAACAGTTCAATTCGGAAAGCGGATCCTGAGGGCAAGGAGGAAATCCTGGTATAAAGTCAGCGCCTGCCATCGGCAGGCGCTGTGTTGTCATGCTGTTGTTTTTCGTTACAGGCTCAGGTCCACGGAGTCAAACTTTTTGACGCTCGTCTGGATGCTCCAGGCGGTTCCGGCCAGGAAGAGCGCCAGCCCGCCGAGGGTGAAGAGCCCTTTGTCGAGCATGTTCCGCGGATCCGGGGTGTCCAGGATATCGCGGAAGAAGGGGACGGTATAGGTGGCGACGACTTCCAGCGTGATCCAGAGGAAGACCGCGACCGACGCGAACGCGAAGGCTTTCCCGGGCTTGTTGATATCCTTGTAGTACAGCGGGAAGTAGATCATGTTGAACAGCGCGAAGATGATCATTCCTTCGCCGATGAGGGCCAGTCCGGCGTCCAGGCCGGCGGGGTTCGGCATCGTTCCGATCGCATACTTAATCAGGATGAACACACCCATCAGCAGGAGATCGATCATTTCGAGCACCCCGCAGAAGAGAATCCGGGCCCGGACCGCGTCCGCCCGGGAAACGGGCAGCGTCAGGGTATAGCTCGCATCGTGGTTTTCTCTGGCCGTCAGGCAGATAAAGTAGATCGCGAGCCCCATGTAGAAGCAGCTGACGCCGTAGGGATACCCGGGTACCAGGATCAGCGCCGTGCAGAGCAGCATGATATATCCGGTCGGATGCATGCAAAGCTTCCATTCCTTCATCATCATCTTCATGCTTCTTCCGCCTCCTTTTCCAGATGAACCATGATCTCCTCAAGTGTTGCTTCGCGAGACTCAAAAGTTGCGGCATCTTCCTTGCGTACCAACACGGTATAACCGTCCCGGATCCGGCAGGAACCGCAGGCAGCCTGTTTCAGTTCCGCCGGGATCTCGTTCCCGCATTCGACAATCCGCCAGGCGGCTTGATAGTCTTCCAGGGTGTCGTCCGCTTTCAGGACGCCGTTCTGCAGGAACAGGATCCGGTCGGCGCACTTTTCCAGGTCTGAAGTGATATGTGTGGAGAAGAAGACCGTCCTTCCTTCGTCCTTCAGTTTCAGGAAGACTTCCACCAGTTCCTCCCGGCTGACCGGATCCAGGCCGCTGGTCGGCTCGTCCAGGATCAGCAGCTCAGCTCCGTGGCTGAGCGCAAGCGCGAGCGCGTACTTGATCTTCATGCCGTTGGAAAGCTCCGCAGGCGTTTTTTCCTCATCCAGGCCGAAAGTGTCCAGCCATTTCCGGTAGGCCACGTCGTCCCACTCCGGATAGAAGGTCTTCGTCACGCCGGTGATCTCTTTCAGCTTCTTCCGGGTATAGTAGGTCATCCCGGCGGAAACGAAGCCGATCCCTTTCTTGATCTCCCGGTCATGCTCCGGATACTCCAGGCCGAAGAAGGAGATCTCCCCGGCATCCGGATGGACGAAGGAAAGGATGGAGTTGATCGTCGTGGTTTTTCCGGCGCCGTTCCGGCCGATAAACCCTGTGATGGTTCCGGGCGTCAGGCTGAAGGATACGTTGTCCAGTTTGAACGCCGGATAGTTCTTGCATAATCCCTGCACCGTCAGGGGGCTCCTTTTCTCAGAATCCATTATTCATTCCCTCCGCAATCGCCATAAAAAATCTGGAATCCACCAGGGCAAGACCCCGGTTTTCATCCCCGAGGACCAGCAGCTGGTCGCCGGGATTGATGTTGAACACACGCCTGGCCCGGACCGGAATCACGATCTGCCCTTTGTCGCCGACGGTCACCATGCCGAACATATGCTTTCCGCTCATGCCGGGCATGCCGTCGAGCTCTTCCGAAGGCGCGTTGACCAGGTCGTCCAGGGCGACATCCAGCACATTGGCGAGCCGCCCGGCCATGTCCAGGTCGGGAGTGCTTTCCTCCGTCTCCCACTTCGCGATCGTCTGCCGGGCGACGCCGATCTTCTCCGCCAGCGCTTCCTGGGTCAGGTTCTTCTGTTTCCGTAGTTTCTGAAGATTCTTCCCGATCACACAATTCCCACCTTTCGGAAACGATGATAATCCAGAAAACAAGTCCTGTCAATCATCACGGGATGACATTGACAACAAATAATGTTAATTTCAGATAACATATTTTTATTTTGAAAGTGTTTTTTATTCTGGTATAATGATAACGACATAGGTCCGGAACACAAAGGAGAATCGGATGGGCAAACGCATATTGATCACGAACGACGACGGGATCAGTGCCGCCGGTATCCGTAAACTGGCGGAGACGGCTCGAAGGTTCGGTGAGGTGACCGTGGTCGCTCCCGATGAGCAAAGAAGCGCGGCTTCGCATCACTGCATCTTCAGCAGGCCGCTGATCCTGAAGGAATACGACTTCGGGCTGGAGGGCATCCGTGCCTATACCCTGGACGGGACGCCGGCGGACTGCGTGAGGGTCGGGATCTTTGCAGCGACGGACAGCAAACCCGATATCGTTCTGTCCGGAATCAACCACGGATATAATATCTCCTCTGATATCCAGTATTCCGGAACCGTAGGCGCCGCCCTTGAAGCGGCTTTCCTGGGAGTCCACGCGATCGCCGTATCCTACGGCAACTATCACTACGAAGCGACGGATATCCTGGACCGATACCTGCCCGGGCTGCTGGAGGAATATATGGCGAAATCCCTGCCGGCCAATCAGATCTGGAACATCAATATCCCGGACTGCCCCGCAGACGAGTGCAGGGGGATCCTGCGGAACGCCGTGATGAATACGGATTACTTTTATGATGATCAGTACCTGAAAGAACCAATCGATGAAAAGACATGGTCGGTTACCAATATCGCGCGGCGGATCTGGAAGGGCCCGGAAAACTCCGACCTGAACGCGGTGATCAACAACTATATCGCAGTCGGAACGGTCACGAACCTGACATGATCAGCGATTTGAGTGATATTCTGTCACGACTGACGAAACGGAGGGCGTTATGGAGAAGTATATCGAGGGAAACAAGGCCGCATGGGAAGAGGCTTTTGACAACCGGACAGCATCCTGGGGAGCGGATATCGCCGAACGCATCCGGAAGGACGACTATCCGTTTTTCAATGAGGATATGAAGAACGTCCTGAAGAAGGTCCATACGGAGGGAACCGTGATCGGCCAGTTCTGCTGCAATAACGGACGTGAACTGCTTTCCCTGGTCAAGTGCGGAAAAGCCGGGAAAGGGGTCGGCTTCGACATCGCTGAAAACCAGGTGGCATTCGCCAATGAAAAAGCGAAAGAAC
>Ga0265298_10010074_pt1 | contig 11208 bp, 11 predicted proteins | sample AusTroGonzalo_MG_3_FD_193486 | JGI IMG/M metagenome (GOLD analysis project Ga0265298, IMG submission 193486) | Bovine rumen microbial communities from tropical cattle in Woodstock, Queensland, Australia - Gonzalo_01 | ecosystem: Host-associated > Mammals > Digestive system > Stomach > Rumen ...
GGAAGGACGGCTGGCGGTGACGGGGCTCTGCTTCGGACGACGCCCGCCCTTCAAGCCGTGCATCTACAGCAAGCTGGAAGTGAAGCAGGACGGGAACGTGGTGCTGCCGGTGGCGGAGAACTGGTACGACTACCCGAGGGATCAGATCTTCGAGGTAGAGGCCTGCGGCTTCGCCTGCGTGCTGATGAAGCGCGAAGTGCTGGAGACGATGGCGATCTACGGCGTGCCGTTCTACCCGGTCGGCGGGATGGGGGAAGATCTCACCTTCTGCTGGAGGGCGAACAAGCTGGGCATCAAGTTCCACTGTGACAGCCGGCTGAAGATCGGGCACATCATGCGGATGCAGGTGGATGAACAATTCCGCGATCAGGTGATCGAAGGGTCAGGAATGGAGGCCGAAGGGCCGAAAGGCCATGAGGTACGGGGCAGGAAGCAGCACTCGCCTGTCCCGGTTAAGAAAAACAAGAGGTGATGACGATGCTGAAGGAAGCAAAGAAGGCCATGCGCGTGACGGTGGACAACTACGACGACGAGATCATGCGGCTCTGCCAGGCAGGGTACAAAGATCTGAAGATCGCGGGAGTGATCGAAACCGGCACGGTGACGTTCACCGAAAGCACGAGCGGAGTGGTGACGGACACGAGCACGGTGACGGATCCGCTGACCCAGCGGGCGATCATCACCTATGCAGCCATGCGCTTCGGCAACCCGCCGAACTATGAGCAGCTGAAGGAAGCGTACGACACGCAGAAGGTCCAGCTGATGCACGCGACCGGGTACACGGATTATCAGGACGGTGAAAGCGAATGATGAAGTCAAACGTGATCACGCTGATCAGCGAGGTGCCCGCGGCCCACGGCGTCGGCGTCGAACCGGAAGAGGCGAGGCGGACGGTGTACTGCACGGTCAGGTCGATCGGCATGCAGGAAGCCTATCAGGCGATGGGGATCGGACTGAACCCGGAGCTGAAGGTGATCCTGGCCCATGACTTTGAATACGGCGGGGAACCGCTGTGCGAGCTGAGCGGCGTGCGCTTCAGGATCCTCCGGACGGACATCACGGAGACGGACGGGATCGAGCTGACGCTGCAGCGCGTGGACGGAAACGCAAGGGGGGTCGTGAACAATGCCGAGTGAGTACGAAACGCTTGTCGCGGCACTGAATTTGACGGACATTCCCTTCGCGGAATACGGATGGCGGACGCGGCCGGAAGGCGCGTATGGCGTCGTGAGCCTGGACTTCGAGGCGGACGCGCACAACGGAGACGGCGCGAAGATCGACCGCGCCTGGGAAGGCAGCGTGGATGTTTACTTCCAGAAGCTGGACGACCGGGGCGACATGATCGAAGCCGTCGAGGAAGTGCTGAGCGAAGTGCTGGGGAACAGCTGGAGCATGAACAGCACGCAGTACGAGACGGAGACGGGGCTGTTCCACATCGAGTGGGTGTTCCAGTGCATGGACGAACCGGAGGCGGACGAAGCGGAAGCGGGTGGAAGCTGATGAACTTTACGTTTCAAAGCGACGGCCTGGCGGAGATCAGCCGGATGCTGAACGAACTGGGGGACAAGGCGGCATTTGTCGGGAGCCACGCGCTGTATGAGGGCGCGGGAAGGATGGCGGACGCGATCTTCGCGGAGATCAACAACATCCAAACGGCCCCGTTCAAGTACGCAGGACCCGGAGAAACGCGGCTGCCCAGCCCGGAAGAGAAGGCGGTCCTGCAGCAGGGCGAAGCGTTCGGTATTACGAAGTTCGAGAAGGACGGAAACGAGATCAATACGTCCGTCGGCCTGAACGGCAGCGGGTATGCGAACGTAAACTGGAACCACATGAACAGCAGCGCGCGGACGAACTACAAAGACGTCGCGTTCAAGGGAAAAGAAAACGCGGCAAGCTCGACACTGAAAACGATCAGATACTCCGGCAAGGCGGAACAGTACGGGCTGAGCTCGACGATCGGGCGCGGCGCGCAGAACCAGAAGCCGATCAGCGTGATCGCCAACGCCATCAACTCAGGCACAAGTTTTATGCAAAAGCAGCCTTTCGTGCGAAAAGGCGTCAGCAAGGGCAAAAAAACAGCCGTTGCAGCCATGGTCGCGGAGGCTGAAAAACTATTCAACGCAATCATTTCACAGAACGAAGCAGGAGGTAAATCTGCATGAACGCAAACATCGGTATGCTGAGCCCTGTGGCGGCGACGGTCCAGACCTACACGCCCGGGACATCCATCTCATACGGCACCGGCAAGGTCGTTGCGGAAGCGCGGGCGGCCACGCTGGCCTGGAACCGCGCAAACGGGAAATTCTACGGCGACGACGTGCAGCTGGACAGCGACAACGGCGTGCTTGGGTACACGCTGGACTTCGAGCCGACCGGCCTGAAGGACGACGTGCGCGCCTATCTGCTGGGAGAAACCGTACAGACGAACGAATACACCGTGAACGACGCGGCAAGCCCGGACGTCGGTTTCGGATACGTCCGCGTGATGAGGACCACGAACACCAGCGGCGTCGTGGAAACTTCTTACGAAGGCTGGTGGTTCTACAAGCTGAAATTCGGTATCGGCAACGAGGAAACCAGGACGAAGGAAGAAAACCTCGACTGGCGCACGCCCACGCTCAACGGCGTCGGCTCCGGCGTACGCCTGGATTCCAGCGGCAAGCTCGCCTTTGCGACGCACAAGACATTCGCATCCGAATCGGACGCGATCGCATACGTTAAGAGCAAGGCCGGAATCACCTGATGACATTACGGGACGGAGGCAAAAGCCTCCGCCCCGGCTTTTTGTGTAAAGAAGGAGTGCTGAAAATGGACAATATCACGGTCAATATCGGAGAGCGCACGATCCCGCTGCGGTTCAGGATGAACCAGTTCATCGAGATCGAGGAGGAGATTGGCAACCTGGGCGAGATCAAGGAGCTTTTGCTCAAAGGCAAAAACCGGGTGAGGAACACGGTCAGCGTGATCCGGATCCTGGGGAACGCGGGGCTGAAACACGCGGGGGAAGAAGCAGACCTGACGGACGAATGGCTGAAGGACAATATGGACCCCCACGCACTGCTGGCGTACCAGGTGGCGGTGATCGGGTGCATGAGTAAGGAAACAGAGAGCCAGGCGGCGGCGGAAGAAAAGCGGGATGAGGCGCGGGACGTTGTGCTCGATGAGATCAACGAAAAAAAAGATCCCGTGAATTCACCTTCCGGCGAGTAATTCACTGGGGGCTGGTCGCCGGCCTTACATACAGCGAAATGGGCGAGATGTCGCCCGGAATGATCCTTGACTGCTACGTCTGGCGGCGCGCTTATGACGACCAGCAGCACGGCATAAAGAGAGGGTAACAGGATGGCAGAGCTTAGTGTAAAAATGGGCGTCAGCGGCGTCAGCCAGTTCATCCAGAGCATGAACAGCGCAGGCGCAAGCGTCAAGACGATCGACGCCGCGCTGAAGCAGAACGAGCAGCAGCTGAAGGCGACCGGGGACGCGGAAACCTACCTGCAGCAGAAACAGCAGCTGCTCAACGGCAAGCTGAAGGAACAGAAGAAAGCCATCGAGGAAGCGCAGAAGGCCCTCAAAAAACTCGATGAGGACGGAACCAGCAAGGTCAGCAAAAGCTACCAGGACATGCAGCGGAAACTGCTCAACGCGCAGACCGCCATGATGGAAACGCAGCAGCAGATCGAGGAGCTGGGCGAGGCAAGCGTCGAAGCATCCAGCGAGACGGATCAGCTGGCGAACAGCCTGAGCGGACTGAACAAGAAGGTCAGCCTGGAGCAGGTGACCAGCGCGATCCATTCCATCACGAACGGGCTGGAAAGGGCAGCCAGCAAGGCGATCAGCCTCGGGGAATCAATCTGGTCGGCCATGATGGACAAGGCGAAATGGGCCGACGATACGGAAACGATGGCCCTGATGTACGGCATCGACCTGGAGACGTTCCTGCAGATGCAGAAGCTGGTGCAGAACGGCCTGGACACGACCGTTGACGCAATTCTGAACGCGCAGACAAAACTGAAGAAAAACGTCGGATCAGGCACGGCCATTGACGAACTGCGTGACCTGGGCCTGCTGATCACGGAGATCGGAAAGGCCGGGAATTATGAGATCATCCCGGAGGATTCCGTGCAGCTTTTCTGGGATGCCGGCAAGGCCATCATGGCCCTGACGGACGAGTATGAAAAAGAGAACAAGGCACAGGCGATCTTCGGCAGGAGCTGGAAGGAACTCGTTCCGCTGTTTGAAAGGTACGAAAGCCTGGAAGATTACAATGCGGCCCTGAAAGCCACAAACACCAACACGGAGGAAGAGGTCAGCAAACTGTCCGAGCTCAACGACAAGGTCGGAGAGCTGCAGGGCAATTTTGACACGCTGGAGACAAAGGTCATGGCCGGGTTGGCTCCCGCGCTGACAAAAGGCGCGGAAGCACTGTCCGGACTGCTGGAGAACCTGCTTGCTTACCTGGACAGCCCTGCGGGCCAGCAGGCCCTGGCGGACATGGAGAAGGCCGTGACCGGTTTGTTTGAAGATCTGAGCACAATTGAACCGGATAAAGTTGTAGAAGGCTTTGCAGGCGTGTTCACCAGCATCGTCGGCGGCCTGCAGTGGCTGACAGAAAACAGCGGGACTGTGATCCAGGTGCTGAAAGACATTGTGATCGGCTGGGGAGCACTGGAGATTTTCGGCGGTGCGCTGGACGTCCTGAAACTTGTGCAGGGCATCCAGGGGCTGACAAGCGGAGGCGCGGCAGCGGGGGCAGCGGCCGGCGCAAGCTGGGGATCTGCATTTGCCAGCGCGGTCGCCGCGGCGGCCCCGTGGCTGATCGGCCTGTACACGATGCTGAACCCGTCAGACACGGCGAACAGCGACATGTACAACTCCAAAACGGGGCAGCTTACGTCCGCCGGGTATGAGGAGTTCATCAAACAGGCGGAAGCCGGAACGAATGATGCGTTTAACCAGGTCGCGGAACTGTACGAGGGCGCGGCGTGGATGCTGAAAGACGTCAGGGCGATGGACGCCATGGCTCAGTGGATGTACTCCGGCTATGACAGCACGCAGCGGATGATCATGATGCAAACGCTGGACGCGCTGGGGTATGGGCGCAGGGACGAATATGCGCTGCCGGAGGCCGCTACATCCGGGCAGGCATACACGGGCGACCAGACCGGGGAAGTGATCGTAAAAGACCGCAAGACTGGCGAAGTGCTTGCGAGTTCGGCCATGGACCTGACGCAGATGGAAAGCTACGAGGTCGACGTCAGCACACTGCTGGAAGCTGAGGACGGCGCGGAACAAATCCAGGAACAGGTCGGGACGGTGACGATCCCGGTGCAGCTGGACGTGGGCGGCGGTTTGGTCGGGAGCACGTTTGCTGGTCTTATGCTCGGTGGCAGCGACGGCGGCCATAGTTTCGGAGATATCGGCGGCCGCGGATTCGCCAACGGCCTGTGGTCGGTGCCGTTCGACGGGTATCACGCGGTCCTGCACAAGGGCGAGCGCGTGATGACGGCGCGGGAAGTGGCGTCGAGGAACTATTCCAGCAACCTTTATGTCGAAAGCATGTACATGAACAACGGGCAGGACGCGGAGGGCCTGGCGGCGGCAATGGCGGCGGCCCAGCGGCGGACGATGAGCGGATACGGGAGTTGAGAGCATGGGACAGAGTTTTTTCATCTGGAACGGGATTGACTGCCGGAGCAAAGGCGTGATCATGGCAGGACATGCGCCGATCATCCGCGCAGAAGAACGGGTAAAACATATCGAGATCCCCGGACGCGCCGGCGACCTGACGGAAACCGAAGGCGAAAACATTTTCAACAGCTACATCCAGACGGTGACGATCAACGTGCTGGGCGCGTACAACGTCCGTGACATTTACAAATGGCTGCGGGGGAGCGGATACGTGACCTTCAGCGCGGAACCGGAGAAGAAACAGCCGGCGCGGGTGATCGGCGCGGTGACGCTGAACAAACTGAGCCACAACATGGACATCTGGGCGGGCGAGGTGCAGTTCTACTGCCAGCCGCTGAAGGAAAACCTGCGTCCGATCGCGACAACGATCACCACGAGCGGTGACGTCCTGAACATGGGCGACGTGCAAAGCTACCCGAAGATCACGGCGACGGCAAGCACGACGTCGATGACCGTTTCCGCCGGCGGGAACACGCTGACGGTGACTGGGCTGACCGCCTCGACGGATTACGTGATCGACTGCGACACGCAGATGATCACGAACACGGCCGGCACGGCGGACTACACGCTGAACAGCAGCGGGAAATTCCCGGTCCTGAATGTCGGAAGCAACGCGGTATCAGGCAGCGGATGGAGCAAGCTCGTGATTGACCGAAAGGAGCGGTTCCTGTGATCTGTGTATTTGATATCGGCAACACGAACTATACCGGAAACGGGAACGCGGTGCTGCGGCCGACGGAGTGCACACTGAAGAACGTCGCCGGGGGCAACTACGACCTGACGATGACGCATCCGATCGACCCGGAGGGGAAATGGAAGCACCTGGTGCCCGGGGCGGTGATCCGCTGCCCTGTGCCGCGGGAGGAAATCGAGAACGCCTTCGCCGGGTACGAGGCGGACGTATACAAGACAAACGTCAACGCGGAGCTGCGCGAGAGCGCGAGCGCGCCGACAGCGATCGTATATCCTACATGGCCTGACACGACCAGCAGCGGAGCCGGTGAGGTTGGCATGAAAACGACCAGCAACGGCCACAACTATGAGTGTACCTATTGGGACGCGAGCAGCCGGGAGGCGCAGACTGATCCGGCGTACAGCAGCTGGTGGAAAGAGATCCCAAACATGACGGCCGGCGCGCCGGTGCTGGTGACGCTGCCGTACGGTACGGAGCTGTACTTCGTCGAGGAATACAACACGACATGGTACAAGATGTCGACCTACTACGGCATCGTCGGATATGTCGAGAAAAGCAAGCTGACATACTACAAGCACCTGACGCCCAGCGAGACGCAGCCGCGGATCATCACGACGCAGCTTTTCCGGATCGAAAAGCCGACGGTGGACACGAAGAACCGAACGGTGAGCGTGACGGCGAAGCACGTGAGTTATGACCTGAACGGCGTGCTGATCAAGGATGTGAACATCGGGCAGGCGTCGCCGGCGATGGCCCTGGGGAAGATCGTGGAGGCGTTCATGATCAGCTATCCCGGGACGATCGCGACGAACCTTTCATCGGACGATAATGGCACATACACACAGGAGATCAAGGGCAAGAACGGCACATACGCGCTGCTGGACCCGGACAAGGGCATCGTGAGCACGTTCAGGGCGGCGTACAAGCGCGACAACTGGGACCTGTTCGTGATGACGCAGGACAACACGGACCGCGGATTCCGCATCCGGTACCGGAAGAACATGCTGGGCGCGAACCTGGCGAAGGATTCCAGCGGGCTGGTGACGCGGGTCGTGCCGGTGGCGAAGGACGAGAAGGGCGAGAGCCTTTACCTGCCGGAGCAATGGGTCGATTCCTCCAGAATCAGCAATTATCCGGTGATCCGGATGGAGCAGCTGACGGTGCAGGGCCAGGTCGGCAAGGACAAGGGTACCGGAGACGGCAGCACATGGACGGAGAGCGACCTGCTGGACGAAATGCGGGCGAAGGCCGGAGAACGTTTCAGCGTGGACAAGGCGGACCAGGTGAGCGTGACGCTGACGGTCGACTTTGAAATGCTGGGGAGCGCGGAGGAATACCGCGCGCTGAAAGACCTGGAAAGCGTGCTTCTGTACGACACGGTGACGGTGATCGACGAGGAGATCGACCTGAGCCTGCAGCTGCTGGTCAGCGAATGGGAATGGGACGCGATCCGCGAGAAGATCACGGCGGTCAAGCTCGTAAACGCGATCAACTACAGCAAGGGCAACGTGACCGGGTACAACGTGCAGGCAAAGAGCATCGGCAGCGACAAGCTGAGCGACGACGTGGCCGGCGGGATCATCAACCAGGTGCGGGACATTATCCCGGAATACTCCGATCCGACGGCCAGCAGGCCGGGAACGGTATCCGTGACGGACAGCGATCCGACGCTGGCGTGGAACACGCGGAGCAAGGTTGGCACGGTCGGGTCAACAGACCTGCACGTAACGATGCCGGCGAACCCGGCCAGCGCGAGCGACAGCGATCCGACGCTGAGCTGGGGAACCAGGAGCAAGGTCGGCACGGCGAGCGGGACGGACCTTCACGTGACGATGCCGGCGAACCCGATCGCGATCACGGAAGGCAGCGTATCGTTTACAAACGGCATCGGCACGATCGCGGCGAAAAGCGGATACGTGCTGATCAACGTGACGGCGAGGAACAGGACCGATGCAAGCTATTCACCGATCGGCATCACGGCGCAGACGGACGGATCGTACAAGGTCAACGCGGTGCAGTCGTTCACGGCAAACCTGCAGTGCCGCATGTTCTGGGCGAAAACGTAAACAGACAGCTGGATGGAGGACGAAAACATGAGCGGAATTTACCACGAGGACATTATCAACATCGACCTGGCGAACAGCGGATCGATCCACAGGAGTTTTGCATCGCACACGCTGGGCCTGGGCGACGTGCTCGAAAACCGGTTCGGCGTGCGGGTGTACTTTGACGGCGATCCGGTGGACCTGAGCAGCGCGAGCTGCATCGGGCTGTTCATGGCTCCGGACGGGTCGAACATCCTGATCTCCGGGAGCTCATACACGAACTGCTCCGGGAACACGGCATATGTCCAGCTGCCGCAGGCGTGCTACAACTACGAAGGCCGGTTCACGCTGTCCATCAAGATCGTGAAATCCCCGATCACCGGGACCATGCGGATCATCGATGGCGTCGTATCGAACACAGGCGCGGACGGCGCGGTGGCTCCGACGGGATCCGTGCCTACGTACCAGGAGATCATTGCGCTGTACGAAGAAATGGTCGAAAGCACGAACGAACTGAACGCGCTGGAAAACGTGATGGTGTCCGGGATGATCGGCAACCAGCGGCAGTTCCATTTTGCGAACCTGCTGACGATGGCACCGAAGGTCGGCTATTACGTGAAATACTACGACGGGCAGGAAGTTGCCGAGGGGAGCCTTCAATACTACACGGTGGCGTCCCCGGGGAACTATAGGTGCTTTGCGGGCCAGGGAAACGCGCACGTTGCATACTTTGACAAGGCGGGCGAATACATCAGCGGCGAGCTGGTGACCTTCCAGAACGGGTACGTTTTCACGGTTCCGTCGACCTGCGCTTATTTCACATACTCCTGCCCAACCAGCGGCGACCAGTATGTGACGATCTGTTCGGAACATGTGAGGGCGGCAAACAGCTCTCCGGTCGCGACGCTGAGCGAGGCGCACGTGAACATCGGCAACATGCCGAAGATCGTGAAGCCGAAGAAAAACCTTTTCAACAAGTACGAAACGGTCAGCGGCGGCTTTATCGACTACAGCGGGAAGGGATCATTTGATACACAGGCAAGCTACAGCTACTGCCCGTGGTTTATCCCGGTAAAGGCGTCGACGACATACTGCCCGAACAAGGTGTGCCTTGTTTCGGAATTTGATGCTGACTACAACTGGATCAAGTGCAACAACATGAGCGCGCTGGCGAACGTGAGACCGTTCACAACGACATCGACGACGGCCTACGTCCGGATCTCCTGCATCGACGTGAACGGCTTCCAGCTGGAGGAAGGCTCAGCCGTGACTGCGTATTCGCCTTTCCAGATGGAATTCTACGGCGACCTGGAATCAGAAAGCGAGAACAGGACGATCATCGTCGACGCGAACGGCGGCGGGAACTACACGACAATCGCCGGCGCGATCGGAGCGGCCAGCGACGGCGACACGATTTACATCTGCGACGGGACGTACTACGAGAGCATTAAAGCGAACGGCCTGCGGGTGCACCTGGTCGGCGAATCAAAAGAACACACGATCCTGAAGTACGTCGGGACGGACTACGCGAACCCGCCGCTGGAGATGAGCAAGGGCAGCATCGAAAACATGACGATCTGGGCGATCGCACAGCAGGGGCAGTCCGGAGCAGGTTACTGCCTGCACTGCGATAACGACAGCTCGAAAGACAGTTACCTGTACTGCCGGGACGTCGTGTTTAAGAACGACACATATCAGTCGGTCGGCATCGGGCTGCGCCCGAACTTCACGCTGACCTTCGAGCATTGCACGTTCATCAATCAGTTCTACTGCCACGATTCACAGAATTCCTACGATGACATGACCGGGCAGGTGCTGCGGTGCATCGACTGCACGTTCATCGCGAACAATCAGTATTTCGGCGTGATCAGGATGCAGTCGCAGGAGATGAGCGGCGCGTACGCGACGGCGGAATTCCAGCGTTGCATCGCGCGGAACGAATACAGCGGCGGCCCGATCGTGACGATGAGCCTGTTCCAGGACGCGGGGCTCGCGAAGGATAACTGGCTGGGCTCGACGGACTGGCACCTGAGCGACATGTCCGCGCTGAACACGTCGGACACGCTGAACGCGGACAGCTGAAAAGGAGGCTGAGGGCATGCGGTGGGTGATCCTGGCCCTGATTCTGTGTATCGCATTTGTCGCGGGGCTATTGGTCGGCTACGCGGCGGGAGAGGAGGACTGGCTGAACCGTGAACAGCGCAAAAACCGTAGAAACGTTAATCGCTGAATGGAAGCGCGCCGGCATTGACGCCACACAGCTGGTCGTGAACGACGCGGAGGCGAAAGTTGGCTGGCCGTACTGCTGGGGCGCGACGGGGCAATACTGCACGGTCGCGAACCGGAAGGCGAAGATGAACAACAGCCGGATCAGCGACGGCGACAGGGAACTGATCCGGAAGCGGTGCCAGGTCCTGAACGGAAGCAAGGCCGCATGTGCAGGGTGTACGTATTATCCGGACAGCGCGGTGACGCGGATGTACGACTGCATCGGCTTCATCAATTTGCTGCTGGACGACGCGAAGATCGCGCACTACGGGGCCGGGTGCACGATCATGTGGAATCATAAGCAGAACTGGGCGCAGACGGGGAAGATCGCGAACCTGCCGGAGATGGTGTGCCTGGTATTCCAGCAGGAACCCGGGAACGCGAGCAAGATGCAGCACATCGGCCTGTACTGCGGGGACGGGAACGTGATCCACTGCAGCGGGACCGTCAAGAAACAGAAACTTTCAGCTTACCCGTGGACGCATTTCGGCGTGCTGAAGGAGTTAGGAGGGG
>Ga0265298_10010075_pt1 | contig 11207 bp, 8 predicted proteins | sample AusTroGonzalo_MG_3_FD_193486 | JGI IMG/M metagenome (GOLD analysis project Ga0265298, IMG submission 193486) | Bovine rumen microbial communities from tropical cattle in Woodstock, Queensland, Australia - Gonzalo_01 | ecosystem: Host-associated > Mammals > Digestive system > Stomach > Rumen ...
TTGACGTTTCTATGAACTTGCTCCCTGGCCACACCACTGGTGAAATCATGGGTAAGGTCGGCAAGCTTGCCGCAGATATGAAGGACGAAGTTCCCGAAGGCATTTCGTTCGGCTTCGGTGGTAACGCTGACATGCAGAATGACATGGTGGCCGAATTCAAGACCGCAATTCTCATGGCTATCATTCTTACCTACATTCTGTTGGTGGCCTTGCTCGAAAGCTTTGCCCAGCCGTTCGTGATTATGACGACGATTCCGATGGGTGCTATCGGTGTGATTCTTTCGCTCATTGTGACCGGCAAGGCACTTTCCATGATTGCTTTGATGGCTATCGTGATGCTTATCGGTGTGGTGGTGAACAACGCCATTCTATTGCTTGACGAAGCGAACCGATTGCTACGAAGTGGTGCCATGGGCCGACGTTCTGCCATCTTGACTGCCGGCGAAACCAAGTTCCAGCCCATTGTGCTTGCAACGTTTGCATCTGTGGTGGCTCAGCTTCCGTTGGCATTCGCCCTCGGTGGTAACGTGGCTGCCATGACCCAGCCGATGGGTATCGCCTCTGTGGGTGGTTTGATTGTGTCTGCAATCCTTACCATGTACTTGGTGCCGACCTTCTTCTGGCTCCCGAACGCAGTCTTCCACAAGGCAAAGAAGAAAGCCGGAAATATCAAGAAGAATTTCCAGCGCCATAAGGCATAAGCTTTAGACGAATTTTAGACTTTAGACAATAGAGAGAGAAGTAGTCCCGACTCACTTGAGTCGGGACTTTTTGAATAACAGACCGCTCGGCTCTACTACAGTCATGTAAATGTGATATCGCCTCGCTCTCACCCACACGACTCGTTATGACGAGTCGCTTTGGGTTCACGGAGAATTTCTATTTGACGGCAAAAATCTTGCAAACAATGTGTTGCACGCTTGGGCGGGAATGTTTTTTATTTTCGCGGTATGGAACGTTTACTTTCTACGAAATGGTGCCGCGAGCACGAGGTGGCCTTACTGAGCGACTTGAGCGATGCAGGGCCCGAGCAGCCCTACCCTATTGCGGTTACGAACGATTGCGATGAATTCTTGTTGCAGAAGGTGCGGACAGAACTTGGCGCGCCTGTACAGGCTTGCATCAAGAGCAAGGCCGAGATTCACCAGCTGTTGAGTCTTGGTTCCGAGAAGTTTGAGGGGGACTTGTTAAAGCCCGAGAATGCCCAAAATACCTCTTGGGAGTCGGAGCCCATTGTGAATCTAGTCGACAGCCTGATTGAGCAGGCCATAGACTTGAAGGCCACCGATATTCACTTGGAGCCTGCGGCACAAGCGTTCCGCGTGCGGTTGCGGCAAGACGGATTGCTGAACGACTTCAAAAGTTTGCCCTTATGGATTTGCGAACCGGTTTTGGTCCGATTAAAGATTCTTTCGGAGATTGACATTACAGACAAAAGAATCCCCCATGACGGCTCGTTTACCTTTAGCGGGTTTCGCCATAACGCCAGCATTCGCGTGAGCACGCTCCCCGTACAGGGGGGCGAAAAATGCGTGCTCCGTATTTTACCGGTTGCGCAGAGCCCGATTGCGTTTTCACGCCTTGAATGCGGACCACACACAAAGCTGGAATCGCTGCGTTTGAGTTCAAAGAACCTCCAGTTTTTGCGAGAGGTGTTCCACAGTCCGCAAGGATTGTTCTTGGTGACAGGGCCGACGGGTTCCGGGAAGACGACCACGCTCCACGCCGGTTTGCAAGAAATCGTGCATAGACAAATCAACGTGACGACGATCGAAGACCCGGTAGAGTACCCGCTGGAAGGTGTAGCGCAGGTGCAAGTGAACGAAAAATGTGGATTTACGTTTGCCGCCGCACTCCGGGCCATTTTGCGCCAAGACCCCGACGTGATTATGGTCGGCGAAATCCGCGACAAGGAGACTGCGCAAATCGCCCTCCGCGCCGCTCAGACGGGGCATTTGGTGGTTTCGACCTTGCATACGAATTCAGCCAAGGCTGGCTTTAGTCGCCTAAAAGATTTGGGTATTTCCCGCACGGCCCTGCAGGAATCGCTCCTGGGCATTATGGCGCAGCGCCTGGTACGCTGCCGCCCGGCCCAAGCGCTCCCCAATTCAGGCCGCCAAGCGGTGGTCGAAATTCTAACGTCCGACGGCCATTACGTAGACGGCACGCTCCGGGAAAACGCCCTGAAACTCGTGGAAGAGGGAATTACAGACGAAGAAGAAATCAAACGGGTAATCGGCGCAATATGAGATGTGGAATGTGTGATGTGGGATGAATAACTATTAATTGCTCTTTTTTACTATATTCTCGACCATGAAGATTTCCGATCGGGCATTGGGTTACATTTCGCTGGTAGCGTTGTTTGGGCTGTTTGCCATCATCGCTTATAGCATGTGGGATGCCCACCATGAAGAATCATCCATTATCCAGGTCGATTTCCCTGAACTCGGCTCCCTGCAGCCCGAAGACCAGGTAATGATTCGCGGCTATACGGTCGGAACGATTGGCAAGGTCCAATGGCTTGGCGACCGCGCCCGCGTAGAAATCAAGTTCAACGAACCGATTGTGATTCGCGAAGGCACCCAGTTCAACAACATCAACCACGCGATTATGGGCCAGCGCAGGCTCGAAATCATTCCGTCCAAGACGGGCAAGGTGCTCCCCGACAACTACATTCACACGGGTCACTTTGAACCGGGTATTGCCGAAGTGTTGCGCTATATCGAAAACGTGAACGAACAGGTCGAAACAATCCGCCAGATTGTGTACCTGGTGACAAACGGCGACTCGACGCACCGTTCTGCAAGCGACCTGGTGGAATACGTCATTAAAAACGTAGAAGTAGCGTTGTCGAACACCGAAAGGACTCTCCAGACTTTACAGCCGGCAATGAACAACCTGTTCAAGCAAGCCGACGTGGCTAGCCGCAACCTGCTCGTGGTGACGAACCAGGCAGATTCCGCTATCGAAGTTGTAACCAGCACCATCAACGAAAAGCTCGCCCTTGCCGAAAACGCCATGCAACAGATTTCGGATGGTGCCGCCAAGACGAACGAGTTGATCAACACGATTGAATCTGACCCCACCTACAGCAAGATTCTTTATTCTTCCGAAACCGTCGACAAGGTGAACGAACTGGTCAACAAGCTGAACGAAATTGTACGAGCCATCGATACCAAGGGTATCAAGATGCTCGACGAAAACGGCAACCCGATCAAGCCTTTCGCCTGGAAGAACATAAACCTTGTCGGAAAGACCGCCCGCGTGAAGGCACGCGAACGTGCTGAACAGGCCCAAAAAGAAAAGGCTCAGAGCGAAGCCAAGTAAACCATGGACTTAAGTAACCTCCCCAAGATGGGTCCAAAGAGCCTCGAGGCTCTCAAGTCTGCGGGTATCGTTTCGCTGGCCGATTTTCTATTCAACATTCCCCGCACCTACCTGGACCAGACCAAGGTGACCGCAATTGGTAACCTGCACGTGGGCGACCGCGTGGTGGTGATTGGAAAGATTCTGCGCGGCGGGATTATTCGCGGGCGCGGCAGCCGCTATGTAGCGACCTTGGCCGACGGCACCGGAGAATTGACGCTTACGTTTTTTCAGGGCGCGCAGTACCAAAGCAAGCGCTTAAAGCCGGGCACCCGCTGGCTTGCAACAGGCGTTGTGGGCGAATACCGGGGATTCCAGATGACGCACCCCGACATGCAGCCCATGGACGAAGACGAACAGTTCAGCGGGCAGATTTTGCCGGTGTATTCCATGACCGAAGCGATGATCAAGGCCCGCATTACCCAGAGGGCGCTTCGCAACTGGTTCAGCGTGGTGTTTCATTTTCCGGCTTTGACGCTTTCGGGAATTTGCCCGAGGGAACTTACCGACTACCTGCATTACAAGCCCGTCATTGACGATTTACGCATTCTGCACAAGCCTGCCGATTTCGATTCCATTCGCAAGGCGAAGCGGGAACTCAAGGTTTTGGAACTGCTCCCCTTCTGTTTGCGCATGGTCAAGCGCCGCGAGAACCAGAAGGTTCGCGGGCACGAAAGGCAAATTGACTTGGGCCAGGTCATGCTCGCCAAGTCGCGCTTGCCCTTCAATTTGACCGGCGGGCAGGACGCGGCGCTGAACCGCATTATCGATGGCCTGAACGGCAAAAAGCAATTCCACGCCTTATTGCAAGGCGATGTGGGCTGTGGCAAAACGGTGGTCGCCCTGCTCGCCATGCTGGCCGTGTGCGGCGCTGGCGAGCAATGCGCATTGATGGTGCCCACCGACATCTTGGCACGACAACATTTTAAACAAATGAAACCGTTCTTTGAAGCCGCGGGAATGCGCATACAACTTTTAGTTGGGGCGACCCCCGCCGCCGAGAAACGCCAGATTCTGGGCGAGCTGCAAATGGGGCTTTGCCAAGCGGTGATTGGCACCCATGCGTTATTCTCGAAGGACGTGACCTTTGCAAAGCTCGGGTTCGTGATTATCGACGAACAGCACCGCTTTGGCGTAAACCAGCGTGAAGCCTTGCTTTCGAAGGGCGAATACCCCGACATGCTCGTGATGAGTGCCACGCCGATTCCTCGAAGCCTCGCCATGACCTTGTACGGCGACTTACAGGTAATTTCGATCAAGGAAAAGCCTGCCGGAAGAAAGCCTGTCAAGACTCGCCTCGTAAGCCCCGACAAACGCAATGACATGAAGAAATTCATTTGCAGCGAGGCCAAGGGCGGAAATCTTTGCTACTGGATTGTAAGCCGCGTCGGAAGCGATGACGAAGGCAATGCCCGCAGCGTCGAAGACGTGGTGAATGAACTCCGCGCCTTTGATTCCGGCGTTGTGGTAGAAGGCATTCACGGTCAAATGGACGAAGAAGAACGGGACAGAGTCCTTAAGCGGTTCGCCGCCGGAGAAGTCCATATTCTTGTGGCCACCACCGTCATCGAAGTCGGCGTGAACGTGCCCGAAGCAAACATTATGGCTATCGACCAGCCCGACCGATTCGGGCTTGCGCAATTACACCAGCTGCGCGGGCGCGTGGGCCGCGGCGATATGCAGGCATGGTGCTTTTTGATGTTGCCCGATGGCGAAGCAGCCGCAAACTCGCTGGAACGCCTCACGCAATTCAGCCACACCGACGACGGCTTTGAAATTGCAGAACTCGACTTGCAAACCCGCGGCGCCGGCAACCTAGAAGGCAATGAACAGAGCGGCAGCTGGGTATTCCGCTGGTTCGACTGGATTGCAGACCAGGAACTCATCGCCCAAACCTTGCAGATGGCAGAAACCATTCTAAAAGACAAGGACTCCTTCAGCGAAGAAGCCCGTGAAAAAATCCAGCTGTGGTATAGCGAAAAGAAATCTGCCAACGAAGACGGCGTGCATTAATCGCGCCGCATTAGCAGCACATTATTCAAGCATCGGGGCGACCGTCAGAATGACAAGCCCAATCAGCACCGCATTCAAGAAGAAAAACGCACGGCGCACAATCTTGTAGAACAGCGGCAACCAGTGGAAAACATGATCGCTGGGCTGCAGCAATTCCTTGAGTCCGAGAAACACGCTAATGGCACCCGTCACAATCATCATCATGGCGCCCACGAAATAGCCCTCGTTCCACACGGCAATCGTAAGGCCAAGCCCCATGAGAATGGCAATCACACCGATGACAACACCAATGCGTAGAATCAATTTGTTGAGTTTGTCTTTATTCAAAATATTTCCCGTACGTTATAATGCAAATATAAGATAAAATACCGCGAGCGCCCGCGAATGTTAGATTTTTGCGATGGGAAAGGAGGGTATTAGGGAGGGCGGAGCCCGCCCTAGTCAGGGAAGGCTTCCTCTGTTAGAGGAAGCCTTCAAATAAGGGGTAGTTGTAAGCCGGGTTTTGTTCCTTCTTGCGAAGGCGATGACCATCTCTCTGGACGAATCGTTACCGACCGCCTCAAGCAACCTACCCGAATTCCAGCTGGTGCGGGCCGCCCCAGGTTCACTTGCGTGAACGGAATTCTGCTTGGTCTTGCACCGGATGAGGTTTACCGTGCCACTCCTGTCACCAGGAGCGCGGTGAGCTCTTACCTCGCCATTTCACCCTTACCGGCCTTGCGGCCGGCGGTTTACTTTCTGTTGCACTTTCTGTCGTGTTTCCACGCCTGGACGTTATCCAGCATCCTGCCCTGTGGTGCCCGGACTTTCCTCCAGCATTGCTGCCGGCGGCCATCCGCCACCCCACCCCAAATATAGAAAAACGCCCTCCGAAATGAAAGGGCGCTTTAGAAAGTTTAGAATTTGGCGTTTTTTAGCGAGAAAGGCCAAAACGGATGGGGCGTTCACCCTTCACGCGGAGCACGTAAACACCGCGATCAAGGTCGCTCAATTCAACCGTTTCGCCAACAGAGATGGCGCCATTCTTGACGATACGACCGCGCAAATCTGTGACGGCGTAAGCGAGGTTGTTGCCCTTCGACACCGTAAAGCTCATGTTGTTTTCGCCCATGCGGAGTGCAGACGGCTTAGCCAAAGCCACCACAATGCGGTCGGCGCTAGCAGGCTTCTGAGTCAAATCATAAAGGAAATCAAAGACCTTCTTTTGCACCTTCACGTCGTAATCATCGTAGTCATAAAATTCGTGGGGCTGACCTTCGACAAAGTAGGTATCGTGTTCCACATTGTTTGCCGTAAGCACCGAGTCAATCACGTAGCTACCGTAAAGGGTCGGAGTATTCACATGGAAAGCAAGAGCACTCACCGTTGCAGCGGCAGATGGCATCAGGTTTTCAAGAACGGCGGCAATGTTGCCCAAGGGGCGGCCCGTCTTCCAGACCACAGTACTGTCAGCCTTACCATGAACCAAGAGAACCGGCTTTTTCACGTCTTCGATAATCTTAGGATCATGAACAGCACCCCACAAGGCAGCCACGGCATTTGCCTGAGAGCCATAACCCTGCACGCCATAGGCATCGAGTCCGCCCAAATTCGGGCTAGACTTTGCTGCCGGTGGAATTTCGGAATCCTTGTCCATGTAAATGTTTTCCAGCGAAAGGATTGCACCTGCGCTATTGCCAATCAAGTAAACGCGATTCGGGTCAATGCCCAAATCGTCGGCGTTAGCCCTAATGTAACGGACAGCAGCGCGAACGTCCTGAATGCCGCGGTACACCGTTCTCGAGAAATCGAGGCTATCGACGGTGAGAGCCTTGTCCTTAATGACAGCCGTAATGCCCAGGCGGTACTGCACAGCAGCCGTCACAAAGCCGCGAGCAGCCAGTGAGTCGCAATAAGTAACCGTATGCTGGTCATAATCGTTCTTGGAACCTGCAGCAAAGGCACCGCCATGCATCACCAAAACCACCGGGCGCTTCTTTTCGGTGTCGTTTTTCGGCTGGTAAATATCCATCTTCAAGCTGACTTCGGTAAGGTCAGTCTCGTTTTCGTAAAGATAGACCGGCATTCCGTCGTCAACTGATGCATATAAGTTATATGCCGTCAATAATGAGTTGATTGTCTTGAGGTGTTTTACGTTGGAAGCATAGGTGACATCTCTCTTGATAGAAACGTCAAACATGCGGTCTTTGTAACGTTCAGCGGCACCAGAAAAGGCAACCGCGGCAGCGATAAGCAGGGCTATTTTCTTCATATAATCTCCTTACGGCCCAAATATAGCTAAAGGAGATAATTTTGTCTGCAAAAAGCCGATTAAGAATTCGGCTTATTTTCGGAGGCCTTTTTAGCTTCCAGTTCCTTTTGCCTGCGCAAGATTTGTTCGCGGGCAAGTTCTGCCTTTGTCTTCTTTTCTGCAAACAAGTTATCCAGGGCAGAGACCGCCTTGCCGTCGGCATCCTTCGCGCGGGAATTGAAGAACACCGCGAGCAAAAAGAAGACAACCAGGTAGCAGGCCACCGCCGACAACAGCGCCACGATTTCAGAACCCGAAGCCGCCTCTACCTTAAGGTAGAGGACAATCGACAGAGGAATAGCGAGCATGAACAGGAATGCGGGCAGTTTTTCTTTCATAACCGCTAAAGTAGAAAATTAACGCGCGCCGGCTTGCTTTTTAACTTGCAAAGCAAGGTCAGCATCGGCTGCATCGGCGGTATACTTGTAGCTGGGCTTGTAGCCGCGAGAATCCACAATGGAATCTTCGCCACCGCCCGTATGCCAGTTGGACTTCATTTCGGCAAAGCCCACGGTAGAATCCACAGGAGCGCCGTCTTCGTAATACCAGCGATAAAGCGTTACAGGCATTTCGTTGTTGAAGATATTCTTTTCGATCAGGCAGCGGGCCGAATCAGAGCAAACCACGCCCGACTTTTCGACTTCCATAAAGAAGTTGTTGTAAGCATGCAGTTCACCGCCATGCGACAGGATTCCGTCGTCGCTCATGCCGGCAAAGTAGTTGTGGTGCATTGTCAAGCTCTGGGCCGTATCCATAATGATATCGCCGGCAAGTCCGAACAGCACACCCGTCTGTGCATTTTCAAAGCGGGACCAAGAAATCGTGATATTGTGCGAACTGCGCTTCACGTCCACTTCTACCAGCGGATATTCTTCGAAGGTGCAGTGGTCCACCCACACATGGTGCGTGCCATTGTGGAGCGAAAGCGCACGGCGAGAAGTCGTATCTTGCGCGGTAATGGTCGGCGCCGTAAAGGTCAGATTTTCAAAAATCAAGTTGCTCGAGACATCGGTAAGCACGCCCATGCCCGAAATACGAATGTCGCGACCGCGACCGTCAAAGGTCTTGTCAGATTTTAAGCGGAGCGGGGCCTGCAAGTTGTAAGTTCCATCCTTTTCGAACAGCACCCATACCGGGCCTTCCTTGTAGGCGCATTCACGCAGCGAACCCGGCGCAATCACCGCTGTCGTTGACGCCGCAGAATCTTCGCTCGTGGTGTCTTCGACAATGATGTAGTCTTCCGTAGTCGTTACAATACAGATTTCGCCCTTGGCTTTGCTGATTTTGCCCGTGGAATCGGTAACGCCAGAAGCCCCGAGTACGCCAGCGGCATAGCCATCGGCCAATTTAATCAAGGCATCGTGCGCGCTCCAATCGCCATCGGGGTATTCGCTTGCAGCCGTTTCCTTCGGCTTGACCACATTGATACTCGACGTGGAATCAGAGCAATCCACATACAAGGTGTCACCCGTTGTCGACTGCACCTTGGCTGAATAAACCGCCTCAGGGTCGCCAATCTGCACATCGAATTCGCCCACCGGGAGCGAGTCAATCACAAAGTGCCCCGTGCTATCGGGAACCACAAATCGGTCAAGGCCTGCCACGCGAATCACCGGAGCCGACTCGCCCAACATGATGTAGCCTTCAATCGAAGAAAGTTCACCAAGCTCAACCGTATCGATTTTAGATTCAGACTTTTTCGCCAAATCCACATTGCGGATTGCACCTGTTGCAACCGTTCCGTCGACATGGCGTGCTTCCACCTTGTAGGTTCCCGGCTCCATCGGAATCTTGACAAAGCCCGCTTCGTTCGTTTCGAGCCAAGGCACCACGCGGTTACCTTCGGGCAAGAAGTTTTCGGGCAGCGCGCGCACGCGGCTGTAGGCGGCAGGCTTACCGCTTGCCAACTGAATCTGCAAAGCAATCGTCGATTCGGCTTCGGTACCGCCAGCGACATCGCGACGTTCAAAGCAGCCTGTTAAGCTACCGGCACAAAACAATCCCGCAACAACAAGGCTCGGAACCGCCCATAAAGATTTTCTCTTAAGCATCGGACTCCTCCCCCGTTGAAATTTCGGCACCGCCCTCGGACATTTCAAGCCCGCGGATACGGCGTTTGCGGCCTCTACGCTGCGGAGGCGGATACGGGTCCGAAAGCGGGAACAACTGCATTCCCAGCTGGAACACGCGATTGGGCTTTTCACATTGCCCCACCTTCGCAAGCACTTCACGCCTAAAGCGGCGCACCATTTCGACCAGTTCCTTGTAAGTCGATTCGTCGCAAGCAAATGCGAGCGTCGACAGATTGCGCTCTCCCCTGTCGAAACGGTCCATGGCATCTTGCGCCACATTCAAATTCTGCTGGATATAAGAATTCACTGCCGTACTGAACGACTCCGAACCGCTCGAAATCAGGCCCTGCGTCTGTTCGTAAAAGCCGGTCTGTTCATTCTTCTTGATCATGGACAAGCGTTCAAGCAAAGCTATCGAAGACTTCACCTGCGACGCCGTCAAAGGCGGGCGCACCATTAAGCCAAGGGCCGCATCGTCGCCCACGTACGGGTAAAAAGTCACAAGTTCGCGGATAACCGCATGGTACCAGTGGTCAAAATATTCGAACTGGTCCTTCGCTACGTTTTCGACCTTGCATTCCTTGGTCGCAACGAGCTTTTCCAAATACTGACGGCTTTCGGAATGGTTCTTGGCCTGGTTGAACGCCACCATGTCGGCAAAGTAAGCCTTTTCGCGGGCGTCGCTACAGAAAATATCGGCAAATACCGACACCAGGCGGCTGGTCAAGTTACGCTTGCCCTGCAAAATCTTATTGAACATCGAAGCATCGAACCCTGCACGGTCGGCAATGTAGCGGTGGCTAAAACGCCAGTCGCCCTTGTGACGCTCCTCGTAAGAGTCCCGCAAAAATTCGCGGTAGTTCAGGTATTCAAAAAGATTCACCATAGCGAAATTCCAATAAAAAGAACCGAGCGCAAAATGCTCCCGGTTATCAATATAATAAAAATTTCGCCTAAAAGTCTACATTTTTTATAGAATTAATGTCTACACTTTCGGGTTTAGTGATTTAGATTACTTCTGCGGCTTGGAAACCACCGGGCGAATGCGCTTGCCGCACAGAGTCACCACGATTCCGGCCTGCGCAAACATGTAGTAAGCCGTGTCGCGGCTATTGTTCAGCGTGGACTTCGGATCGTAATCGTCCTTGGTCACGAACACTTCGGCAACGCCCGAAAGGCTCACATCCAAAGCACAGCGTTCGCAGGGGAAACCGATCACGTAGAGCTTGGATCCCGGAGGAACCTTGCCGCGGGCATAGTGCAGCGCGTTAATTTCGGCATGCACCATGAACGGGTACTTGTTGGCCTCGAACTCGTGATGGCTCAGGACTTCGCCCGAATCGGCATCCAGCAAATCGTAAGCCAGCAACTGCTTTTCGCGGGTGTAGGGCACCGTCTCGTCGTCAAAGCCAGCCGGGGCACCATTGTAACCCGTGCTAATCACACGGCCGTCGGCACTCACCAGC
>Ga0265298_10010076_pt1 | contig 11206 bp, 9 predicted proteins | sample AusTroGonzalo_MG_3_FD_193486 | JGI IMG/M metagenome (GOLD analysis project Ga0265298, IMG submission 193486) | Bovine rumen microbial communities from tropical cattle in Woodstock, Queensland, Australia - Gonzalo_01 | ecosystem: Host-associated > Mammals > Digestive system > Stomach > Rumen ...
AATAAATCCAATAACAAAAAGTAAAGAAATAACAGTAACAGTAAATGAAGAAATAGAATTAATAGAAACATGGGATGGAGATTGTTCAGTAACAAATCTAACACCATCAAATATATTTGAAGGAGGAACAGGAACAGAAAGTGATCCATACCAAATAAAAACAGCAGAACAATTATCTTGCTTTGCTAGATCAGTAAATAATGGTGAAACATACCAAGGTAAATATATAATACAAACTAAAAATATAAAACTTAATGATGATTTAAATGGTCAAGCAGCAACTGGTAATTTAACTAATGCTAATGTTTGGATTTCTGCTGGAAATTCAAATGCAAATCCCCAAACATATTTTGCTGGAACATATGATGGAGATAATCATAAAATAAGTGGATTATACATTACAAATGATAGTAATCCAAATGCTAATTATAGAGGAATGTTTGGTTATACAGTTGGTGCAGAATTCAAAAATATGATATTATCCGACGTATATATGAATACTAGTGGTAACACAGGTGGACTTGTAGGTTCTGCATTTAAGAACCTTTCATTAGATAATATTACTACTTATGGTAAAGCTAATTTTGGTGGATATTCTGGAGGACTTGTTTCTTACTTTAATGGTAATAATGAAGGTGGGTTATTTATAGAAGACACTACTAATAATATGGATTTGACTTGTTCTAATTCATCTGGAATAGTTCATTATATTGAAAAAATACCTGAATCTGATACACCAAATTTAGTGATTAGAAATGTTACTAATAATGGGAATATTACATATATAGATACTATAAGTAGTGCCGGTGGAATAGTAGGAACAGGATCATCGTATTCTATTAAAGGGAATACTTTAGTAGAAAACGCAGTTAATAAAGGTAATATCACTACAACACATGAATCTGGAAAATTAGGCCGTGTTGGTGGAATAGCTGGAGACCTTTTTGGTACTACAGTAACAATAAAAGATTCGTATAATACTGGAAATTGGTCAGGTATTAAATCAGGAAATGAATCTGGAGGACTTGTAGGTGGAATTAATACTAGTGATGCAATTACAGTTGAAAATTGTTATAATTCAGGCGATATAGTATTTGATAATATAGAAACATATAAATTAGGATTAACTTATGAGGAAGAAAGTAATCTTCCATCAGCTCAAAACTGGGGAGGACTTGTAGGAGTTGTATCTTCAGGAAAAAGAGTCAATCGTGTCGACTATCCAGGATTAATAACAATAAGAGATTCATACAATACAGGGGATATACTAACAACAGCAGCTTATTCTTCTGGAATTATTGGAACATATAGTACTGCTTCGAATGATTCAATAATAGAAAATTGTTTTAATACAGGAGAAATTGCTGGAAAAGAATATGTTGGTGGAATAACAGGATATACTAAAAAAGTAACAAAATCATATAACACTGGAACTATAACATTATTTGGTAGTGTAAGAGCTGGTGGAGTAGTTGGATATCAAGCTCAAGAAGTAACTAATTCATATAACCTAGGGGATATAATTGTAACATCTAAATCTGCAAATGGTGATCAAGATGGAGGAATGGTAGGAGGAGTTTGTTCATACTGTAATCTTATCAAGAATTCTTATAATAGAGGTAATATAATTGCTAAATATAACGGAATTTATATAGGTGGTGTAATATATTCTGGTACTGCTAGAAACTGTTATAACTCTGGTAATATAATATTTGATGATCTTGATTCTGCTCATAGAAAAAATATTTCAATTGGAGGTATAACAGCAGGTGGTTCTGCATATAATTCATATAACCTAGGTAATTTAACCGTTAAAATTGATAAATTAAATAATAGTGCTCAGCAAAAAGTATGTGGTATAAGTGCTCAAAGTGAATCAACAGATTCAGTTAATAAAGGAAATATCACACTTACATTTTCTGACTCTAGTTATGTACATGGTTTAGAAGTATTTGGTATATCATACGGAACTGCTGTTAATAATTTTAATGCAGGGACTATATCATTTGGAGATTATCCAGTAATAACAAATGTAAGTGAGGGAGTTTTTACTTCTGAAATTAATATGAGTAATAATTCTTCTTCTGGTAATAAGTTTAAGAATCCTAATGGAATTGCAATTGGTTGTATAGGATATTGGAATACATGTACTAACGAAACAGCTTTAGAAGATGGTGAATATACAACAAATGATGCTCCAGATGTAATAAGCGTTATAAATGGTGATAATGCCTTCGAAATACTTGAGAGTGATACTCTTCCAACATTAAAAGTATTTAATAATTAAGCATGAAAATTCATGCTTTTTTTATTTTGAAATATGTTATAATTAAATATATGAGGTAGTATATATGAAGACATTAAAAGATTTAAATATAGATAATAAAAAAGTAATAATTAGATGTGATTTAAATGTACCAATAGAGAATCATACAATAACTGATAATACAAGAATAGTTAAGAGTTTAAAAACAATTAATTATTGCTTAGAAAGAGCTTCTAAAGTAATAATAATGTCTCATTTAGGAAGAATTAAAACAATTGAAGATAAGAATAATAATAGTCTAAGAATAGTGGCGACTGAATTAGGAAGATTACTTAATCAAGAAGTATATTTTTGTACTTGGGAAGAAGACATAAACAAAGCTATCGAAGATAATAAAATAGTACTATTAGAAAATACTAGATTCTTTGATTTAGATAATAAAAAAGAAAGTAATTGTGATGAAGAATTAAGCAAGTATTTTGCATCATTTGGTGATGTATTTGTTAATGATGCATTTGGTACTGCTCATAGAGAAAATGCTTCTAATGTAGGTATTAGTAAGTATTTAGAATCTTGTAATGGATTCTTGATTGAAGAAGAAGTAATGAATCTAAAAAAATTAGATGATCCAAAAAGACCTTTTACTGTTATTATGGGTGGTAAAAAAGTATCGGATAAAATTAAACTCATTGATAAACTTATAACTAAAGTAGACTATTTGTTAATCGGTGGAGCGATGGTCTATACTTTCTTAAAATCAGAAGGGAAGGAAATTGGTTCTTCTTTTCTAGAAGAAGATTATTTAGATTATTGTAAAAATTTATTAAGTAATTATAAAGATAAAATAGTATTAATTAGTGACAATTTTATTGAAGCTGATAAATGTATTAGTATATCTGATATGTCTAAAGAAGATGTAGGTTTTGATATTGGTATAGAAAGTGTTAAAAAGTTTATCGAAGTGATAGATAAATCTAATACTATATTCTTTAATGGTTCACTTGGATTTGTTGAAGGTGGATATAGTTACGGAACTAAGAATATTCTAGAAGCTTTAAATAAAGAAAAAAAATTAGTAGTTATTGGTGGTGGAGATACAGTCTTTGCTTGTAATGAATTGTTAAGTGATAATAATTTTGTTATATCTACTGGTGGTGGAGCATCTTTAGAATATCTACAAGGTAATAAATTGCCAGGAATAATTGGGGATTAGTATGAAGAAGAATTATAAGATAAATATAATAATTTTAGTTATAGTATCTTTCGTTGTTGTCTTTTTTACATTAAAAGATGATTTTAATGGTGCTATAAATTATTTAAAAAATATTAATTATCTATGGATATTAGTAGCCATATTATTTATGGTTTTTAACATAATATTCCAAAGCCTATCACAACACAGATTCTTAAAGGAAATAGATCCAAATTATAAATTTTCATCTTGTTTTAAACTAATGTGTATGGCTATGTTTTTTAACGCGATAACACCTTTTAGTTCTGGTGGTCAACCTTTTGAAATGTATATTTTAAATAAAGATGGGATAAAGGTTAGTGATTCATTAAATGCATTAATACAACATTTTATTACATACCAATTTGGTCTTATATTTTCTAGTACTATTGCTATTCTTTTAAATAGTATATTTAAGATATTACCAGATTCTTTATTACTTAAAAAAATAGTATTAATCGGTTATTTTATTAATATACTAGTTATGGGAATAATAATATTCTTCTCTCGAGCTAAGAAACTAAATACTAAATTATTTTCTAAGATATTTAAATTTATATTTCATTTTAAATTTATAAAAAATAAAGAAGAAAAAGAACAAAAATTCTTAAAATATTTAGAAGATTTCTATAATAGTACTGCAATTATGAAGAATAACTTAAAGAATACAATATTAAGTTTTGTATTTAATCTAATTAGTTTATGCTTTTTATATTTAATACCAGTATTTGTATTTTATTCATTTGGAAATTATAAATTAGATTTCTTTGAATCATATATTGCATCTTCATTTACATTCTTAATAGGGTCATTTGTTCCAATTCCAGGGGCAACTGGAGGACTTGAATATGGATTCATTGATTTCTTTAAGATATTTATTAGTAATGGAGCAATGCTTAGCGCAGGTATGCTTGTTTGGAGATTGATTACATATTATTTAAGTATGTTCATCGGGGGCATAATTTTAATGACATATAGGAGGAAAGAAAAATGAGAATAGGTATATTTACTGATGCATATTTACCTTCTATTAGTGGTCTTGTTACTAGTGAACTTATGTTAAAAGAAGCATTAGAAAAAATGGGACATGAGGTATATGTAGTAACTATGAATTTAGAAAACTTAAAGTATAGATATGATAAGGAAAACAGAGTAATATATATACCTGGAGTACCTACTAGAATATATGATACAAGACTTACTACTTTTTATAATCCTAGAGCATTTAATCAAATAAGAAAATGGAAATTAGATATAATTCATACTCAAACAGAGTTTAGTGTAGGTACTTTTGGGAGAATAGTAGCTAAACAATTAGATATACCGCTTGTACATACATATCATACTATGTATGAAGATTATATATATTACTTAACAAAAGGTTATTTTGATAAACCAAGTAAAAAATTAGTTGAGTATCTGACTAGATTTTATTGTGATACTACAGTATCACAATTAATAGTGCCTACTAAGAAAATATATAATATCTTTAAAGAAAAATATAATCCTGATGAGATTATAAATATTATTCCGACTGGAATAGATATAGAAAGATTTTCTAAAGAAAATATAGATAAAGAAGAATTAAATAAATTAATTAAAAAATATAATTTAGAAAATTCTTTTATAATCGGATCTGTATCAAGACTTGGTAAAGAAAAAAATGTCGATAAATTAATAATTGAATTTAGTAAACTAATAGATAGAATACCTAATATAAAATTATTATTAGTAGGAGATGGGCCAGATAAAAAGAATTTAAAAGATTTGGTAAAAGAATTAAAAATATCAAAAAATGTTATATTTGTTGGTAAAGTTCCTATAGAGAAAATACAAACTTATTATCATTTGATGGATGTATTTTCAACATTTTCTACTACAGAAACTCAAGGATTAACTGTATTAGAAGCTCTTGCAGCTTCTAAACCGGTAGTAGCCATAAAAGATGATAGTTTTGAAGGGGTTATTAATAATAATGAAAACGGATATTTATTTACTAGAAATATAGATTTTAATAATTATATTTATAAAATATATAACGATAAAAATTTATATAAAAAACTAGTAGATGGTGCTAAGAAAACAGCATTAGATAATTCTAGAGAAGCATTTGGGCAAAAAGTTTACAATGTATATACTGATTCTATTAAAAATTATAAAAAAGGATTAGAAATTTTTAATGAAATAAAAGATGTTATAAATACAAGCAAAATTAAACATAATAATATAAATGATGAGTAAAAAACTCATTATTTTTTTTGTTTTCGACAAAACTAGTCAAAAAAATATATCTCTTTTTTTGGTTATTTGTAGTATACTTTTATAGTACCAGTAAAATAAGAAAGGATAAAAAAGGTAATGAAAAACATTTTGGTAGTAGAGGATAATATTAATTTTATAAAAATAATAAAGGATTATTTTAAAAATAATGATAAGATTAATATCAAATATATATGTAATGATGGTGAAACAGGATTAAAAACTTTAACAGAAAACAAAGATGATATTGATTTAATTCTACTAGATTTAGTTATGCCTAAGAAAGATGGATTATATTTTTTAAAAGAATTAAGTAATTATGATTTTTCAAAAAATGTAATAGTAATGACATCTTTTAATTCAGATAGTGCTATTAGAAAAGTAAGTGGTTTTGGAGTAGAAGATTTTCTATTAAAACCATTTTCTATGGAAGATTTAGAAAACAAAATAATTGATTTCTTTGAAAGTGATAATACCGAAAAAGTAAATTATAATAATCTAAAATTAAGAATTACAAAGTTATTACATGAACTAGGGGTGCCATCTCATATCAAAGGATATGAATATATTAGAGAAGGTATATTGATACTATATAATAATCCATCAATAATCGGTGGAATAACCAAAGAATTATATCCTGAAATAGCTAGTAAATATGATACCTCTGTATCAAGAGTAGAAAGAGCTATTAGACATGCAATTGAAGTTAGTTGGAATAGAGGAAATATAGATTTAATGGAAGAAATATTTGGACATAGTGTTGATATTGATAGAGCTAAACCAACTAATAGCGAATTTATTGTGACATTAGCAGATAAACTAAAATTAGAACGCCAATTATCTTAATTAAGAAGATATTGGTTTTTTATTGAAAAAAATATAAATAAATGATATACTTTATATATATGATAGGAGACTAGTATGAAAAAGATATTTAAGGGATTATTTGTTTTATTATTTATAATCTTATTTAGTGCTTGTACAAAAGACTATAAACCAATAACTTATACAAAGTTTATTGAGACTTTTAAAGTGGAGGATGAGTATTTAGTTAATAATGCTACATCAATTCTAGATGGTAAATTTGAAAGATTTATTGAGGCTAGTGGAAAAAACAATCAATTTATTTTCTATGAATTTAAAACAGAAAAAGAAGCTAAAGCTTATGTTAAATTAAATTATAAAGATCAAAAAGGTTTTAGTTATAAAGATAAATCTAAATATATTGAAGTAACAAATACTAAGGGGTTATATTTTAGGTTAATTCAAGTTGATAAAGTAGTTATAATTGGAAGTTCTGATATTAAATCAAATAAAAGAGAAATTAATAGGATATTTAAACAATTAGGATATTAATAAGGTGGCAAAATGGTAAAAAGAATTATTAATGTATTAATATTTGCTTTTATATTTGCCTTATATGTAATATCCTTTCTAATGATTTTTGAATCATTTAAAAAACGAAAACTAGAAATCTTAGAAGCTTCTGCTATTGATACTTTCGAAAAATCTGTTAAGATTGAAAAAGTAACAGTAGAAGATATAGATAATGATAAGACATCAAATATGGGACTAGATTATAATGGTTATACGTTACTTGGAAGAATAGAAATTCCTAGTATTGGATTTAGTTCTGTAATAATAAAAGAAAATACTTATCATGCTATGGATTTGGGTGTAGTTATGTCATATGGAGATGCCTTAAACGAACCAGGCGGATATATTATATCTGGGCATAATTTTAGAGGTGGATCTTCTTTCTTTTATGGTATAAAAAACTTAGATTCTGGGGATAAAGTATATATAACTGATTCTTCTGGAAGACAATTAGAATATACTGTATATGAAAAGATTAGAAATTTTGGTCCTACTGATACATCTATCTATAAGAAATATGATGGATACCATTTAACATTAGTAACGTGTGAAAATGGTGGGGCATCAAGAATAGTAATAAAAGCGAGTGCAAGTTAAAATGTGGTATTTTTAAAAACCACATTTTTTGATATAATAAATTACATTTAAACGGAAATAATATATATAGGGAGGTTTTATGAAATATAAGAAAATTGAATACAAAAATTATGATTTATATTATTATAAAACTGATAAATTTAAAACTATTAATTTGACTACTTTATTAATAAATGATAAAGATGAAAAAAATATCACTTTAGATAATTTTTTATCTTCATATATATTAGAAACTAGTAAGAAATATAATGATGAAATAATAATGAATAAAAAATATATGGATTTATATAATCCTAGTTTTTCAGTTTATGATGTATATAGGGATTTGCATTATAAATTCTTTGATATTACTTTTTTATCAGAAAAATATTTAGAAAAAGGTAATGATAAAAAAGTAATAGACTTTTATTATGATACTATATTTAATATAAATGAAAATAATAATAAATTAGATAATAGAGAAATATCTTTAATAAAAGAACAAATGAAGACAGAATATAAATTAGATGAAGAAGATCCTAGTGAACAAGCTTATTATAATTCTTTTAAATTAATAAGTGATGATTTACCAATAAAAATAAATCCAAAAGGAAATAGAAAGTATTTAAAAAGTATTAATTCTAAAGATGCATATAAGTATTATATGGATGAAATAAAGACTGGGAAGGTATTAGTGTTCTTAACAGGTAATATAGATGATAAATTAATTAATATAATAGATAAAAATATAAGTGATAATATTTTTAAAAATGATTTTGATATAAAAACCAGTTATGAAGTAAGTAGTGTTAAAAAAACTTCTAATAAAATAGATGAATCTAAATTTAATGAATCTATTCTTTATTTAATATATAAGATACCTAATATAACTAAAAGAGAAAGAGAAGTTGTATTACCTCTATTTAATAGTATTCTTGGAGGCCCATCTTCAAGACTGTTTAATAATATCCGAGAAAAGAATTCACTAGCATATTATGCATATTCTAACTACATAAAACATTTTGGAATACTATATATGTATGCAGGAATAAGTCCAAATAATTATGAAAAAACATATAAATTAATGGAAGAAACTTTAAATGACATAAAGAATGAAAATATATCTGAAAAAGAAATAAAAGACTCAAAGAAATTAATAACATCTTCTTTAACTAAAAATGAAGACAATATATATTCGATTGTTAATGATATGGTAACAAGTGTTCTTTTTGATAAGATTACTCTAGAGGAATATAAAAAAGAAGTAGTTAAAGTTAAAAAAGCAGAACTAATTGATTTATCTAAGAAACTAGAATTGGACGTAGTGTATCTTTTAAAGGGGGTAAATCATGAAAACAATTAAACTAGATGTTATTGATGAAAAAATATATTATGAAAAGTTGGATAATGGGTTAGAAATATATGTTTCGTATCAAAAAAAATTTAATAATAATTTTGCTTGTTTTCTTACTAAATTTGGTGGTCTTGATATAGAATTTATTCCAAATGGTGAAAAAGAAATGGTAAAGATGCCTAGTGGGATAGCTCATTTCTTAGAACATAAACTTTTTGAACAAGAAAAAGGTTCTTCAGTACATGATTTTTATAAAAAAAGTGGAACTTATGTAAATGCATCTACTAATTATAAAACTACAAGATATATATTTAGTGGACCTAATAATTTTAAAGACAATTTAGAATTTTTATTAGATTTCGTTCAAACTCCTTATTTTACAGACAGTAATGTTTCTAAAGAAAAAGGTATTATTCTTGAAGAAGAGAATATGACTAAAGATAATCCAAATAGATTATTCTTTGAAACAATTAATAAGAATTTATTCACAAAAATACCATATAATAACAATGTTATAGGAACTAGAAAAGATATATCTAGTATAACAAAAGAAGAATTATATAGATGTTATGATACTTTTTATCACCCTTCAAATATGGTTTTATTTATTGTTAGCAATATAAATCCAAAAGAAGTATTTAACATAGTTAGAAATAACCAAGATAAAAAGAAGTTTAAAGAAATAAAAATAATAAAAAAAGAATATGAAGAAACATTAGAAGTAAGAAAAGAAAAAGAAATAATTCATTCAAATGTTAATGAAACAAGAGTTAGTTATTCTCTTAAATTTGATATAAATTGCTTTAATGCAAATAAGATAGAAATATATGATTATCTTAATATTTTTCTAAATCTACATATTGGAGATTTATCTAAATTTAACTTAGATTTAAAAACTAATAAAATTATTAAAGATGATATAGAACATTCAGTATCTATAGAGAAAGCAAAAGATAAAGAATTTGTTATAATAACAATCGTAGCTATTACTAATAAGATTAATCAGTTTATTAAATTGCTTGAAAAAGAATTAGTAAAGAGAGATTATAATGAAGAAGACTTTAATATATATAAGAAATCTATATTATCTACTTTGATTTATCAATTTTGTGATACATCTTCAATTATGAATTATATGACTAATGAATATTTATTCAGCAATAAAATAGATAGTGAAAATATCATAATAGAAAAGAGTATTAATTTTAAAAGATTTAAAGAAATAACTAATAAATTAGATATAAAAAATAAATCAATTGTTATATTAAAAAAATAAAACTATGCTATAATTAGTATAGTTTTTTTGTCCTCGTAGCTCAGTAGGATAGAGCGATTGCCTCCTAAGCAATAGGTCGTTGGTTCAATTCCAATCGGGGACACCATAGTAAAATTATGCCTTATTAAGGGCATTTTTTTATTAAGAGTAGTAAAATCATTATAATCATGATAAAATAATTCTAGAATAGAGGATATTATGGATATAAGAATACTAGTTGATGGAATGAAACTTAATGTAAGAGCAGGTATAATAATTATTAAAGATGGTAAAGTATTATTACATAGAAATGCTGAAAAAGAACATTATTGTTTACCTGGCGGAGGAGTACAATTTTTAGAAAATAGTGAAGAAGCAATAAAGCGAGAAATAAAAGAAGAAACAGGTTTGGATATAAAAATAGATAAATATGTTTCTACTATAGAAAATATATTTGAAAAACAAGGGATTAAGTTTCATGAAATATATTTTGTTTATAAAGGTAGTTTTACAGAAGATGTAGATACATCTAAAGTAATTGAAAATATTGAAGGTAAACCAATAAAATATTATTTTATAGATATAGATAAATTAAATGAATATAAAATAATGCCAGTAGTTATTCCGGATATTATAAAGAATAATACTAGTCATGTAATTAATAGGGAGAATTAATATGAAGAAATTTTTTAGTAAATATATGAATAATGAAATAAAATTAGATAATAATCAAAAGATAGGAGTATTCTCAATACTTTTACTTATTTCAGGCTTATTTGGATGGATATATGAATATATATTTTATTTCTTTAATTCTGGTATGAAGACATGGTATATGAGAGGTGGTAACTTTCTTCCTTGGATTAATATTTATGCAATCGGTGCATT
>Ga0265298_10010077_pt1 | contig 11206 bp, 10 predicted proteins | sample AusTroGonzalo_MG_3_FD_193486 | JGI IMG/M metagenome (GOLD analysis project Ga0265298, IMG submission 193486) | Bovine rumen microbial communities from tropical cattle in Woodstock, Queensland, Australia - Gonzalo_01 | ecosystem: Host-associated > Mammals > Digestive system > Stomach > Rumen ...
AGCAAAAAAAGCAGCGAAAATGAAGCGAAAAACCACCCGTGAACTGACCCGCCCTCTGCTCCCGCTCCCGCTTGACCAAACCGACGGGACATGGATATAATACCGTTATGTCCCGCCGGTGCTTCAACCCGGCAGAACGAAGAGGTATTACCATGGAAAACCAAAAGAAAAACAATCTGTCCCACTGCGGTCTCCTGTTCCTGGCCGCCGTGATCTGGGGTACTGCTTTCGTGGCCCAGTCCGCCGGTATGGAGAAGGTGGGGCCATTTACCTTCAGTTCGGTCCGGTTCTTCCTCGGCTCCTTTGCTCTGGTTCCGGTGCTTAGCTTCCGGCTGAAGAAACGGCTTCGCGCCGATATGGACGATATGTCCGGCAGTGATATCCGGCCGAACCCGGAAAAGGATCCTTCGGAATTCCGAAACCGGCTCCGGCTTACTGCGAAGGCCGGTGTCATCTGCGGGATCATTCTTGCCGTTGCGGCCAATCTCCAGCAGGTAGCCATGCTGGATGCTCCCGCAGGCAAGGCCGGCTTTCTGACAGCCCTTTATATCGTCCTGGTTCCCATCCTCGGGATATTCCTGAAGAAGAAAACCACCACCTTTACCTGGATCGGCGTGGTGGTGGCCGTGGCGGGCCTCTACTTCCTCTGTATCGGCCGGGGAGGCGATTTCCATCTGCAGGGCTCCGATATCCTGCTGCTGGGCTGTGCCCTGGTGTTTGCCGTACATATCCTGACAGTGGATCATTTTAACGGGAAGGGCGTGGAAGGCGTTGCCGTGGCCTGCATCCAATTCTTTGTGGCCGGGGTCATCAGTTTTCCCGGCATGCTGATCCTGGACCGGGTGTCCTATCATATGCCGGTATCCTTTGCAGCGATCTGGGATGCCCGATGGCCCATCCTCTATGCGGGGATCCTCTCCTGCGGAGTAGCCTACACCCTGCAGATCGTCGGACAGAAGGATGTGAACCCCACCCTTGCCTCGCTCATCATGAGCCTGGAATCCGTCACCTCCGTCATCGCCGGCATGTTGATCCTGTCCCAGAAACTGACCACCGACGAACTGATCGGATGTGTGCTGATGTTTGCAGCCATCGTACTGGCTCAGTTGCCTTCACCAAAAAAGAACAAGACCGAATAGAATAAGGGCGAACAAAAAAACAGTTACGAAACATCGCCGGCAGGTACAGTAAATGTACCTGCCGGTGATGTTTCGTAACCATACTTGATTCTTGTATATACCTGTAAAGTTTAATACCTGTACTTATTCAGCGCATAAATGGCCAGTGCAAAGGCCAGTCCCGTCAGAACCTCGGAATCGGAATCAAACTTCATGATACAGGTATCCGCCAGATTCAGTGCCTGTCCTGAGATCAGGTACTTCTCCTTCTTTACACGCATGACCGGAAGCGCTCCCCGGTATACCGTGTAGTTCCATCCGTAACCGTCTCCGACAAGCTCCCAGCCTTCATCGAAATCCACGATATAGCGCTGCTGACGCGACATGGGATCACGCTCGACGGTTCCGAACTTATCACGTGCACAGAACTCAAACCGCTTGGAACCAAGACGGTCGTACTTCTCCTGTACATAGGCACACTCAGTGATCGTATCAGCCAGATAGATCTTGATGCGGTGGCCGGTTGCGATAAAGTCATCCTTCGTGTAGTAGACCTGCTTTCCGCGCTCATTGAAAACCTTCACGGTATCATACTCTTCCAGGTCCTGCGCCTTGATAAACAGTTGTGCCATATTCATCTCCCCAATACATATTCTAAGGGCCCATATCCCCACTTGTTATTGTACCAATTCCGGGGCCGATTTTCAACGCATTTCTTTCCCTGCATCCCCATAATGCATGGCGCGCTCAAACACCGGTTTACTGAGCCAGGTTATACTGAATGGATGAAACCACTCCGTCCTTGAAAATGAAGAGCAGTTCGCAGTTTCCCTTCTTTACCACCAGATTGTTTGCGCCTTCCTCTGCCTTGGTGCCGTATGCCTTTTCCACATCCTCCGTCTTGGAACCGATGAATACTCCCTCCGGTGTGGATACGGTATCATCCCGGAGAACAACTCCGCTGATGGCATTCTTTCCGTCCTTGGTATAAGTAAGCACTTCATATCCCGGATAAGTATAGATTACATCCATGCCGTCAAATGCACAGCTGGGTGCTTCGTAAGTACTCTGATAGCTGCCCAGCGCCTTGATGATGTCATCTGCCGGTGCATCCATCTGGATCTTTACATCACCCTTCTGGAAGTACAGGCCGTCTGCTGCAGCCTCCTTTGCCTCCGTAGCTGCTTCCGTGGAACCCTTGGATGCCTCGGTACCTGCGGACGCCTGTGCCGCCGTTCCGCTCTCGGTTCCGGAATCCTTGCTTCCGCATGCGGTTGCTGCCAGCAGCAGGGATAATGTAAGTGCCAATACTTTCAACTTCTTCACTCTTGTGTCCTCCTTGTATTAACGTAGATCACTACATTTTATCGGAAACTGGTCACAGCTCCCGTTTCTTCCAACTGTTTTTCCTGCGATTTCTTCATGGAGTCGTAGAACTCGATCTTCTCCTGCCACTTTGCATCCAGTTCGGCATCGCCTCTCCGGTCCGTGATCCCCGGCTGATCCTTCAGGATCTTACCGAAATACACACTGGACTTCTCCGCACCGGACAGGTTCAGATGCAGTCCCGCATCGTAGGTGTCCGTGGTATAGTCGATCCCTGTCTCATCCTGGTGCTGCAGGAAATTCACGTAGGTCAGATCATTTTTCTCCGCATAATCCCGGATCTGCTGATCCCACTCGTCATACCAGTGGGGATAGCAGGATGCGGACTTGATCAGGATCAGGGTGATCCCGTGCTCCTTGCAGCAGTCACGGATCTTATCCAGATACTCCCAGTCGATATCACTGTAGGTGTAATCCGCCTGTGGGATGGGCTCCGGAAGAACCTCCACCGGCTTGGTATCTACCCGCATCACATATCCGTTGTGGGAAAGCTTCTCCGTACTGAACAGATATTTGAGGTCGTCTCCGGTCAGTTCATTCCATCGGGAATGGAATCTGAGGATCGGGAAGAGATAACTGATATAGCTCTCCTCTTCCGTCATGGAGGCCTTGATGGCGTCGGACTTCACCGAAGACCAGCGCATCCCGTCCAGGGTCAGACGGTTATAGGCTTCATTCTGCGGCTTATCATACCGCATGGAGAACACATTGTAAACCACAACCTTCGGGGTTTCATAACGAAGGGTATCCTCCAGCATGTAGTAGGACTGCCAGATCAGCTGCTGGGGCGTACCCCGGATCACGCTGGTGATCCCGTATTCCTGCCACAGCTTGATGGGCGAGAAGTTGGAATAGACCTCGCAGTCGCCGATGAACAGAACGTCATTGTCTCCCGCGTTGTCGTAGTACTCCGCGGAAAGCACTCCCTCTTCATTTTCATGGATATACTTCGGTACCAGTAATCGCTGCAGAAGCCAGAGGCTGGCTACCAGGATCACAAGGAATACCGTTACGCGTATGAATTTCTTCAACATGCCCCGCCTCCTTTCCGAAGAAAATGCAGGAATCTCCGTATCTTAAGCTCATCCGTGCAAAGACCCGGATGAACGGTCAGAACTGATTATAGATAAACTGTGTCGCGTCGAATCCGATGCCGTAAGCGCCGAAGACCACCACCAGAAGGATCAGGATCCACAGGAGCGCATAGTGAACAACTACCGGCTTCGTCTCCAGTCTTGCATCGATGGCCTTCCGTTCTGCCAGAGCGCTGACCGTAAAGAGGATCACGATCCCCACGCCCACCACGATGAAGTCCGCCAGGGTTGCCCCCAGCTCCAGGAAACTGCCGTCCGTGACGGCACCCCAGTTGGGGGTGGTGAACATGGTACCCACCATACGGAAGGTCAGCGGTACATCCCGGTACACATCCAGGATACGGATCAGGCCCATGAGCCAGAAGGTCCGGAATATCTGTACTCCGTCCCAAAAGGCCGTATTGGAAAAGCCGAACTTGTCATGGAACTTTTTATACAGCGGCGCCAGTTCCTGGGATACCAGAAGCACCAGACAGTTCAGCATACCCCAGACGATGAAGTTCCAGGCCGCCCCGTGCCAGATACCGGTGGCAAACCAGACCACAATGGTGGAAATGTACACCGGCACTCTCTTTCCCAGTGCCTGTCCCAGTTTCTCTCTCGATTTCTTGGAGATCTTCAGCATCCATCCGCTGACGGAAATAGGATAAAAGATATAATCCTTAAACCAGGTACCCATGGTGATATGCCAGCGTCTCCAGTATTCGGCGATATTCTTGGAGAAATACGGCCGCTGGAAGTTCTCCGCCACCGGAATGCCCAGCATACGGGCCACGCCGATGGTTATGTCGATTCCTCCTGTGAAGTCCGCATAGAGCTGGATCGCGTAGAAGAAAATGTTCGCCAGCACATACACCCCCGGATACTTATCCGTATCCGCTGTAAGGGTTACGATCACCGGAGCCAGCCGATCGGCGATCACCAGTTTCTTAAAGAAGCCCCAGACTACCCGAAGCAGTCCGTAATAAAACTCTTTTGAATCAAACTTATGCTCTGCGAAGAGTCCCTTGGAAAGATCATCAAACCGGCTGATGGGTCCCTGGATCACCTGGGGAAAGAAGGAGGTGAACAGCGCCACCTTCGCCGGATTCCGTTCCGCAGGATATTTCCGCCGGTATACGTCGATCACGTAACCGAGACTCTGGAACATGTAAAAGGAGATTCCGAGCGGGAGGATGAAGTGGCGGAGCTGAAACTCCGTACCGAAGATCCCATTCAGATTCTCCAGGATAAAGTCCGTATATTTAATTACCGCCAGGATTCCGAGGTTCACAAGAAGGCAAAGCACCAGTACCGCCTTCGCCTTCCGGGTCATCCCGGCTTTATAAGCCTTTTTCTCTTCCCGGCTGATCCCCTTATGCTCTTTTACCCAGGCGTCCTGCGCTCCCCAGATCTTCTCGATCCAGACAGCTGCCCCGTAGGTGGTCAGGATCGTTACTGCCATGTAGATCAGGTATTTCGGTCCCGAAAAGGCATAAAAAGTCAGACTCCCTGCAAGAAGGAGCATCCACTGCACCTTCCTGGGAAGCACATAATACAGTACCAGCAGTACCGCGAGAAAAAGAATAAATTGATAGGATACGAATGACATGGGATTACTCGTCCATCAGCTTCTCGATCAGAGCCCAGAGAGACTCAGCCGAATTGAAATTCTCCGGAATGATCTCCGAAGCAGGGATCCGTACATCAAAGGTATCGCTTACCTCAGTGATGAGGGATACGATATCAAAAGAATCCAGGATCTTGTCATCCACCAGGGTGGTACAGGTCTCATAGTCCACCTCGGGATGCAGTTCTTTTAAAATGTCCAGCAGTTCGTCCATAATTTCCTCCTGTATGAATGATCCTTCGCCATCGGCCAAGAATGTCATCATTTTCCGTTTTCCATATACCGGCGTTTCAGCAGACTCCGGTCCACCTTGCCATTAGGCGTATAGGGCATGTTCTCCAGCCGGAACACTCCGTGGGGAAGCATGTATCTGGGCAGTTTCTTCTTTAACTCAGCCTTCAGGGCAATCTCCTCCGGATCTCCCACATAGTAGAGCGCGATCTTGTTCTTCTCCGGATTGAATACACAGCAGACACTGCGGATCCCGTCCAGCAGTGCGGTCACCGCCTCGATCTCACCCAGCTCGATCCGGTGTCCCATATGCTTGATCTGGTCATCCTTTCTGGAAAGGAAGATCAGTTCTCCTCTCTCATTCCGTTTTGCCAGATCCCCGGTCCGGTATACGATCTCCGGATAGTAGGGATTCAGCGGATTCTGTACAAAGCTCTCGGAGGTCTTCTCGGGATTATTGAAATATCCCAGAGTGACCGAGGTACCGCGGACCGTGATTTCTCCGGTCTCCCCTTCCTCTGCCAACTGTCCGTCCTCCTTCAGGAGCAGGATCTCCGTATTCCGGAAGGGTCCTCCGATGGGGATCACCTCGCCCGGTTCAAAGTCCCGTTCCACCTTGTAATAGCAGCACATTCCCGTGGCCTCTGTGGGACCGTACAGATTCGTGAACTTTGCTTCCGGCAGAGTCTCCCGCCATATCTTCAGCTGTTTTACGGGGAAGACCTCGCTTCCGAAGGCGATGGTCCGTAAGTATTCCGGTTTCACGGTGTCAAATGTACCGAAGGACGATACGATGGTCAGGGCCGAAACCACCCAGCATACCGTATTGATCTTATATTCATTCAGATATTCCACCAGCTTCACCGGGAACATGAACAGGTTCTTCGGGATCAGATAGGTGGTGGCACCGAACTTCAGTGTGGGATAGAGTTCCTTCAGACATGCGTCGAAGTAAAGCGGCGTCTGGTTTCCGAATACCGTATCCTCTGAGAATTCCAGCACCTCAGACAGTGTCTCGATATAATCGATGACGGATCTGTGGCAGGCCACAACTCCCTTCGGCACTCCCGTGGATCCGGAAGTAAATACGATATAGATGGGATCCACATCCAGAGCCTTTCTTCGGATTTCCAGCAGAGCCTCCTCAGAGATCTCACTTCGGATCAGTTCATCATAGGGGAGCAGGTTATCCGCATAGCCCAGTTCCTTTGCGTGCTCTGCGGTATCCGCGTCACAGATGACTGCCCGGGGATGCAGGGTGTTGAAGATTAACTGGATCCGGTGCACCGGCATCTCCTCATCGATGGGCACATAGTAGCAGCCGCTGTAGAGAACGCCGAAGAAGGCGTTCACCATATTCGGGTGCTTCTTCATATAGACCACCACCGGTTCCCGGTACAGTCCCCGGGCAGCCAGACCGCTTCCCACGGCACGGGCCCGGTCGGATAATTCCCGGAAGGTGATGCTCTCTTCTCCGTTGGAGAAGGCTGTTTTATCGGGAACCCGGTCTACGGTTCCCTCCATGTATTCCAAAACATTTGTCATTTTACTCTAACCTGTCTTTTCATCCTTACCGTCCGGCGTTTGCCGCATTCGGCACCTTGCCGGTGGGGTTTGTGACAAACCCGAATCTTTCGGGACCCATCTCAACTCCGTTCAGCGTAAGATAATAATCATCGTCTTTAAATACCGCAGTGGCCGGTGCGGGCACCGTAGATGCCTCAGGATAGTTTTCGATCTCATAGTCATAAAGGTGCGGCCGGTACTTGCGGGCATACTCCATCAGTTCCTCCGTGGTACTGAGGAACGCACAGTACTGTTTGATATATATGGGGGACGGGTCCATGTGATACCACTGTCCGTCCAGATTGATCATGACCCAGTAGTGAGTGCCTGTCTCATTTTTCTTCTCGATCATCTCGATGATAAAGCCCGCCCGCTCCAGAAGAACCTTGAGGACCACCGCATGGGTATAGCAGTCACCCGGATTTCCCTGCAGCCCGGAAAGGGCCTGATCCACCTCACTGTCATGTGAACCCGTACGGATCCACGGTACAGCCAGTCGGGAGAACCGGAAGATGGCAAATGCCCTCTCGATCTCGGACATATCCTCATCCAGGATCGTCTCCAGTTTTTCATCCGCCAGCGCATGAAGCTGTTCCAGACTTACCATATTTGCCGGCTTCTCTTCCACATGGACATTCACCGTAACCGTAGAAGTTCTTCCGCAGGAATCCGTGGCAGTATAACTGAGCGGGTATACACCCGGCTTATCCAGATCCACCCGGGAATTATCGATCTCCAGTACCGGATTCGGATCGATGTCGTCCTCCACTGTGATCCCGTCCCGGTATGTAATGCTCTCACCCACATAGACGCTTTTGTTCTCGGCCCCGCTGATCACCGGCCCCTTCGTCTTATCATAAAGCGTCAGTTTGGCGTACAGTGTTTTGACATTCTTTCCTGCATCCTCAAGGATGATCCCCACAGACTGCTCTCCGTAGTAATCATAGTTCGGCTCGGAGATGAAGCGCATCGTAACCGGAGTGGCATCATCACAGGATTCGACAAAATCCTCCGGAGCAGGTCTGGATCCCTGTTCCAGGACAAGGTCTTTGGCCTTCCCTTCAGGCATCTTTGTATCGATGATCTTAAGCCTGGAATCCGCATGGAAAAATGCCCAGGAGAGCCGGATGGGATATTCTCCCGGTTTCGAATAATCCAGCCCGCTGAGATCTGTATCACAGGACGTTAATGAACTTGGTTCGTAGAGGAAATCGTCCGTTACCGGAACGCGTTCACCGGCTTCAATCGTAACGGTTCCCCGGACGTTCTGATAAAACTGATAAACCAGGTATCCGCCCACGCCGCCGAGGATCAGGACCAGTAAGGATACCAGGACAATGATCTGTTTTCTTCTCTTCTTTTTGGATGCCGCACGGATCTTCGCCAGAGCGTCGGTTCCGGAAAAATGTGACACGGTTTCCTTCCGATCCTCTGCCGTATCCTCATTTTTGCCTTTTTCTTCTCCGCTCTCTGCAGGCCCGGGTTTCTTTTCCTTCGTACTGTCGGTTTCACCCTCAGTACTGCTGTCTTCCTTCCCGGTCACTTCATTTTCGCTGTAAGACTCTTCGTCCGGCATAATACTCACTGCTTCCATAGGAAATGCTGACTCTCCCATCTAAATCTCATTTGAACCATCCACGCATCAGTGATTGGTGCGCGGTCCCTTGTATTCCTTATACGGCACATCCGGTTCGAATACAAAGTCATGCCATGCGCCCCTCTGGTCCACCGGCGGGAACTCCATATAATCCCCGTAGCTGTTCCGAAGGAACTCATCATATCCGGCAGGTGCCGGCATCTTCAGAAACTCATAATCCAGCCAGACCGTATCCCGGAAGACTTCCTTGCTCACGATGTATTCCGCACCGTACTTGAAGGGGAATGCGATCAGTCCCACTTCCCTGCTGTTCTTCCATTTGTTCTTTGCCGCGGTTCCGTTTACCTTCTTATAGGTCTTTACCGGATCATAGGGAACGAATGGCAGGTGCAGGATCTTATGCGCCAGCTTGGTCAACTTGCTGGGATTTACATTAAAGACATATGCATGTGCCAGAACATTTCTGGTCTGGTTCAGGAACAACGTCCACTTCCGCTTCCAACCCTTCTCCGGCGCTCCGTCCATCGGGTAGATGTCAATATAGATCCCGTTGTTGCACTTGTTGTTCGGCGAAACCAGAATACCTGTGGTATTGCTGTTACGAAGCCGTGCAAAGGAACTGTAGTAATCCTGATCGTTCTGTGTGGTCTGCAGGAAGTAGGGATGTTCAAACTCCTTCTGCAGACGGATCAGCTTCTGATAATCCGCACGGGGCATCATGATATCAAAATCATCATCCCAGGGGATGTAGCCCTTATGGCGAACTGCCCCAAGCAGTGTACCATAAGTGATCCAGTAGCGCAAATGATGTTTTTCGCATACTTCACTGACGGCACGGAACAGATCCAACTCAATGGCCCATACCTTCTTCATGGAAGTGGGGATCTCATAATCACACCGTACCTCCGGCTCCAGGAAATCCTTGGGCAGGAAACCATTTTGCATTAAACGTTCACACTCAGTCATGATTGATTCCTTTCTATGCTCATATATAGATTGATCTTTCGCTTTGCCGGATCGGCAGAACTTCCGTCATCCCGCGGTTCCGGCGGAAGGATCCTAGATATACTCTCCCGCGGTGATCCGGAAAGTGGATCCGGTCATCATAGAACTTGCATCACTGAAGAGGTACACCAGTGCCTCCACGTAATCGCTGCGCTCGCACATTCTTCCCATGGGAAGGATCTCTGCGGCTCTCTGGCGAAGCTCCGCCTCACTCTCTCCGAGAGAATTCCGGAGGGAAACCTCACCCTCCGTAGGCGTCCAGCCGAGGGTCAGGTAGTTGCAGCGGATCATTTCCGAAGAATACTGATGGGCGATATGCTCCATCAGGATCCGGAGCACGCCCTTGCTGCAGGCATATGCCGCACGGTCCTTCTGTCCGCCCCAGGCATGGGCCGAACCTGTCAGAACGATGCTTCCTCCGCCGTTCATCCGCATGTATTTCACCGCCTGCTGGCAGCAGAAAAATGCGGCTTTGAAATTCACATCCATCACCCAGTCGAAGGTTTCCTCGTCACAGGTGTCCAGCGGTGAAACCGGAGTAACGCCCGCGTAGTTGAAGAATCCGTCGATTTTTCCGAAGGTCTCATAGGTTACGTCGAACAGGTTCTTACAATCCTCCACCTTAAGAAGATCCGTGTGGACGAAGATGGCGTCAGACCCGTAGGTTTTGATGTTCTTTACGATCTTTTTTCCGGCTTTCTCATCTCTTCCGCCGACAACGACCTTTGCGCCCTCCTGTCCGCAGACCTCAGCCACGGCCCGGCCTACGCCCTTGGTTCCGCCGGAAATGACGATGACCTTATCCTTTAATCTTTTCTCTGACATAGTCTTTCCTCATATGAAAGTCCCTTCGAGACCCTGTCTCCCGGGATGACATTCCGTCGTCATTTTGCTCAGGTGACTTTACAGTCCCAGCGCTTTATCTACGTCGAAGCCCTTCAGGCAAAGATCCTCACCGGCCTCGTTATATACATGTACCGTTGCCATATAATGTTTCAGGCGTTCTGCCAGCTGTTCCTTCGTATCGCAGACCAGATACAGACGTGTCAGTACCTGCTTCTCATTTCCGATCCACTCGGGAAGGACTTCATCTCCTTCATGGAGACGCTGGATATTCTCGATGGCACAGGGGTCATCCTGCCATGCATCCAGGCCTTCGATCTTTGCGATCTTACCCTTCTTCAGCAGGAACCAGAGGGTAGCCGCCTGCTTACCGCGAAGATAGGTGTCATCATCCTTCGCCAGATCCACATCTCCCTCGGAACCGGTCAGTGCGAAACGGATCAGCATCTCTCTCTGATCAAAACCGTGAATAGCCTTCATCAGAAGATGCGGTGCCTCACCCTGCAGACGGAAGCCGGTATCATAGACATAGAATTCACCGTTTTCAAAGAATCCGGACAGCATAAGGATACCGTTCTTGATGCCGATCTCCTTAAACATTCGTACTGCATTTTCATGCATCCGGCTGAAGTACTCGTCCAGATGTTTGGAGGGATAGGTTCCTCCCAGGCAGACACGGGACAGACCCGGCTGCTCGTCCGTGGTGTAACGGTCGTAAATGCAGGAAGCGGAGCATACACCGTCCTTGAAGGTGTAG
>Ga0265298_10010078_pt1 | contig 11205 bp, 11 predicted proteins | sample AusTroGonzalo_MG_3_FD_193486 | JGI IMG/M metagenome (GOLD analysis project Ga0265298, IMG submission 193486) | Bovine rumen microbial communities from tropical cattle in Woodstock, Queensland, Australia - Gonzalo_01 | ecosystem: Host-associated > Mammals > Digestive system > Stomach > Rumen ...
ATTTCGCGGCTCATCTCTTGTCCTTCCTGCGGCTCGCGTACCTGCAAGCCACAAGTCTCAATCGGAATAAATCGTGTCTGTTTCATATCTCAATCTTGAAAAACTTGTTACTACTTATCGTTCATTTCCCTGTCTGGGGTTTACTGCTGAAATTCCCACCGATAGCCGTAGGCTTTATGCTGATGCAGTCGGCAGGCTCTGCGGATATTGTTGTCAGTCACGCGGACACGCTGACTCTTGCCGGATGATTCCCCTGTGATGTATCGCGCTGCTGACAGGCATGTGGGGAAATCTCTCAATACTTCACCGTCAAGCGACATCATGCACACAGCCCTCCGTTGCTTTTGGTTGATCTGCACGCGCTGCTGACGAGTTCCGTAGTCGTTGTTATATCCAACCGTGCACCATTCGAGGTTTTCCACGCGATTGTCGGTCTTGTCCTCGTTCTTATGGTTTACTGACGAGAGTCCTTTAGGGTTCGGTATGAAAGCCTCTGCTACCATTCGGTGAATGCGATGCGGGTGTGCCTTGCCATCCTTCGACAGATGCACGAACAAGTAGCCATTTGGCGACCGCTTGGGCTTCAGAATCTTCGGAGGTATGCGATAAGGTGCTTTCATGCCGTCGCTCTGCTGGATGTATCGCTCCAGACTTTTAACGCGGCCAAATGATGATACCTGGTAGTAGTCATCATACCCTGCAATATCTCTCCATTCCTCTGTCATACTCTCGCTGGGTTTACTGCACGTCTTACGTCGCGCTTTCTTTTCTCCTGAATCTCTCTTTCGAGGGCTTCAATTTCCTCTCGTGTCGGGTTTGGTGTCATATCAAGCAATTTTTATATTGTTGGCAAACAACTTGTGAACTATTGGCCAACAGTTGCCGAGTTGTTACCTAATGATTTTTTCATTACTTCTCGCCTTCGCCCTCCTTGGCGGGTTCTGCCACGGTGTAGTTGCCCGGCTTCAGCGTGGTCGCCGCCTCGCTCTTCGCAATCAGCGCGTCGAGCGTCATGAGGTTGGCCGAAGCCAGTGGCGTGCCACCGTTCTCCACGGCTGGCATGTCGTGCTCCTGGCGAATCTCGTTCGGGGTCTTCGTGCCGTTCTGCAACAGCAACTGATCCACCTTTGCCTGCCGTTCGGGGTCCATAGCCAGCAGCGGCTTCTCGCAGATATGGATGTCGCGGTAGCCGTAATCCTTGAAGCCTATTAGCTTGCGGAATATCTCGCGCTCCATGTCCGACTTGTCTGGCAGGATGGTTCGCGTGTGGAACTCCATCGTCGCGTTTTGGTAGTCGTTGTAATGGCTGTTTGTGTCAAGCATAAGCAACGGACGGGGAACAGCCCAGAAACGAGCTACGTCATCCAGTCCGAGGTTCATCTGCTCCAAAAGTTGCATATCAGCACTCGTCATGCTGATGTTCTGGAATTTTTCAAGCCCTCTCAGGGCTACGATGTCCTGCGTATAAACCTTGTCGTTAATCTCCTTCGCGTAGTCGTTGGTGGTGCCAGGATTGAACATACCAAAGGCCAGTGTGCCTTGTCCGCTTGCGGGCTTCTCCTCAGAGATAAAACCCTTCACGCGACCACCCTTTGCCGCCGTTTCGAGCGTCTGGTTCTTCTGCGTCTTGATGATACTCAGCGTTTCGGCTGCATACTGAAGCGTTGGGATGCCCCAGAAGCCGTTCTGATAGCGGAAGGTGTTGGGGAAATGCAGCACGTCCTCACGCGGTACATTCACTTTCTCCACGTAGCCAATGTCCGAAAGATACCCCACGTTATAGGTTCCGTTGGCAATGTCGTAACTGCCAAAGTCCACCAGCCACAAGTGCATGGGGAATCCCATCTCGTCGCGCTCGATATACACAAATCCGTTGCCCCACATGATGCGGTTGATGGTCACTTGCTCCCACATGCTCGAAGCCGTCATGATTGGGTTCGGTTCCTGCTGCAACAGATAGTTGATGCGCTTGCCCAGCCCGCGCAAGTCTTCGGTGAAGTTGCCGCCTCCAAAGTCTTTCTTGCGGTACTGCACAGGCATCACCGCCATTGTCTTCGCCCTCAGTTCGGTAGCTCGATACACGGCACTCACAGTCAAAGCCGTCTGCGGACTGCGAGCGAAGATGATGCGCTCCTGGAATGAGCCGCCCGAAACTTTCGGTGCCTGCTCATTCGACGACGAAGGCACGCCAGGTGTTATCGGCTGGGGTGTTGCCTCGCGCTTTCGCAAGCCGAAGAGATTGAATATGCCTGAATTGTTACTTCCGAATAATTCCATAATTATTTGCCTTTTCTATTCGTGCGTTTCCCTGTTTGGGGTTTACTCAATAAAGCCGTTGTCACGCAGCCATTGCTCCTTTTCGAGTGTCCGTTCGTTATAGCGGAAAAAGATGTCAATTGCATTCTTGCGGAGTGTTTCGGTGTTGGCTTTGCTGCTTCCTTCTCCACGAACCACTTTGCCTGTCATCCATTCCTCAATGGTCTTGGTCAGATAGTGTTTCACCCTTGCCACAGTGTAGTCGGGATTATGCAGGGATGTTCCGTCACATGGTGTTCCATCGATGTAGGCATAGGTGCCCATCACTTTCGGTACGTGTGGGTTAGTCCATACGGTGTACGGCAGTCCGCCACGCACGAAACACTTGGTGAGTTGGTTGTCCTTGTGTGCACGTTCTTTCACCTGAATGTCGGCTGGCAGTGGTGCTGTGAATCGAGTCTGCACTTTTCGTTTGTCGGCCTTCACCAGTCCGTTGTCGCCATAGCACTCCCAGTTAACTTTCACAACCGATGCTTTCGTCTGTCCGAGCACTAATCGAAGGAACACGCCTTGATCAATGTACAAAAACTCGTCAAAGTCAAGGAACGCTGTCCACGCGTATTCGTGTCCGTGCTTTTCGTAGAAGTCCTGGTATGCGGCACATTGCTGGTGATCTCGATTTCGCCAATCGACAATCTCCACCTTTCCTTTGGCAATCTGCGTCTTCAGCACATCGTCGAACTGTTCTTCTCCGTCATGGTTGTTGTCGTAGATGTAGATTTTGTCGAATCCGGCTTTCAGGTGATAGTCCACCCATTCTTTGGCGTATCGGTTCTCCAGTCGTCCGATTGCACACAACGCAATCTTGTCGGTCTCTGGTTTCGGCCACTCCTGTGGTTGCCACAGGTCTTTGTGGTGGTTGAGCCATTCAATGTGATCTTTGCGGAGGTTGTGCATCCACGATGCTGAACCGTAGTGCACGACAAACTGATTGATGTCCATGTGCAGTCCTTTCAACCGTGGACGGTGACTGAGGATGTCTTCAAGCAGCGATGCACCTGTGTCGTACCAGTTCGTTCTGTCGTTCGGATCGGCTTTCAATCCCCATGAGCGTTTCGGGTCGAAATACTTTACTTTTTCGGCTTTGAACTTTGGCACGTTCATCCAGCAAAGCATCGGCAACACACGGCCGATCTTGAAACGGTTGCGTGGCTGTTCCTTCTGGATGTACGCCACGACCGAATACTCCGGATTGAAGAACTTGTCGATGGATTTCTTCAGCAAGATGTCGCTCTCCATTAACACGAAGCCGTCAGGCAATAACTCCCACAGCTTCTGCACGGTCATCATGTGCTTCACTGAGCCGAACTCATTTCCGAGAGCACAACCGATTGCACGATTGCGCTGTGGGAACTTCTCCAACGCCTTGTCGAAGTCAATAACCTGGCCTTTTGTGTTGTCAACGACCTCCACACCCGTCATTGGCTTGATGAACGGTCGCTCGGTGCTGTTGTCGAACACCAACACCTTGTAATCTTTACCGCCATGCTTTCTGAGGCTCCATATTGCCGCCTCAGTCAGCTCTGGCGTGTTGTAATTTATTATAGCTACTATCTTTTCCATAGTTCCTGTGTTTGTGGTTTATTGCTGATGTGGTGCTGCCACCAGGTGTCCGCTTGCAGTCCTGATGAAGTTGCCGTCGGATGTGCGAATCAGTCGCAGTTCGTTCAGTAGGTTTTTGCAGCCCGTAAGCGTAATGTCGTAGGTACCACGACGGCGGTTCTCTGCCGTGATTTGCACGTCTGAAAGAATTGCGTCGCCCGAAACGAGCAGGTCGCCCATCTCGCTGTTCTGTTCACCTTCGGCAATGGCGAATTGAACTCTGACCGTCTGACCGATGCGACTCATCAGACTTGCAGGGTCGTTGCGGTCTGGGTCGGTAGTCACTGCACCATTCACCTTCGCGTCCCAGTTCAGACTTACGACAATGAGGTCCGAGAATGCTCCCTCCGTGTCTTTTGTCGAAATCTGCTTGGTGTTCAGCGCGACGTGCAGTTCGCATTGCAATGCTGCTGCGATAACAACCTGATCGGCAAAGATGCGAAGATTCTGTCCTTTTACTGTTGCCATGTTCTAAGTCGAAAATTGAAAGTTGAAAATTGGAAAAGTCCCGTTTTAGGGAATGCCCGCGCAGAGCATTCCCGTTGCGGTTACTTGCCTTTCTTAGTTGTTTTCTTTGGTTGTGGATTGAGTGCCTCTTCGTATGCAGACCAGTCGATGCTGTCCTTCTGCTGCCAACCTGCTGCGAGTGTGTCGTTGATGTAAGCAACTGCCTGGAGGTAGAATCCTGTCAGTTCCTCTGCTGTCTCGAAGGTGTGGTAGATTGGTGTTCCGTCTGCTTCCTCGCCCAACTTGAAGGTCACAGGCAGGATGGCCTCAGGCATCGCAGATGCAATGCGCTGTGCCTCGCTGAAGTTGTTTTGGTTCTCTTCACTGAGCCATACAGGAATGTTGTTCCATACGAAACCGCTGATGATCTTCTCATCGGTGCGTGCGTTGATGTCGGCAATGATGGCTTTCTTCACCGCATCGATGCTTGGTTTTCCACCTTTCTTTTTGTAGAATACGAGCTCACGCCATGTCACGAGCGTGTCACCTTCTTTCTGCTGAAGGTCGTAGCTGATTATCACTCGACTTGCATCCTCTTTCAGAAGTGCAAAGTCTGCTGGTTCACCGCAATACTTGTTGTTCATAATCTTATAAGTTAAAAATGTATGTTTACCATTCGCATTTATCCGTGTTTGGGGTTTACCGAAGAAAATAGTGTGTCATGTCATCGCTGAAGTGTCCGTGCTTCAAAAATGGCTCTACGCAGAACAGTTCGCGGCTCAGCCTGTAGTCGTCGAAATGACTCAAGACACCAAGCATGGAGTTGATGCTTCTATATAACTTGGCAGGGTTGCTGCCCTTCAGATCATCAACATTCTGACGCAAGCGTCGAACGGCTGCATGACTCATATATGTGCGGCCAGGCAGAATGAAACCGCCCAGGAACTCCACGCCGTGACTGGCTTGGTGTAGATGTGTTTTTCCACGATGGATTTCAAGGTGTAATCGTTGACGCAAGAAATCGTCCATCTTCGGAATCAAGTCAAGCAGCCATTGTTTATCACGGCTCACCACATAGGCATCGTCAACATAACGGCCATAATGTTTGCATTTCAGTTCGCGCTTACAGAATTGGTCGAACTCGTTCAGATAGACATTCGACAACAGCTGGCTTGTCAGGTTTCCGATGGGCAGTCCGCAACCGTCAGGAGTGTGGAATAGGCTTTTATTGTAATCAAGACCTTCCCATTCTTCAGGTTTGCCTACAACTTTGCACGATGTCTTCGGGTCAATCATGACAATCTGCTCAGTGAGCCAGCACAGGAAGTCAATGTCAACAACATCGCCCCACGTCTGTTGGCTTCCTTCCTCCGTATTGTGCGATGCCATGCGTCGCAAGATGCCAGTCGCAATTTCATTTAATATATGTCTGTCGATGTGCATGAAATATCCGCGAATGTCGAGCGACATTACCCAACATTCGCGGCTGTAGTTATTGCTTTCTTCCTTGATGTGCTTCTTCAGACGCTCAATGCCGTAATGCGTGCCTCGGCCCTGAATGCAACTGTACGAATCTTCTATGAATGTGCGCTCGTAGATGCGGTGTGTTTGGTTGTAATAATAATGATGCACCACGCGGTCGGCAAACTGAGCAGCAAAAACCTCGCGCTTTTTTGGACGGTCCACGATGAAGCAACTGGATGGTTCTGGTTGGTAGTTGCGGGTGAAGAGAGCATCGCATATTGCCTGTAGATTTCTGTCAGTGTGACGGTCAAACACGCGCACATAGTGCTTCGTCACTTTGTGCCTGCGTGCCATGTGCCATGCCGCATACAGGTCTATCAGCAGATGATCTCTTGTCAACTCCATTGCCATATCATCCTCTTTGCTTCATCTGTGGGTGGTTGTCCTCACGTTGTCTTTTCCTATTGTCTGGCCGCACCTGGTAAATGCTGAACAGCCCTCGCCGTAAAACCATAGCGCCGGTTGTTGTTGTTCGCTGGATTCACACCACCCGAATTGAAGTTCAAGTTGTATGCGTTCGTCGCCGATATGTAAGACGAACTCCAATAGTTGCCGTTCGAACCGCGGTTGTTGAGCGAAGTACCATTGTAGTTGCCCGAAGCCGGGAAGAAAATATCCAACTTAACGATCACCACCTTTCGGACCTATCTCCAGCAGAATCCTTGAACATTGAAAGCCGCTGGCGGTCTCTGTTTTCTTTCCTGCCGTCACTCCGCAAGTGACAGCCTGACGGATGACCTATGTAATTGCCCTGAACAGCCCGTTGTACCAATAAGAAAAACAGCGATTTTTATAATAGCTCAGCGGCTAACTCTTTGAGCTCACTGATAAATTCAACATTCTCTGACGATGATTTCTTCTCGACGGGATAGGCCAATAGTTTCTGGACTATGGCAAATGCACCGCCGCGAGGCTTCATGTCCTTGCCTTTGCCGCCTTTCTTCTCGTCGGGTTCGTATATCTCCAGCTTTTGTTTCCATTCGGTGAATGCCAGGAATAACGTGTCGTATGTCTCATCGCCCTTGAATGGCAGGTTGATGGTCACTTCCAGATCGTCACCACCCTCCATCGGACGCACCGACTGATATTCGGGTATGTACTTCGACAGACTTTCGACGGGGAATCCGCTCATGGCATATTCGCCAGTCTTCTTGCCGACGTATCGTTTTGCTGAGAGCACCTTGTCGTCGCCGCGTTGCTTCTGGAAGTCCTCTGTGCAGACGTAGGTCTTGATAAGCCAAAGACTCCATTCGTAGACTCGATAGAACTTCCCCTCACGGTGGAGTATGATTTTATTCCACAAGGCAGCGTCCTGACGCAACTTTTCGTATTCCAAGGCAGGAACAATAAGCATATTTTTAAATGATTAATGATTGATTTGTTTCTAATGTTATATATGTAAAGCCGACACGAGCGCATCGGCTACGAGAGAATCCATTTTTACCGTCTGAGCCACGGCGCGGCTTGTGGCCGCGCCTGATTTGTGTCTCAGACCGCAAAAATGGGTGCAGGCAATTACTGAACAGCCCTCGCCGTAAAACCAAGGCGCCGGCTGTTGTAGTACGCTGGATACACACCACCCGAATCGAAGCTCAAGTTGTATGCGTGCGTCGCCGATACGTAAGACGAACTCCAATAGTAGCCGAACGAACCGCGGTTGTAGAGCGAAGTACCACTGTAGTAGCCCGAAGCCGGGAAGAAAATAGAGTTGCCGTTGAGGCGGGATGTAAAGCGTCGACCTGCCACTCCGTCCTCGTCGGTCCACTCAGAGTCGCAGTTGCTGTTCAGCTCTTGGAACTCGCCAACTGTTGGAAGCCTACATGGTGAACCCATGTTGTGACGCGCCATGTCGTAGGTGTTGTTCACGGGGATGTTGCCCGTCAGCGCGGCACCGTCGGTCTCTGCGTAGACGGCATCGCTGAAGTCGTAGCCGCTGCCTTCTGCGTGGCCGGTCACATTGCCCCATGAGAAATAAAGTCCATGCTCGTAAGGAGATGCCGCACCAATGTTGTGCTCACACCACAGCACACCTGAAGGCAGTGCGAGGTCAACAAAGCCTGCTGGTGCAGGTGCTACCTGACTTTCGATAGCGATGACGTTGAACTGGGTGCCGTCATAGGCCATAACGAGGACGGTGTTGTTATGAACCTTACCCATAGGCATGGAATTTCCAAACAACTTGATGGCTTTGGCAGCCGATCCGTTGACGGCGAGTGTAGGGCTTGATGCCGTGAATGCGTTCTGGAAGAGAACTGCGAAGATTGCACCTGGTGTCAACACGAAGTTGGTGATGCTGACCGTCTTGGCGGCTGTACCTCCGGCTGTCGCGCACACTCCGTAACCGAATCCAAGTGTTGCCATGTCGCCTGTGTTGGCGAGGGGCTGAATTTTGTTGAGGATGGCTTGAAGTTGCACATCCGTCTGTGTAATGTCAAAGATTTGATTTGCCATTTTTCGTTACTTGATTTTTGTTGTTATACATATATATTAACCTCCAATGATTGAATCGCTGACGGGATTACTGATGGCTGAGTTTGATGGATCGTATGGTACAAGTCTCGACAAGTCTTGGCCTGTGTCTTCAGTTACGATCAGTTGAATCTGGTTGGTTTGCCGTTCATCATTGAACGAGCGCACAGCAAAGGTGCGACCTTTCCATACAATCATCGAACGCACATTCACCTTGTCGTTCCAACGCATCCTGATCATGAGCGTGTCGTAAGCATCAAGTGCACCTTCACGCATCGACTTCATGCCTTTGTTGAAGTCAACCGAAGCCCAGAACATACCGTCGAACTTATACTCACGACCAGCCGACTGCCGTCCGAACTTCCCTTGTGTGATGGTCGATGGATTCATAACCGCCACTCGCTTATTAAGCATCCCTGATGAATAGGCCATAATTACAATTTTATGTAGGGTTTAATCAGCATGTCGAAAGTATATGGCACAAGCGAGATAGATTGCATAGATGCAGGAGAACGATACTGATAACTCATATCGACCAGCATCAGCGATGCGTGTACTAAATTCTTCGGTGTGCCGCCGTAGGTGGCTTGTATCTCGTCATACGTCCTGTTGCAGAGTTCAAGCACCGTCTCTTCTGCCGACTCGCCGTACATCTCCAGCAGGTCGTGTTCCTCGTACGCCTGTTGGTCGTCAAGCCGTAATTGTGCTTTGATCTGCTTCAGCGTCAGCCATTTCAAGTTTGTGTCCATATATTTTATTTTTTTTTGTCAATTCTATAATTATGCCCCAATCTTGGTTTTGGGTTTACTGAAACACGATGTTTCAGTCAATTTTGTCACGACTCGCCATAGTCGATGCAAGCATCACTCTGCGCTCGCTGCTCCAAAATGTTCCTGCTTGTTGTTCTCCTCCCCACGGGGAGGATGGGAGGGGGTTAAGAAAGCCAGCTACCTTCACAGGCTGCTGGCGTAACTAATTTACTAATCTAAAACCATGAAAAAATAAACCTGTTATATTACCATCAAGAGAGTTGCCCGTTTCCAATGAAGGTGAATTGGCCAGTGACCAGGTTCTGCTTTGCAGCCGACACCTTGCACGTCTTCAGGATGGCTGTCCCTTCCACTCCGTTGCTGCTGCTTCCGTTGCGTGGCATAAACTTCAGGGTGTAGGAGTTGCCGATGCAAAGAAGGTCTTTCAGTGCTGTAGACGAATTACCGAGTGAACTGTTTGCCAACACGAGGTAGTTGACACTTACCTTCCACTCTTTCCGTCCAGTGCGGTATTCTCGCCACGTTCCTGACGATGGGCTGCTCACCTCTATCATCTCAATGTCGGTCTCGATGTCGTTGCTTTTTATTCCGCCGATCAGTGTCGAGCCGAGATACACAAGTATCGTATTTCCGTTTGTTGCCATATCATTTATCGTTTGTTTGCGGTTACTATTTCGCCCCTGCCATTTCTGCGGAGGTAGTTGTTTACTCCGAGCCATATCTGTTCACCGAGCACGTATGGTGTTCCACCGCCGTTGTTGCGTTGTGCCACGCCTTCGAGCTGTCCGGCGATGTTGTGTTGCTGCGCTCTGTTCAGGATGAGTTCGCCGCTGCTGGCGAATATCGGAGTGGTGTCTGCGTAGTCGTTGCCTGGGATGAGCATCCCACTTGCTGCGTGTGGCACAAGCCCTCCGTTCTTGAATGGGAATGGCAGAAAACTGGCCACCGTCTGCACCGTCTCTTCACCCTTGATGAGTGTGGTGATGGTGAGGATGGCTGTCAGGATGGTCGAGATACCTTGCATCATGGCCAATGCACGGTTGATGCCGTCGGGCAGTTCCACACCCAGTTGCTGAATGCCGCCTGCGATGCTGCTCATAGCACCCGTCATCGACTGCATACCTTTGGCGAACTGCTCCTGCTGGTTCTTGTTGTCGCCCTTTGTCTCCGACACTTCGCCTGTCTGCCGATTGATGCCGTATTGTTTGGTGCTTCCTGTTGCTTTCAGTTCCTTTTGCAGCTTCGCACCAAGATTTTTCCATACGTCGTCGTGGATGTCGTCGGCGTTCAGAATTGCCTCCCACATCGGAGCGAGATCAAGCACAAGGTCGTTTAGTCCTTCCTGAAGTGCAACTTGCATCATGGTCTTCAACGTCGTTGCATCCACCATCTGCGTATTCAGTTTTGCATAGGCTTCAGTACCGAGGTCAAGTTGTCCGAGTTTCTGCTTCAAGTCGTTGGTGTATGCAGCAAGGTTCTCCGTTGTCAGCCTGATGTTCAGCGGCTTTGGCTGCTCCACCTCCACAGGGATTACCACTCGCTTTGCATCAATATCAGCCACAGCAGCATCTACTGCCTTCACTGCATCTGCTGTGTCGGCCTCAATGGTGACTGTGTACGTCGTTGGCACTTCAGGCAGTTCGACATCTCCGACTTTCGTATTGATAGTCTGAACCACCTCTGCTGCTATCTCAGGAGTCAGGACTTCGCCAACCTTGGTGTTGATGGTCTGCGTGATTTGCTCGGCAATGTCAGGTGTTACCACGTCGCCAAGCTGCGTGCTGATGGTCTGCACCACCTCCGTCGCAATATCGGGAGTTACGACCTCGCCAACCTTCGTGTTGATGACCTGCGTCACCTGATCGGCAATGTCAGGTGTTACCACGTCACCCAGCTTGGTGCTGATGGTCTGCACAATCTCCGTCGCAATATCGGGAGTTACGACCTCGCCAACCTTCGTGTTGATGACCTGCGTCACCTGATCGGCAATGTCAGGTGTTACCACGTCACCCAGCTTGGTGCTGATGGTCTGCACAATCTCCGTCGCAATATCGGGAGTTACGACCTCGCCAACCTT
>Ga0265298_10010080_pt1 | contig 11205 bp, 5 predicted proteins | sample AusTroGonzalo_MG_3_FD_193486 | JGI IMG/M metagenome (GOLD analysis project Ga0265298, IMG submission 193486) | Bovine rumen microbial communities from tropical cattle in Woodstock, Queensland, Australia - Gonzalo_01 | ecosystem: Host-associated > Mammals > Digestive system > Stomach > Rumen ...
ATGGGAGTAATTTCTACAGCTCCAATGCCAGCACGGGCATATTCGCTGAGGTTCCACTGTAGGTTAGCTTTATCAACAGCCGAACCCAGCCACCACCAACGGGTGCCGGGTCTTGCCTCAGGTTTGGCTGTAGGCCATGTCTGGGCCCAGATGGCCGAGACATAGCAAACAGCACATATAATGGTTAAAAGTTTTCGCATTACTTGATGAGTTTATAATATTCCGATGCACCTAAGAGGAAACAACCTGTGCCGTAGTCCTCAAAGTCAGGGACACTGTCGAAGGTAACAGGCTGTCCTGCTGAGGGATCTTTGCCTGTGCCCTGATTCCAACCTAAGAATCCGTCGTTATGTACACACGATGCAAGTGCCTGCCAGGCTTTGTCGCAGGCGGGGCGATAGGTGCTGGCTTTCAGCAGTCCCTGCTGAATGCCCCAGGCCATTCCATAAAGGAATAGGGCTGTACCAGTCATCTCGGGCGTGGGATAGTCGGCATCGCTTACTAAACTGGCATGCCAGAATCCATCTGTATGTTGACAAGCCAACAAGCCCTTGCTCATCAGCTGGAAATCCTTCTTCAGTTCCTTGTATTCCTTACTTTTGGGGCTTAGTTGGTTCATGCAGCGTACTAAGGCTGCATACACCCAACCGTTGCCGCGACTCCAGTAACAGTCCTTACCATCTTTTTCCTTGTAGGGAGGCACATAGTCGGCATCACGCCACCACAGGCCCGATTGGGTGTTGAATAAGCCGCCACCACACTCGTTACGTGTCCAGCGATACATCTGCATGGCGTGGGTGCGGTATTTCTGTTCGCCAGTTACGTTAGCTATCTGCATGTACAGTGGCATAGCCATCTGTATGGCGTCAATCCAAGTCCACCAACCGTAAAGCGAATTCACGTTGGTTCTGGCCTTAGGTGTTGTTGTCTGTTTCTTTGTATTTGGGGTTGCCATCTGGTGGTCTAGATTAGCTATTACGTTAGCTAGGCGTGCTTGCAGGTCGCCGCCTTTCAGGGCTGCTAACTCTACGTAGGTCTGTCCGCAGCACTGGTCATCGGCATCGCAGGTGTTCACACCGTTGCGTGGTGTCCACTTGTGAAATTCTGCCCAAGTCGTAGCGTAGTCTATGTAACGTTGTTGAGGGTCGATAGCATTCAGAGCCATCAGTCCCTCGTAGTACACGGCTCGTGTCCAAAGCGATGAAGGACGCACCTTCTTCACATTGGTGGGAAGGGTTGGGTCACTATACTTCATCATGAAGTAGTTGTTGGTTTTCTGTGCTGTTTCTAACACATTGTTCTGTGCGGTAGCTGCTGTCGAGAGACCGATAAATGCTACAAGTGCAATAATAGTTTTCTTCATTACTATGTAGTTTATTTTGTTTCTAATTTACTGATAGCGGTTTTATACTTATCCGATGTTGTTCGCAATGTGACTTTCGATGGTTTGGTTCCGGCACGGAGAATCACCATGGCTGAACCATGCCATAAACGGCGATGACTGGTAACGTTCAGTTCTTCGCTTTCAATATCGCCATTGGTTACGGCTACAATACGAGCATCACCCTCAACATGAAACTGCAGATTGTCGTTGGCATCGAACACACGGCGCCCCTTACTATCTACAGCCACAATGCGCAGGTGCTGTAAATCTTCGCCATCAGCCAGCCAGTTATTGTTGTCAGGTATAAGCTGTAGTTTTACGGCTTTACCTGTGGTTTCGATGGCATGACGGGCTATCACCTTGCCATTCCGGTAAGCCACAGCCTCCAGTTTACCTGCTTGGTAGGGAATACCTTGCCACAGTATGCGGTTACGTTTCTCGGGATCAGATGGGTTCGTTTGTTTGCCAAGGCGTTTACTGTTCAGCCACAGCTCTACCTCGTTGCCGTTGGTGTAGGTAAACAGGTTTACCTTGCTGGCTATGGGACGATTCCAGTTCTCCGACTGTATATCGTTTCCTGTCTGTACGCCGTTCCATTCTATGCCAGCTTCTTCGTTTTCGATTATGGCGATATGTACCATCGGTTCGTCGGAGAGGAAACTCTTCATGAAATAGGCTTTGGGCTTCGGCTCAAGCGCTATATCGAATACACCTTGTGCCCATCCTTTTGCGGGCCATCCCTGACTTTCGCCCAGATAATCGATGGCCCCCCAATAGGCCAGTCCAATCACCTTGCCTAAATTCATCTCAAACCAATTGGGGCCCATTTTATTGATGCTGGCCTCGCTCTGGTAGAAGGTCATCCATGGAAAACGGCGTCCGTCGCCGGGGAAATACATATACCTATAATTATAAGCTTGAATATCTGTTTCCTTAGCCAAATCGCAAGGTAGCGAATCGGTCTCCCAGTTGCGATAACGTGGATGCATGGCTACTGTTACCTTGCGGGTTGAATCGTAACGGTGCACTACGGGGCGCATCATGCGGTAGCAGGTAACGCCCCAGTCGTTGAATGGCTGGTTCGGGTCTTGTTGCAGCTCGTTGCCCAGGCTCCACATCACCACGCTGGGTGAGTTGCGGTCGCGCTTTATCCACTCGGTTACGTCCTGTGCCCAATGATTCATAAACGGTACACGTCCGCCTGTATGCTGCTTGGTCCACTTGTCGTAGAGTTCATCAACGACCAGTATGCCGTATTTGTCGCAGAGTTTGATGAAATCACGACTATAGGGATTGTGTGAAGTACGGATGTGGTTCATGCCGAACTGCTTCATGAGTTGCAGACGCTTCTCGATGGCACGCGGATAGGCTGCTGCACCTAAGGCACCTAAGGTGTGGTGGTTGGCATAGCCCTTGAGCAACACTTTCTTGCCATTTAGCTTTAAACCGAAGTCAGGACCGTACTCGATGGTACGGATACCAAACTCCTCGCTTACTTCATCGGCTACGGTACCATCCTCATACATCAGTTGGCACACGGCTTTATACAAGGCTGGATTCTCTGTATCCCAAAGTTGTGGATTCGGGATTTCCATCTCAGGAGCCTGTATAATGAGTGTGCGTGTTTGCGGATTGCCGCCACGCTTAGCTGTTTGTTGCGTTACCAGTTTTCCCTGTGGGTCGTAAATGCTCACCTTCATAACCGTTTGACGGTTTTTAGTGCGATTTGTAAAATCGGCCGATACCGTTACATATTTATTATCGCGTGTGGTGATGTACAGCGGATGGCGTTCAAAATACAAATCTGATGGGGTGTTGACGAGCGAAACGCTGCGGAATAGTCCACCTCCAGTATACCAGCGAGAGTTCTTCTCGGTCATGGTATGGGCTTTCACCACAATCTCGTTGGGTGCATCATATCGCCACAGTCTGGTTACATCGATTTCGAATCCCACATAGCCGTAATCGGTACCGCCGATATGCTTTCCGTTCAGCCAAACGTCGCCTACATACATGATGCCCTCGAAGTCGAGTAACACCCTTCGACCTTGCAGTTTGGCATTGGGCTTGATAGTCTTGCGATACCATCCGGCTCCCATTTCCTTGAAGCCTCGGGCCGACAGGCGGCTTTTTATGTTAGCTGCCACATCGGTATTGTCGCCACGTTCATTGGCAGTGGGGGCTACCCATGGTTGTTCTATCTGGAAATCGTGAGGCACATCTATCTGGTGAGAGTTTGTAAACAGCGAGTCGCGTGCAAACTCCCAACCTAAGTTGAGCGATTGTACTGCTCTTGGTTGAGCCCACGTGCCCGTTGCCAAACATAGTGGCCAAACTAATGTGATGATGCGTTTTGTATTCATCTGTACCGTTCGTTTTTAGTTTTCTGCTGCAAAAGTAGCTAAATATACGTTGAACATACATATACGTTCGTTCTGAAATTAGCAATTTTGTACAAGTTTGATAGTTTACGGACAATAATCGGTCGTATTCTGGTGGTAAACGCCGTACTTTTGCACCAGCTAATTAAAACTCTGATGAAAAGACTAATCATTCTAACTATGGCCATAGCTGCCAGTCTGTGCTCTCAAGCGCAGACCATCGACACCTTATTATATAAAGAGAGTGTCGAACCAATTAATTTTTCGCTACGTGTACCCGATGGTAATTATCGTGTTACGGTTACACTTGGTTCGAAGAAACGTGCAGCCCAAACGGTAGTACGTGCCGAGAGTCGTCGCCATTACACCGATGTAGTGAGTACCAAGAAAGGCAAGTTTCAAACTGTAAGTTTTGTGGTGAACAAACATGAACCACAGATTGATGCTAACAAAACTGTAAAACTCAAACCCCGCGAATTAAGTTATAAGAACTGGGATGATGCTTTGAACCTTCAGTTCTGTGGCCCAGCGCCAGCTGTACAGCGCATTACTATTCAACCCGATACTACTGCTGTAACTGTTTTCCTGTGTGGTAACAGTACGGTGGTGGATCAAGAAGAGGAACCTTGGGCTTCTTGGGGACAGATGATTACACGCTGGTTCGATGATAGGGTAGTGATTGCTAACTATGCCGAAAGTGGTCTTTCCGCTACAACTTTTTTAGCTCAGTTGCGTTTGGACAAGATCTTGAGTCAGCTTCGCAAAGGCGACTATGTGATTTGTGAGTTCGGACACAATGACGAAAAGGAGAAAAAAGCTGGCGATGGAGCATGGTATAGCTATACCCGCAACCTGAAGATATTTGTAGACCGTGTGCGTGAGAAAGGCGGTAACATTATTTTCGTAACACCAACAGCCCGCCGATTCTTTGAGGACGATCAGAAAACCCTACGTAATACACATGGCGACTATCCCGAGGCAATGCGTACAGTGGCTCACCGTGAAAACGTGCCTTATATAGAGTTGAATGGTATGACTACTACACTTTATGAAACATTGGGCTTCGAAGGTTCCAAAAAAGTGCTGGTACATTACCCTGCAAATACCTTTGCCAACCAGCCTCAGCCGCTGGCCGATAATACCCATTTTAACCCCTTTGGTGCCTGGCAGGTGGCCAAACTGATGGTGATGGGCTTAAAGCAGATACATTCGCCATTGGTTGAGTATTTATGTAAAGATTGGCAGGATTATGATCCGCAACATCCTGATAGCGCCGACACGTTTGTGTGGTATCCCTCAGGAAATACAAGTATTTCGAAGCCCGACGGCAATTAAAAATGTACAGTTTGTACGATAATCATAGTAATCGAACAATATTGATATAGATTAAATGGTTGAAACTACTACTTTTGCAGCAAAACCAAATTTTTATTCAAACTATAAATTCAAAAAATTAACACAGTATGAAGGACATTGGTAAATCAAGTCTGAACAACAGCTGGGGCATGCTCCAGAGGTTGATGTTTACGGTTCTGTTCGCCGTGTTTGCCGTTGGCGCATTCGCTCAGAACAAAGTAACAGGTACTGTAGTCGATGCTCAGGGTGAACCCATCATCGGCGCAAGTATCGTTGTAAAGGGAACAAGCAATGGAACAGTTACCGATTTCGACGGTAAGTTTACTGTTGCTAACGCTCCCGCCAAAGGTAACCTCGTTATCAGTTACGTAGGTTATCGTTCACAGACTATCGCCCTCGGTGGTAAGAGTCAGATTAACGTTACCCTCGAAGAGGATAAGCAGTTGCTCGATGAGGTGGTAGTTGTAGGTTATGGTGTTCAGCGCAAGAGCGATGTAACAGGTGCTCTTACCCGTGTAGGTGAGAAGGAACTGAACGCTAAGCCAGTAAACAATGCATTCGAAGCCCTGCAGGGTAAGGCTGCCGGTGTGGATATCACCACCAGCGAGCGTCCTGGTACCGTAGGTAGCATCGCTATCCGTGGTCAGCGTTCTATCTCTGCAGGTAAGGGGCCTCTCTACGTTGTTGACGGTGTGCCCCTTCAGGCAACCAGTCTCGACGCTCTGAACCCACGCGATATTGAGAGCATCGACATTCTGAAGGATGCCTCTTCAACCGCTATCTATGGTAGCCGTGGTGCCAATGGTGTTGTTCTGGTAACAACCAAGCGTGGTCAGGAAGGTAAGATGCAGGTAAGCTATAACGGTTCGCTCACCTTCGAGAAGATCGTTGATAAGAGCCCTGCAATGAGTGCTAGCGACTACATTACATGGCGTCGTTGGGCTTACTATAATATGAGCCCTGATAAGTACACTCCTGGCGATCAGCCAACTATGGAGCAGGATAAGAACTTCTTCGGTGGCGACGATGTTGCTCTGGCCAACGTTATGAAAGGCTGGGCTGGCGGTAGCTGGGACGGTTCGAAGGTAACTGATACCGACTGGACCGACTTCGTTACTCAGACTGGTCTCACCCAGGAGCATACCATTAGTGCTCGTGGTGGTTCTAAGACTATCTCTGGTTTCGTATCATTTGGCTATTTGCGTAACGATGGTACCCAGAAGGGTCAGTCGTTCGAGCGCTACAACTTCTCAGCAAGTGCTGATGTAAAGGGTAACAAGTGGTTCAAGGCCGGTGGTTCGTTCAATGCCTCTTTCGGAACTCAGCAGTATGGTTACTCTAAGGCTTATGGAACAAGCTCTGGTCCAACCGACCTGTACGGAGCTGCCAAGGCTATCTTGCGCTACACTCTTCCTTACGATGAGAATGGTGACATTATCACTCAGCCTGGTGGTTCTACCACTAATACCTATTCTATTATTGATGAGTGGACAAAGAGTACTGATAACCGTCAGAACTACCGTTTGCTGGGTAGCTTCTATGCTCAGATTGACCTCGGTCAGATTTACGAGCCTCTGCAGGGACTTATTTGGAAGACTCAGTTCGGTCCTGAGTTCCGCTACTATCGTAATGGAAACTTCCTCGACAGCAGCTCTATCAGCCGTGCCGGTGGTAACAATACCGTTAGTCGTGGCGATGGTCAGCAGCTTGCTTGGACACTGGATAATATGCTGATGTACAACCGCACCTTTGGTGAGCACAATGTAGGTGTTACTCTGTTGCAGAGTGCTTCTAAGACTCGTACCGAGACCAGCAGCATCAGCGAGGAGAATGTGCCCATTCCTTCGTTCCTGTGGAATAATCTTGGTGCAGTTGATGTAACAGATACAAAGTATAAGGTAGGTATCGGATCAGGTCTTACAGGTAGCCAGCTGGCTTCTTATATGGCCCGTGTTAACTACTCGTTCATGGATCGCTATTTGCTCACAGCTTCAGCCCGTTGGGATGGTGCTTCTGTACTGGCTGAGGGTAAGAAGTGGGATTTCTTCCCATCAATGGCTCTTGGATGGCGTATGGAGCAGGAAGAGTTCCTGAAGAACGTTACTTGGATTGACCAGTTGAAGCTCCGTTTGGGTGTTGGTGTTACTGGTAACGCTGCTGTATCTCCTTATGGCACACTCGGACTCATTAACTCTTACTGGATGCCATTCAGCACTGGTAACTCTCAGATTCTGGTAACTAACGAGCCTTACTACTCAAGCAGTCAGGTTCAGATGCCTAACAAGAATCTGGGTTGGGAGAAGACCACTCAGTGGAACCTTGGTATCGACTTCAGCTTCCTGAAGGGTCGTATCGGCGGTACTATCGATATGTATACATCGCGTACCAACGACCTGATTCTTGATATGTCTATTCCTTCACTCTCTGGTTATCCTTCAATGAAGACCAATGTTGGTAAAACTAAGAACAAGGGTATCGAGCTTACTCTGAATACCATTCCTGTTCTGACTAAGGATTTTGTTTGGAACTCTAACCTGAACCTGGCATGGCAGAAGGACGAAATCGTAGAGCTGGCTAATGGTAAGGAAGACGATGTGAACAATGCTTGGTTCATCGGTCAGTCAATTGCTGTTTACTACGGTTACGCAGCAAATGGTATCTGGCAGGAGAGCGATGCAGCCGAGATGGCTAAGTTCAACGAGAACGGCGAGAAGTTTACTGCAGGTAACGTTCGTCCTGTTGACCAGAACGGCGACTACAAGATTAATGCTGATGACCGTGTTATCCTTGGTAACAAGAACCCACGCCTCACCGCTGGTTGGAGTAATACTATCAGCTGGAAGGGCTTCGAGCTCTCACTCGATCTGCAGGGACGTTTCAAGTACATGGTAAGCACAGGTGGCGAGGGTCAGCTGGGTATGTATCAGCAGCGTGAAATCAGTTACTGGACTCCAAACAATACAGGTGCTGAGTGGCAGAAGCCTATCTACAACCAGTCGGGTGGTGATCCATACTCTGGTCTGCTGGGATTCAAGAATGCTTCGTTCATTAAGATTCGCAACCTCTCACTGGGTTACAACTTCGATAAGAAGCTGCTGAAGAGCATTGGCTTGAATGGTTTGAAGCTCTATGTTCAGGGCCGCAACCTCGGTATGCTCTACTCTTCAATCGACTTCATGGATCTCGATACCGGTCGTACCTACTTTAACCGTGGTGTAACTGCCGGTGTACAGGTAGACTTCTAATCAATGGGTAATAACATAAAGACAATACAATTATGAAATATATTAATAGCAAAATAGTTTGCGGTGCACTGTCGATGTTTACCCTTTTGGGTACAACCTCATGTGGCGATGACTTCCTGAAGGAGGATGCTGGACACATGTATTCAGATGCACTGTTGGAAGAAGAGGCTGGTGCTTTGAAGATGGCTGCCGGACTCTATGGAAATATCCGCTGGCACTTCGGTTACGAGTGGGCTTACGGTATCACACTGTATGGTTGCGATGAGTTTACTAATGGTGCCGACCTCACTTCGGAGCCTTGGAATACTTACGATAACCGCTTGAATCCTCAGGACTGTACACCAGCTCTGGGTGCAGCCAATAAGAACTGTCCTGCCGTATCTGCCCTTTGGGACCAGATGTACTACGGTATTTCTACTGCCAACCTGATTATCGGCAAGGCCGACAACGTAACGAACGAGGATAGCCGTAACAAGGCACTTGGTGAGGCTCACTTCCTGCGTGGTTATAACTACTATCGTCTGTTCTGCCAGTACGGTGGTGTAGCTCTGGAGACAGAACCTGCCAACGGTAACGTGAAGAAGCACTTTACACGTGCTACCGAGGAGGAGACTCTGAACCTGATTATCGACGACTTCGAGAATGCTTACAAGATGCTGCCAAAGGATAAGTGGCGTGGTAACGGTACTTGGACCAAGTACACCGCAGCTCACTTCCTGGCTAAGGCTCTGCTGTATCGTCAGTCTGAGCGTTGCGCCTCTTGGGCTTCTAAGTACGACAAGGCTGCCGATCTGAATCGTGCCATTTCTCTTTGCGATGAGGTGATTGCTGCATGCCCTCTGGCCAGTGACTACTGGGATCTGTATGCTAAGTGGACTGGTATCGACTGCCCCAACGAGGGACTCTCAGAAATCCTGATGGCTGCAGAGCACAACGAGGATAAGACTACTCAGGGACGTTTCGGAAACCGTACTTACAACTACTTCGATCCTCAGTTCTCTAACTTCTCAGGAGGTTGGGTACAGCGTGGTCAGTACATCGGTGGTATGGACTTCCAGCGTTGTCGTCCCACAGAGTACACCTACTCTGTATTCGATAACGTGAACGATGCCCGTATGTGGAAGACCTTCAAGACTGTTTACGGTCTGAACAATGCTGCTAAGAAGGATGCCGACGTGATTGCTGCTAATGGTATCACTGCCGATCAGGTGCCCGATCTGGGTGATGAGGGTATCGTATTCATCCTCAACAAGAAGAGCGACACTCGCTTCGATGGTAATCCTTACGGAACATTCGGACGTGGTGGAGATGCTCACAGCTTCGTTAATCCTCTTACAGGTAAGTGGGTTCCCAATGCATTCGTAACCTTCCAGGATGGTAAGTATGTACTGAATACCTATACTGGTAACCCCTCAACATCTAACGTATTCTGCGGTATCAACAAGACTGCCGACGGTAGCCGTACAGGTGAGAAGGGCGATGCACACCGCGATGTCATCATGGCTCGTACTGGTGAGACCTATCTCGTTAAGGCTGAGTGCCAGGTTCGTATGGGTAACTACCAGGATGCTATCAACACTGTTAACGTGCTCCGTGCTCGTGGTCAGTGGAAGAAGGGCGAGGATCGTAGCTACTACACCGATGGTTCAATGGCATTCCTGAAGGCCGATGGTGGTATGACTGATAACTCTACAGCTGCTGCCAATTCTGTTAAGAAGAATAAGGATAAGGCTGGTAAGATTCTTACTAATACCGAGGCTTACTATGCTACCATGACTCATAAGAATTCTTACTACCTCTCAACTGGTATTGCTGAGACTAAGGAGGCTTCTGATCTGCAGATTAAGAGCTACACTCAGCTGCCTGCCGAGGATGAGGCTGTTCTGAAGACTATCGGTGCTACCAGCGATTACGATCGCATGCTGAACTTTGTATTCAACGAGCGTACTCGTGAGTTGCTGGGTGAGTGGAACCGTTGGGATGAGCTGGCTCGTACAGGTCTGCTGATTAAGCGTGCCAAGGCTTTCAACCCCGAGGCTGCTCCTAACATCCAGGATCGTCACCAGTATCGTCCTATTCCTCAGAAGTTCATCGATACTCTGCAGAATGAGGATGGTACAAACCTGAGCGATGCCGACAAGAAGGCTTGGCAGAACCCTGGTTATTAATCCCTTTGGCTAATAATTTGGTTCATACATATTAAATGTTAGCAAATTAGTTAAGGTTAGTTGTTTTTGAAAACTGCCCCGCGAGTAGCGTCTCGTCGGGGCGGTTTCTTTTTTATGTGGCTTTGCCGTATTTGCTGGGTGGAACACCATACTTCTCTTTGAAACACTTGTAGAAGTAGGTGGGCGATTGGAATCCAACTTTGTAGCTCACCTCAGTCACGTTCAGGTCGCCTTCTATCAGCAGTTCTGCGGCTCGCTTCAGACGTTCGTTCTGCAGGTAACTGTTGGGCGACATGCCGGTGAATTCCTTCATCTTACCGTAGAACTTGGTGCGGCCCATCTTCAGGAGAGCTGCCAAGGTGTCTACATTAAAGTCGGCATCGCCTAAGCGCTGGGCTACGATGGTTTCCATCTTTTCGCGGAAACGCTGGTCGGCCTCGTCGGTAATGATAGGCTGTGGTGCAGCGTTAGGCTCGGCAGTTGAGTCGTGGGTAGGTTTGATACGTCCATACCACTGAATGAGCTGCGTAATGCGCAGCACCAATAACTCAAAGTTGCAGGGCTTCACCATATAATCGTCGGCACCGGCTTTGTAGCCTCGTAGCAGGTGGTCATCGCCATCAAGCGCAGTCAGCATGATGATGGGGATGTTTTTCGTAGCATCGGCGGCA